>Ga0209542_10003457_pt1 | contig 33762 bp, 37 predicted proteins | sample RifCSPhighO2_01_FD_184028 | JGI IMG/M metagenome (GOLD analysis project Ga0209542, IMG submission 184028) | Soil microbial communities from Rifle, Colorado - Rifle CSP2_plank highO2_0.1 (SPAdes) (version 2) | ecosystem: Environmental > Terrestrial > Deep subsurface > Rock core/Sediment ... | reverse complement strand
TTCCAATCATAATTGTCATTTTACCTCGCCGCATCAGCCTGCTTTTCTGCTTCATTTCTTCTTCTTACTGCATTGCTTTCTCCATTGTTGTCAGCAGCAAGCATTATTTCTTCTGCCAGGCTTTGGACAATGGTTTTCTTTTTTCCAAATGCTTTATCAGAAGCTCCATGAACAATATTTTTCAAAGCCAAATTAATTCTTCTTAAAGGAGAAACATCAACTGCCTGAGGATATCTTGCACCACCATACTCTATTGTTGTGGTTTCATCCATAGGAGCAGAATTTTCTATAGCTTTAACAAAAACTTCAACAGGATTTTTGCCTGTTTTTTTTGCAATTATTTCGAAAGCATCCAAGACAATTTTTGTATTTTTAGAGAATTTCCCAGTTGTATGCCCAAGAATAACTTTATGCTTCTTACCCCTATGTCCTGCTGTAGCTACTCTGTTGATTAGTCTTTCAATAATATTTACTTTTATTTTTCCATATTTTTCAGTATGCCTTCCCTGACTTTTTAAAATTAGCTTAGACTCTAAGTTTATGACTTCCTGTAAACCCTCATCTTTTACTCTTATATCTGATATATCATACCTGTCGAAAATTTTGAAATTCATGTTATCCATTTTAACCTCTTGCCTCCATTGCAGCATTTTCAATTACTGCCCTCATTTTTTCATTGTATCTTGGAAGTGAGCATGATTTTATTTGAAAACTATATCGCTGAGTCTTTAAATCTCCAGAGACAGTTACAACTTTCTGACCTATCTTATCTGCATACATTCCTACTGTCTTTCTTCCCCCTGAATTTTCATCACTTACCGGACAAGGGCTTAACCCCATTAATCCAAAATGAGTCTTTATTATCCCCCAACCTTCTTCGTCTAAAACTACATCATTAATATTTATCATTTTAATCGCTTCCCTCGTATTTCTTTGACTTCACAGCACCCCTAATTTTATTCATTACATCCAGAGTCACAAACGAATCTTTTGTGTTTATGTTATAAACAAAGTCCATTAAATTTCCTTGGGGTCTTCTCTTCCCCCGGAATTCTATAAGCGCTGGTGTCTTTCCCGTATGTACATACTTGCCATTTGAAGTCTTTGCGTCATCATATCTTGGTCCTCTTTCAAATCCGGCCTTTACAAGTGCTTCGCCAACTGAAATGCTCTCGTTATAGTCTATTTCTATCTCTAAAGAATAACGATGAGTATATTCTTCTCCCGGAGTTTTTGTAATTTTTAATTCTGGAGCGATTGTCATTTTAACGTCTACCTTTCTCTATCTTGCCCATCCACAATCTGTGCAATGGCTGATCATTTACTTTAATTACTTGGTATCTAACTCCTGGAATATCGCCCTTTGAACGGCCCTGTTTTCCACCTATTCTTTCTATCATAACCTCATCGTGTTCATCAATAAACTTTTGAGCCAAGTTTCCTGGAATGAAAGCTGTTACTTGCCTTCCATTCTTTGTCAGCTGAACTTTGCAGCACTTTCTCATCGCTGAATTTGGCTGCTTAGCTTCCTTTTGAACTTTTTTAAGAACTATTCCTTTTGCCTGATTTGCTCCTCCAAGTTCCTTTTGAACTTTTTTAAGAACTATTCCTTTTGCCTGATTTGCTCCTCCAAGGGGGTCGGATTTAGCATAAAGATTAAGAGTCTTCGACTTGTACTTTTTGTCTTTCCATCTGAACTTTGTTCTTTTCTTTATTAATTTTTTAGCGCTTTTTAATCCCATATTAAAACCTACGGTACTTAAAATTCCTCACGGAATTTTGGTAACTTCAACTTTTACAAGATTGAAGTTTTTATATCCCCCAAGTGATTTCCTTTATTTACCCTGACGGAAGTCTATCCACTGAAACCAATAATTTCTGCATATAGAATAAATTATCTTAATAAGCTTGCTTTTTAAAGGTTATCCCCTTTCAAAAGGAAACAAACAGAAAAGCTTTTTAACACTCAATTGTCTTTTCTTTCAATCTTTATGGCCTTGTAGTCTAATGGTAGAACATCTCGTTTACACCGAGAAAGCAGAGGTTCGATTCCTCTCAGGGCCATGATCTTCTAAAGATATTTAAACCAAAAGAAATATTTTAGAGTAGAAAAGATGAACAATTACATAAAAAAAAGGTTGATAAGTCATAAGAAGTTAGCTCAAGAAAGAACTATACTTGCGAATGAAAGAAACACGCTTGCTTATATCAGAACAGGGTTTGGTTCGTTTGCTCTTGGAATTGCGTTCATAAAATTATTTGAAGAAAACATAAAATATGTTTATGCTGGTTATGGCGCAGTTGCTTTAGGAATAGTTTTGATTATTTTGGGCCTTGTTTATTATCCTTTAAGGAAGAGGAAAATTTTGAAATATTAAGTTAAAGAAGTTAGAATCCTCTTCCATACAAAAATGATAACATAGGATCCTTTTACAGATCCTATGGTGTTAATTGAAAGTTGCGGTTATCTGATTATTATAAACCTTTTGGTCAGTGATGCCATACCCCCATTTACCTCTCATAAATTTTTACATTCAGTGTAAACTCATCTACTTGTGAAGCTGTTTTTCCCGGAAAGACTTCGAACTTTATTTTTCTGTTATCAAGAACTTGAACAAGTACTATACCTTGCACAATCTCATTGCTTGTAGTTTTTAATCCCTTTACTAAGGATTTTCTGTCCCATGGACTTCCACTTGGAGTTATGTAATCATATTCAACTAGCTCATACTTAATTAATCCGTCTTCTATGCTGATTTCAGAAGGATTTGGAGAATTACCCTTGACGCCAAATTGTTTAGAATCCTCTTCATTATAACCTGCTATGGAAAACACAATTCTCTCCGGATCAAGATAATCATATGCAATTGCCAAATGTCCTTGCCAATAACTGTATTTTTCTGTGCCAGAATATCCATTTGAACCTTCCAAAAACCAATTTCCACTTAATTTACCGTCAATATCATAATCGATTTTTCCGCTTATAGGCTCAGCTGTACGCAAACTCTTTTCAACAAGTCGGCTTCTTACTGGTTCATTGAAGTAATCATAAATATTTGCAGTGTGCACTTTCCAGTTTTCTGGTTCGTAATGTTCTGGCACGAGCAATCCTGGCAGGACAATTTCGGTATCAGCAATACTGTAATCAACATTACTCGCATAATAACCAATAACTTCTCCTGCCTCAACAGGAATTTTAACGCCCACATACCCATTGTTTGAAGGAGCGTATGGCTTGAGCTTTTCAGATAATAGTGCAACGTGTATAAAAATACTGGAAATGCTGCAGGTATGATCTATTACTATTCTATAATCTTCACCTTCTTTGGCTCCCGGCATATGCTGAATGCTAGTTATACTTCCTTTTCCCGGAGAATAGATCTTAATGTCGAATTTTTCATTATTAAAATTTTGAAAATAATGATGGTCAACTGGAGTAACGTGGCCGCCAGCCATAAGCCCAAGAGGGAGCAATAGTGTGGTCTTTTCAAGGTCAACAGGAGCATAGTCAAATTTAATTTCACCAGTCTCACAATTACTTTCAGAAAATCCTAGCTTTTGGCATATTTCAGAAAATCCTAGCTTTTGGCATATTTCATTTGCAGGATTATTATTGCAATAGTCTTTGCAGCGTCCTTTATTATCATGACAAAAAGTATTACATTCCTCTTCACTAGAACAAAGGCTTCCTAATGATTGGCTTTCACTTCCGACCCCCTTTAAAAATTTACCCTCTTTAGTATTTTCCTGCTCAGTAGCATTATTATTTTTATTACTATTTAAAAAAATTATCCCAAACAAAACCAACACAACAATTCCCAAACTTATTAATATAACACTCTTTTTCACTTACAATTAAAGGCAAATTCACTTAAAAACTTTAAGGTTTGACTTTCTACAGAGCCATATAATTTTTTATATTGATAATCTTTATAAATGCGGAATAAATAAACAATTTATGGCTTGGACATTAGCTAAAAGATTGCAATCAATTTTTTTAGATTTTACAATAGATGGTAAAAGAGTAATAACTAGGAGAGAGTACAAGGTAAATGAAACGGGGAGAAAATATCTCTCTAGAAGAGAATTGATAATTCAAGAAACAGGGGAAGTTTTGAGAGAGGATCTTTATCTTCCATCAAGTAGAAGACCAATTACTACATCTATTGCCAGACCGTATATGTTATCGTAAAATCAACCGCCTAAAAATAACCCTTAGAATATTTTTACACCTCAAGCTTTCCCATTCTTTTTCCTATGATAACACCCAGCCCAACAGCAAGGCCTTCTTTTTCCATTGAGAAGATCTTCACACACCCTCTTTATATGATCTTCTCTAGTTTCCTTTTTCTTAACAGAAATAGTCCAGCAAATCCATTCATTTCGTGCAAGGGGTGTAAGATCATTCCATTTTTCAAGCGCTTTAGAATCGGATATCAGCGCCTTTCGCAAATCTGAAGGAACGATATGCACAACCCCCGAAGCTATATCTTTTTTAGCCATTTTTATTACCCGATTTATTACTTCATATATTAGGTTTCTAAGATTTATAAAAGATGTTGTAAGGATAGGGTGTAAGAGTGGGTGATAAATTATAAATATGTGCGAAGTATTGTTCTCACATAGTAATTTATATCTAGAAGGAAATAAAGATATTTTTATAGTCTTTAATTTTAATATAAGCATGAATTGTATAATAGTGCATGGTTCAAATTCGACAGAAGCGAGTTCAAAGAAAGGTCTGCCAGAAAATGAAAGACATTGGAAGCCGTGGTTAAAAGAAAAATTAGAAAAGAGAGGAATAGCGGTTTCTAATGAACCTTACCCTGAAGATTGGGCGCCAAATTATGAAAAATGGAAAAAGATTTTTGAGAATAATAAGATAGATAAAAACACTATTCTAATAGGACATTCTGCCGGGGGTGGTTTTTTGGTTCGCTGGTTGGACGAAACTAAAATAAAGATTAAAAAAATGATTCTAGTTTCTCCTGGAAAAGCAGGTAGGGCTAGAAATCCAGCCAGAGCAAAACTTTATGGTGAAAAAACAATAAATAATATTTCCAGATTTGTTTCAGATGGAATTTTAATATTTACTTCTGACGATGATATTAGTTCTCACATTATTGGAGCTAAAGAATATGAAAAAGAATTGCCTGCAAGAATAATTTTTCTCAAGAATCACGGACATTTTACCTTAGGAGATATGGGAACTAAAGAATTTCCAGAGTTACTTAAAGAAGTATTGAACTAAAAACACTATATGGGAACTTTTGTTCTCACTTATTATAAATATACTGCCCAAAAAAGGGCACGTTATTGTTTTTAACTGGCATCCTAAATTTATCCATATCTAACTGAATTCTATTTCCAAGAGTTACTTTATTTTTCTCAATTTTTTTGTATAAAAAATCCTGCAAAAATATATAAACTATAAAATATTAACCATAGTTAATAAAATAATAGAAGAAATTTTGACATGAAATACGTTGATGGTTTTGTTCTTGTGGTTCCAAAGAAAAATCTTAGTGCATACAAGAAGATGGCTAAAATGGCAAGTAAGATATGGAAAAAGCATGGAGCCTTGGAATATTTTGAATGTGTAGGAGACGATTTAAACCCAAATATGGGTGGAATGAAAGGAAGACCATTTCCAAAATTAGCTAAAACAAAGAAAAATGAAACTGTAATATTTTCATTTATTATCTATAAGTCAAAGAAACATAGAAATCAAGTTAGTGCAAAAGTTATGAAAGATCCATCAATGTCTCCTGATGCCTGGAAAGACAAGAAAATGCCCTTCGATATGAAAAAAGTCTCATATGGCGGATTTAAGGCAATAGTTGAAGAAAGAAGTAGAAAATAAAACTTTAAGATAAAAATGACAGATAAAAATCCCGTAGTTCATTTTGAATTGCCCGCCGAAAATATGGCTAGGATGAAAGATTTCTACATAAAGGCCTTCGGATGGGAAGCAAACCAAATGGGGGAAGAGTATGGAAATTATGTTGTTGTTATGACAACCGAATCTAATGAAAAAGGCCCTTTGAATCCCGGAGCAATAAACGGAGGATTTTATCAAAAAAATGAAAAAACTTCGCCACACCCGTCCTTTGTTATATCAGTAGATAATATTCATGAATCTATGAAAAAAGTCAGAGATTCTGGAGGAAAAATCCAGGGAGAGCCTCAAGAAATACCAGGAGTTGGGACTTTTGTTTCGTTTATTGACACAGAAGGAAACAGACTAAGTATTTTACAGCCTTTAATGCAGAGAGTTGAAAGGGGGAATAATATGAAAGATAACATGATAATTGTAAGAGATGTTTTTACAGCGAAACCGGGAATGGCGTCTAAATTGGCAAAGCTATTCAAAAAGATATTTGAAAAAGATTCTCGCGTCCGTGTTATGACTGATGTGGTTGGAGATTACAATACTGTTGTTATGGAGTTTACTCTTAGCAGTTTAGAAGAATATGAAAAAGAAATGGAGAAATACGCAAAGGGGGAGATTGCTCCTGAACAGATGGATCTCATGAAGGGATATACTGACATGTATGTGTCAGGAAGAAGGGAGATATTGAAAATAGTTGAATAATTAAGCTGCGAAATTTTTGACAAAAAATGCAAAAAATAATTCCTTGTTTATGGTTCGATAATGAAGCGGAGGAAGCTGCAGAATTTTATACCTCTATTTTTCCCAATTCTAAAATAAAACATATTGAAAAATACGTAGTCGATACCCCTTCAAACAAACCTATAGGAAGTGTGATGACTGTAACCTTTGAGCTTAACGGGAAGGAATTCATGGCTTTAAACGGAGGAGACTTTTTTAAGCCAAATCCTTCAATCTCATTTCATATAAAATGCAAAACTATTGAAGAAGTTGATTCTTATTATGAAAAATTATCTCAAAATGGAAAAGTTCTCATGGAGCTTAATGAATATCCTTTTAGTAAGAGATATGCTTGGGTGGAAGATAAATTTGGTATTTCTTGGCAGATAATCTGTACAGAAAAAGATGTCAATCAAAAAATTGTTCCTGCATTTTTGTTTACTCAAGACCTTTGCGGGAAGGCAAGAGAAGCAATAGAACATTACACGAAAGTATTTCCGGAATCTAAGATAGATATAATTTTAGAATATGGGAAGAATGAATTTAATGAAAAAGAAGATAATATAATGTATTCAGAATTCACTTTAGTAAATGAAGAGTTTATTGCAATGGACTCAGGTGCCGGTCATAAATTCAAATTTAGCGAAGGAATTTCCTTAATGATCTCCTGCAAAGATCAGGAAGAAGTCGATTATTTTTACGAAAAGCTTTCAGCAGTTCCTGAATCAGAAGTATGCGGATGGCTTAAAGACAAGTTCGGAGTTTCCTGGCAGGTAATTCCGGAAGATTATGGCAATTTTATGTCTTCTTTAAGCGATGAAGGAAAGAAAAAGGCAATGTCCGCATTATTGGAAATGAAAAGAATTAATTTACAGGAATTGAAAAGGGCAGTTTCTGATTGATAAACACTAATAATGATTTTTAGACCGATTTTCTAAAGAATTTTAAATAGGTTTAAATACTGATTATTTCTCGATTTTCTAAGCAAGTAATAACAAAATGGTATCATGGGATTATTATGTGGGATTTGAAAGAGAACCTGAAGGATTAGAAGCGTTCTTGAAAAGTAAGGGTTACCAATTCTTTCCTGTTAAAAGAGATACTTCAATTAAGAGTTATGAATCAGAAGATGAAACAATTGATGTTACATTTTTTCCCTTTAGAATAGGAGTAAGGAATGCCGGACATCCAGATTGGACAGAATCGGGATTAGATATAAAATCCGAATTAATGGTATCAACTAAGGATTCTGTTGCACAAGAAGGTGCTGAAAGATTGTCTGAAGAAATAGCAAGAAGATATAATGCTATTATCTTTGATCCCCAAGGAGATGAGTACCTTAGAAGTGAAGATTTATAATATCAAATAAACCTCAAAATTCTGAGAATTTTCAACGTTTTTTGCCACTCTTTTTCAAAAAACATGGATTTATAAAGGGGCAAAACTGCATAAAATAGTTACGTAAGCATCTCAAAAGATTTCTTAAGTATCAATGACTGACAGAGACAACAAATTAAATACATCGGAGGAAATAAATCAAATGGGATATAATAATTTCAAAGGACCAAGAAATAACTTTGGACCAAGAGAAATGCATAAAGCTGTTTGCAGCAAATGTAAGAAAGAATGCGAAGTGCCATTCAAACCTACAGAAGGCAAGCCTGTTTTCTGTAAAGAATGCTATGCATCAATGCCTAAACCAAACAGATTCTAAATATCTGTTTTAAGTTTTTGAGACATTATTTTTATTTTTTATTTTTAAAACCTTTATTCTTAGAATATCTAAAACCTTAAATATAATGCTTTATTTTGGTTAAAATGGAAATAACTGGGGAAGGAAATAATCGCAGAGTGGTTTTGACAGGGGAAGAAAAGAGCAGGCTGGTTGAAAAGATCAGGGAACATTTTGAGGGAAGAGCTAAAACAATAAAAGAATGCGAGGCCAAAGGTCATCCAGATGATTTTTGGATACACGTAAATTCCCTAGAATATCCAACTCATGGTTATTTTCGCTGCCCCAATTGTGGCAGTTCTTATGAAAGACCTTTGACACAAAAGGAAAGGGATGACGCTTATACGAGGTTTCATTCTCCTATGACTATATGATTAATTTTAAAAACGAATAATATCTAACTAAACTATCTGTTAAGTGGTATCAGTCAAGGTGTTAAGAAGATACCACCGTTCAGTGTTTAGAGGAAGTTGAAAAGAAACCAGCGGGTTTAAATCCTTTGCGATTTCATCGGAGGCAATTTGAAATCGTCGTTCAGTGTTTAGAGGAAGTTGAAAAGAAACCAGCGGGTTTCTTTTATGCGCGGATGGTTTATCGGTAGAATATCTCGTTGCCAATGCCCAACTTTAAAAAAGTTCGGCGCTCAAAGAATAAAGAGCAAAAGCGAAAACGAGGTGAGCCGGGTTCGACTCCCGGTCCGCGCATATGTTTTTTATGTGGTATCTATCGGAGGCAGTGAGAAGATGCCACCCCTCAGTGTTTAGAGGAAGTTAAAAAGAAACTAGGGGGTTTCTTTTACTGTCTCCCTTCCAAGGCTAGAAAAGCCTTTGATTGTTCAACAAAATCACCCATATCGCCAAATATCTTGTCTTCAAGCTGATCAATTCTTGGTCTTATCATCCACTTCTCATAAAGTGCTCTTAAAAACTTTTGAAAAGCATTATTCTCAAATTTACCCTGCCAGTCCCTTACTAAAATCCCCTTACACTTAACTTCTACACTTCCCTGATTTGTCTTTATCTTCTTTCCATTGACATCAGTTATTTCAATTTCTTTCATAAAAAGTATCTTAAATTCAACTTTAGAATCAAACTTGAAGTAGTCGGTAAGTTTCACCCACCCTTTCCATTCAATCTCCAAATCTTTTGTTTCGCCCTTAGCCTTCTCAACATATTTTGCCTCTTGGACTGTCAGCCCAGTCTCCTGGGTAAGCCAGTCATAACAAAACTTGTAGAAGTCTTTGAATGAAAATATTCCATCAAACTTAAATTTCTCGCTAAATATTGTTTCCTGCTCTGGCATATTATAAGTAAATCACTCCTCTTTTATATAACGTGTCAGAAGCTATTTAAATATTTTTAGTACAATATTGCCTTGCTTTGCTCGGTTATTTGAACACAATTAACAAATTATCAGATAATAAGTTATTTGGCCTGTCTTTCTAGACAATATTTCTTAAATATCTCCTCTTTACTAATCTCCTCCTCATTGTCTCCAGCCCTATTGCATGATAAAAAATTATCAAGAGTTGTATGGGGTGCACTACATCCAGTACTTTCCACTCTTCTCAAGCGTTCTGGAAGTTCTCTCATTCCTTCACTACCATATTCTTTTCTATAATATTTCTTAAACTCTTTTAAAGACATGCCAGAAGTTATTGGAACATCAACAACCGTAGACCACTCTAAGTAAAAATCTCTTCCTTCGCCACTCAGTTTAATTATAAATCTTCCCATCTTAATTTTATTAGAACTCTTCCGAGGTTCTAATCACCCCTAAAATACAAAAAATTAGTCCTTTTAAGGGTTTCGTTTACTGTCAAGATAATCCCCTATAGGACAAATTACATAGAACTTATACAAGATTCACATATCATCCTTCCATCCACCAGTCTTAAAACTCCATAGTTGCCACATTCTTCACAATGCCCTTCAATTTCCTTTCCGCCAATCTTTTTTATTTTACTGAGACGTTTTAGCTTGGCAGACTCTTCCCTGACATAATCAAGTTCACTTAGTTCGGGATAAATGTTTGGGTCAAAAGTAATTATATCTTTTATTGTTATTATACCATTTATTTCGCCTTTGCTAACAACTGGAAGCCTCTCAAATTTAAGCCTCTTCATTTTTGTTATAGCATCCTGAAGCGTATCATTTGGTTTTACTACCGCAATTTTTCTTCTTGAAATATCGATTGCAGGAATATCGGACAAATCCTTTTTAGACTTTTTAACCAATGCCCATATTACATCTTCTTGTGTAATAAATCCCACGAGTCTTTTTTTATGAATTAGAAGAAGACTGCCAACCTTTTTCTTAATCATTATTTCGGCACATTTTAGCAAATTTGTGTCGGGTTTCACTGTTACGGGATCACGCGTCATTATTTCGGAAACCCTAATAATTCTCATGTTTTATTCAGGCGTCTAAAACTTATAAATACTTTTAAGTACTCAACAGAGGTAAATTTCTTTTCTTTTATTTAGCTAACTACAACAATACTTAAAAAGAAAAAATCCTGAGGATTAAAATGTCTGATAAACCATTTGTTCTTATGCCTGAAGATGTTCAGAGGATTTTGGGCAAAGATGCGCAGAGAAACAACATAATGGCTGCTAAGTTAGTCAGCGACATTGTTAAGACAACTTTGGGGCCAAAAGGAATGGATAAAATGTTGGTCTCTCCTGTTGGAGACATAATAGTAACAAATGACGGCGTAACAATATTAAATGAAATGCAAGTTGAACACCCTGCTGCAAAGATGATTATAGAAGTTGCCAAGACTCAGGAAGATGAAGTTGGCGATGGTACAACAACCGCAGTAATGCTGGCCGGAAAGCTCTTGGAAAATGCAGAAAATCTCTTAGATAAGAAAATACATCCAACTGTGATAACAAAAGGCTACAGAATGGCCGCAGAAAAATTGCAGGAAATTCTTAAAGAGTTAGCTGTAAAAATAACTTCAGATAACACAAACGCACTTAAGCAGATAGCAATGACTTCAATGACTGGAAAAGGTGCTGAAAATGCAAAAGAAAAGTTTGCAGAAGTTATTGTTCATGCCGTTCAGCAAATTAGAAATGTTGACAATCAAAGAGCTTCAATTGATCTGTCAGATATTAAAATGGAAAAAATTAAGGGGGGGAGCATAGAAGACACACACCTGGTCTCAGGGATAGTTTTAGATAAAGAAAGAGTTTCTGTTGATATGCCTATTGTCATTAAAAATGCAAGAATTGCTCTTATAGATTTTCCTCTAGAAGTAAAAAACCCAGAAATTGACACGAAAGTTTCAATATCTTCTCCGGAACAACTGCAAAGTTTCTTGGATCAGGAAGAGAGGTTTATGCGCTCAATGATTACAAAAATAAAATCTTCTGGAACAAATGTTGTTTTTTGCCAGAAAGGAATAGATGATTCACTTCAGTATTTGTTGGCAAAAGAAAAAATTTATGCATGTAGGCGTGTTTCACGAAGCGACATGGAAAAGCTTGCAAAGGCTACAAGTGGAAAAATTGTAAGCAGTATAAATGAGTTAACTCCTGCAGAGCTCGGCGCGGCAGAAGATGTCAGGGAGATAAAGAGCCATAATGAGGGTGATGGAATGACTTATGTTACTGGCTGCAGCAATCCTAAAGCCCTGACCATATTGATTCATGGAGGAACAGAGCATGTTATTGATGAAGTTGAAAGAGCAATAAAAGATGGTTTGGGTGATGTTGCATCAGTATTAAGAAACGGATTCATAGTCCCAGGAGGAGGGGCTATTGAAATAGAGTTAGCTAAAAGATTAAGGGAATTTTCTCAGACTTTATCCGGACGAGAGCAACTAGCAGTCGATGAGTTTGCTTCAGCACTCGAGTTTATCCCCTCAACTTTGGCTGAGAATGCAGGCTTAGATCCTATTGATATCTTAACTGAGTTAAAATCAAGACACGATTCAGGCGACAAAAATGCGGGTTTAAATTTGTTTAATGAAAAAATCGAAAACGTTTTAGAAGCGGGAATTATTGAGCCTTTAAAAATAAAAACGCAGGCAATTGCTTCAGCATCTGAGGTAGCAATAATGATTTTAAGAATTGATGACGTAATTGCGTCTTCTGGGGGAAAAAGGGGTAGGGGTATGTCTGGGGGAATGCCCCCTGGTATGGGTGATATGTATTAGTGTAATTTTAAAGCCTTATTTTAACAACAAACCTTTAAAAACTAATCTTCTGTTTTTAGAATTATATCTTGGCTCCGTAGCTCATGAGAAGAACCAAGGTTCTTCCTCACACCATTTCCTTTATAAAAAGAAGGATGGTTCGCTACATTGTCAAGGAAGGCTCCGTAGCTCAGCCTGGTTAGAGCACTGGACTTTTAATCCAGGTGTCGGGGGTTCAAATCCCTCCGGGGTCATTTGGATTTGAATAAAAAAGTGGGTCAAAGCGCCTCTATCTTTTTAGTAATAGCCTCTTTGTTTTTTTCTTTTCTGCTTCTGTAAATTCTTCTTGTTCCGTATAATCCCCCCGAAATTAAAAGTCCCGCAGCAAGCAAATGAGGCATTATTCCCATATCAAATCTTTCCTTAAGCAGTTCAGAATTTTCGTACGTACCTTTAAACTTGTCATCAATGCCATATATTTTGGCAAGATATTCAGCATAAGGTCTTTTAGCTTTACTTAAAACTCTTATTATATCATCTCTTGCGATTAAAGTAGACTCTTGAGTTAATGCTCTGCTTAAGTCTTCAACATTCAAACCCCTAAAAAGCATAATGTCGCTTCTTTGATCATTTATAAATCCTAAAAGGGAGTGTTTTCCTCTTCCTCGGTGAACCTGATCCGGCACTAAACTTTCAATGTAAGCGCAGTACTTGAAATATTCAAATCCTTTATTCAAATCGGTATCGGGCGCCATAAAAGAATAATTTGTTGTTAATGTGATGTCATTTGCAGGAATTACCCCTTTTGCAATAAGATTTATATCTTTTTTTTCATCATGAGTTGTTCTGCAGAGAACTTTACCAATAAGTTCTTTCTGTTTGTCTATTTTTCCATCGCCGTTTAAATCAAGATAATAATTATAAAGCACGTCCTGCCCATAAAAAAACCAAAAATCAACAATATCTATTTCTGCTATCTCTCCAAATTTGTCGGTAACTTTGTATCCGCCATTATTATATTTATCAAAAGGGAAACTTCTATTTTCATCGCTTCCTATAGGAATATTTCTCAATAATGGAAGCCAGCCGGGAAATAAATCTCTTGTGTTCTCTACCCTTAATCTGAAATGATTTTTTCTTCCGAAACCAAGTTTATTTCTTAATCTTTCAAGGTAGGTCGGCGTTTCACCTAAGTAAATAGTGCTGTCTTGAGGAAGTATTTTAAAAAATCCATCTTCAAAGGTAGCGTAAATTGTTGATTTATCCATACTCTCTTGAAGTTCAACAAGCTCTTCTATAAGTGATTCTCTCTTCTTCTTATCAATTGTTTCTTCACTGTCAATTGTTCTTAACTTTGCAAAAAATGATCTAGCAGATTCTTTATTTTTTGCCGTTGGTGTAAAGTCTTCAAGTAGTGTTCCATCCCTATATTTCTTCCCAGAAAACCAGCCTAAAAGATTTCTGTTTTCTGTTAATCTGTTAATCATAATCCTTACATTTTCAGCGCCTTCAGAGTTTTTGTCTATAACTCCCGGCTCATTTTCTTTCAGGCCTCTTTCAACAGGGAATTCTACAACATCAACGTCAACCTGCCTCCACCCTCTTTCAGGATCAATCTTGTAAACAATATATTTTTGTGGGGCCTTTTCACTAGGAGAAGTCACTATCTCAGCAAATTCCTCCCTGTAATTCATGCTTCCGCCAAGTCTTACCCCTGCCTGAAATCTCTCCGGTTTTTGTGTCGCTGATGCTATTCTTATTTTCTGAGAATTATCCATATTAAAATATTCAATATCTCCTCTTACTTCTCTCAAACTTTCAAAAAGATAAGTTCCAACTTTGCTTTCTATTCCCCCACCCTCATAAACTTTTGTTACTGACTCTACATCCGATTTTTGAGCAGCTTTTTTCTCCTGATTTCCGGCTATAGAAGTGACATTTGAGCTTCTAAAAAGTACATTTCTTTCGGCATAATTCTGTCTCTTAATTAAAAAATCAGCACTAAAGTAAAAAGTCGGAATTGCGACTAAAGCAGCGACGGTGGATGCTATTACAGCAGTTTTTTCCCATCTGTTTCTTTTTCTGGTTTCTTCTACATTGGGAACTTTTCTTCCATTTTCCCTTATTTTAGCAAGTCTCTCTTCTATAGAAGGTTTAGCTTCAGAGTCCATTTTAATATTTGTCGTAACTTCCTTTCAATCTGGTTTTTCTCTGTTTTTCTGCAGCTTTTTTAGCTTCAATTCTAGCTTGTAATTTTCCCAAAGTTGCTTCTTTCAATTCATTATACCCTCTGATAACTTCAGAACCTACTCTTTCTCCCGCGACATCAATTGCCTTTACAGCCCTATCTTTCAATTCACCAAGTCTGTAAGTTCTCTTGCTTTCATCTGTGCTATCTTCCATTATTTCAGCTGATTCTAAGGCTTTCACATATTGTGTCGGCGAGTAATTTTGGACTATAGCTAGGACTTTTCCATCGGTTGTTAACTCTTCAGCCATCTGATTTAATTCTCTTTCTTCTTTTGATCTGAATAAATCTTTTATGTAAAGTACGCCTTTTCCAGTCATTAATCCAGCTAAAAATGCAGGAGTTTGAATAAATGATTCTCCAAAAGCTTCAAGACCGTTGCCCCTTCCCCACATTAGCTGAGAGGATTCAACAATAGCATCCATGCTCAACTCCAAGGCAAAAGCAACTCCTAATTTTCTTCCAATAGAAAGAGGATTTATTCTCTCATTGTTTTTGAAATTGTAAATTCTTTCGGCTAGGCTTGCTCTTTTTCCAGATTCAAATCTTTCACCCTGGCTCATGAAATATTCTCTGGCCTTCATTATTGATTTGTGATAGTCTGGAGAAGAATTTAAGTCTTGATCGCCGCTATTTTCAGTTAAATAATGCAGAGCTGTTACTTGCTCTAACTTTATGTTTCTTCTAACTTCAGAATGTCTCGAAGCATTTTTCGAGAAATATCTATCTCCCATAGACAATGAAATTCCCGCCAAAAAGTGACCTACCGCTTCCTGATAAAGTGGAACACTCATATTTCATATCCACCCCCTTTCATTTCTCGATTAAGAAGTTTTTTAGCGATATATCTCTGCCTGTTTAAAGGCATAGAAGGGAATTCAGTTATTAGTTTTTTTCTATTAAAATTGTAAAGTCTAATTGGATCAGAAGGATCTAATTCTGCAAGCATATGTTCTACAATATCTTTTTTCTCCTGACCCTCGGCAAGTTTTAATCTTAATTCGTAAGAGCCGTCTTTTATAGTTCCTTTTATTCTTTTATCACCGTCCATTTTTTCAAGCTCACATAACTCATGATAAACTTCGGGAAAGGCCTTAGTCTTCTGAAGAAGAAGTCTTTTTCTTGCATTTGGTTCTAATTCCGAAACATCTATATCTCTGTCTAAAAGAACTTGCTCTTCAATTTCTCTTATTCTTATTTTAATTAAATCGGGATTATATCTTATGAAATCATATTTATCCAATAAATTAAGAAGATCCTGATCTCTTATGTCCCTATAGATTATATCTGAGGCTTCGCGTTCCGATCCTGGTTGACTATCTGTAATGAATATTCCCTTAACTTTTCCCGGGGCAAAATTTCTTAAACAATGAACTCCGTTGAAAAACTCCACATAAAAACAGTGCAATTCTCTTTTTATGGGAAAAACATTTGAAACAGCTCTTGTTCTTATATCTCCAACTTTTTTTACAAGTCCCCTCATTTCTTGCATGTATTCTTCATTAAGTGCATTATCATTTACTCCAAGATTTTCAGACATTTCGGCCAATTTAAAAATTTGTTTTAGCGTGCCATTTATGGTATCAAGACTAACTTCCACAGTTTTCATTCTTAACAGATCTTCCGCACTTCGGAATAATGTGATATGATTTTCTAGCTCACCATACATAGCCTCTTCCCTAGTTATATCCTCAATTGTATGCCTTGCCTGTCTGTGGGTCATATCGTAAAGTTCGTTTTCATAAGAAGTTTGAGGCGCAACTAAGGGGGCAGTTTTCTGTTCAGGCGATAAAACTATCATGTATCTGTTTGCACTTCCTATATTTAGATAATTTTCACCAAATTCTAGTCTTTCAGGATATTTTTCCTTGAGATGTTTTGCCACCTCGGGACTAATACCTCTCTTGTCTATTCTAAATTCATCAATATCCGAATCAAAATCGAAAACATGTTTTAATATTGCGTTATATCTTACCGCCAATTTTCCTCTTACTGGGAAAAGATTTTGATTTATCAATCCTAGTCGCTCTAAATCTACGTTGCCTTCCGGAATAATTATCTGGCTCATTTTCTGCCTCCCAACTCTTTTGCCATTCTTGATCGAGACTCAAGCTCAACCCTTATGTTATGCATATTTCTTGCAACGTCGCTTTCAAATTTATCAGCCGCATACCTTTGTTCTGATTCAAAGTATCTTTCAAATTCTTCAACAATTATCTCACCAGATACCGAACCGCATAATCCTTTAAGCATTTCTACTCTTGTTTTGTAATCTTTGTACAGGAATTTATCCGGATTTGTGTACCATTCTTCAGGAATTTCATAATTATTGATTCTTTTTTTAATTGCTTCTGAAACAGCATGAACTGCTCTTCCAGTAAAGCGGGGGTTTTTATCTTTCATTTCTTTACATAACTCCCCAATATCTTTCATAGAAATTCCTTTCTTGAATCTGCCGGTTATCTTTTTTAATAAGGTCCTTTCTTCTGAAGCAGCACCGCTTCCATTCTTTCTCATCTCAAAAGGCTCATAACCCTCGCCCATTGGTACTTTTACAATTCCTGCCTGGAGCCAAGACTTTAGCTTATTATTAAGAATATCCGCAAAATCATACCATTCTTGAGGCCCGTTGACTTCGTATCGGGCAACAAATCTTTGTCTTAATGCCGGATCCATTGCAGTCGCATCATTTGTTGCAGCCCATAATTGAACATTACCCCTGATAACTGTATTGACAGAATCTGCATACTGCATAAGGATATTCATAATATCTTTATCACTTCCTCCAGAAGATGAATTTCTGTCTCCTGAGACAAGCAAATCAATATCATTCATCAAAACAATGTATATCCCTTCAGGTCTCTTTGTGGGTTCAAGTTTTTCAATAAGATTCGTTCCTGTTTTTCCGTAATATTCATCCTTTATTCCCTGATCAATATCTATTTTTTGCCAGGCAATCTGTTTTTTGTCCGCGGCAACTAATAACGCATTTACTTGCTCAATTCTTCTTGAAAGTCTTGTTAGCCCCATTTTGAAGAGTGTATCTTTTCCTGTTCCGGGCAAACCATCATAAAGAACACTCCAAGACAAGCCGCCAAGTTCAATAATTGGATTTTTTTTATCTTCTAGACTGAATAGAGCAATTCTGTCCATATCCCGCAACATTTCCTGTTTTGCCAGAACATTTCCCGCTACCTGGTATGGTTCTACAGGAACAATCTCAATTTTTTCTTTCTTTTTCTCCTCTTCATAGCTTGTTTCGAATCCCGTAATTGTGAATTTATTATCTATGGTAAAATTTGATCTGCTTACTAAGTCAACAAGCTCCTTATGAAATGTAGTCTTCTTAGAAAGTGCTTCATCTCTCAAGAATTTAAAGAAGTCTATACTCATTCTAGGTAAGTCACTGCCTTTTGCTATAACTTCATTTCTTTTCCCAGAATTTACAGCTCCATAATATCTGGAGAGAACATCATTTAATGTGTCGTCTTTTGTTAAGTCAAATCTGAAAAATCCTTCTCTTCTTTGTATTGCTAATGGCTCTTCTTCCGTTAGTAAGCTAAACTGATGTGCTACAAATGATGATGCAGCAAACATAGAGTACGCACTTAGAAAATTAATCCTCTCCCTTTTCTCCACATTTCCATCTATACCCACTCTTTCAATAAATTCTTCAAGTGTAGCATACATCTCATAATAAAGTCCGAATCCTTCTCTTAAGGTGCTTATAGTATCGCTAACCTCTTTTGGTGTTACGTACTTATCTCCGCCAACATCTTTTAACAAGTCAAACAAATTTGGTCTTTCTATTCCTCCTCGGTTAATTGAAGTCATATGCTCATCTACCTTTGAGAAATGTTTTTCCAAGTCTGATTTCTTTATAGGGTGCGCTCCTTCTCTCTCTGCCATTTTATAGTATTATCTCTCCTCCTTTTGTTATTCCATAAACCTGTGAGGGATTTCCCATTTCATCTTTATTGCCCATTATCTGTTTCACACCAAAAGGAACAATTATCCTTCTGTCATAATTATCTAAAGGGCCGTAAACTTCTTTAACTGTTTCAAAACCAAGAATACGGCTTATCTCGTCCCCAAATATCCTCCCTAATTTTCCTATCATTCTTCTTTGATACTGACTTGCAACAGCCTCTATTCTAAACCTCAACATTGAAGGTTCATCAACTCCGTCAAATAAATTAGTAATTTCAGGGGTATTATTTGTTAATCCATCATGATAAGGGCCTATAATATATTTGTAAATCAGTTTAGGTCTTATATCTTCAATTGCGTGATCCATTTGGCACACTAAAGATCTTAAATCAACAATTCCATTTTGACTTTGATAAATGAAAAAATCAAGAGTGGGATTCTCTCTTTTTTCTAAAGGAATGCTTCTTCTGTTTTGGGTCAGATACATAACATACAAAACAGGAACATTAATCCCCTTTTCAATTGCAGTCCATTCAATAACATAGGCTCTTTTATCCCTATCCTCATCAATTAATTTCGGCTCATTTTGGTGATTTTCTTCCAAAAGTTTAGTCTCTTTTAATTTTGAGAAATACCTTAGTCTTTGCAATAAAACTTGGGGTGTAGAAGCAGACCTGTCCTTTAAAATTGAGTTTCTTATTTCTTCAATCAGGCTTTGCTCATCTGGAAGCTGCTGAATATAATCATCAGCACTCTGTTTGTCTTTTTGAAGGAAATAAAAGTCCTGGACAGTGGGAAATCCAGAGTTTGTGGGGCTGATAGTTAAGCTAAAATCAACTTGATCTTCACTTGGAAGAGAATATTTTAAAGCAAGGCATTCAAGAGTACTACCTAATATCTTAAGATAGGGCGCAACAAATTTTCTTTCATCACTAACAAGAATTGTTGAAAGCTGTTCGATTCTACAATTTAGTCTTGAAATGTACGATTTTACCTGCTCCCTATCTAATGCTTTAATGTTAAAATCTTGATTAAAGATAGAGTCTAAGCCCTGAATTGTCATTTTAATAAAAAAGGCAGATTATTGCGCCGCAACTTTTGGAGCAGCGTATTCTACCTTTAGTCTCTCCATTCTAGAATCAAAGTCACGCTGCATTTCTATCTGAAGCTTTCTGTAAACCTCTAATTGGCTTGGTTCTATAAGAGGTCTTTCAGCTCTTGAAGCTACCTCATCCATAATTCCTCGTGCTGCAACCAAAACTGTGTCAGTAGATTTAACAGTTGCATATTTCATACCTTTATCATATTGTCCGCCGGCTTTAGTGCTTAATGCAGTTTGTATAGCCACAGGAACAGCCATGTAAATTTCTGTAACATGCTTAATATCCTCTTCTAATCCGGTTTTCAATTTAGCTAATGAATTTACAATATCAGAATAAGCCTGCAAATGCGTTCTCTGAACTGGTAGTGCCTGTTTGGCCTTGTCAACCTTTGTGAAATATTGTTCTTCATTAAACTTAGCCTTGTTAAACTCCTCACTTAAAACTTGTTTTTCACTTTCTAACTTAGCATACTCTTCGCCTGTAACATGGTCAAGTTTTTCATCCACATCTTTAATTTTTCTTTCTAGAGTTTCTCTGTTTCCTCTCCACTCTTGATATCTAGGTTCATTTTCTTCAAGTGTTTGAGTAGTTAAAGCTATAGTACCCACAATTTTTCCGTAGCATTGCATATTATCTATGATTGCAGTATTAAACTTGCCAACTAAATAATGTCCATAATCTAAAATTGTCTGCATGTTTTGTTTTACATCAACACTTCTTACTCTTGCGATTCTTCTCCTATCGGCCATTTTAACAAGTCCCAGCCTTGCTAGTCCTTTTTCAAGAACACCAGTATATAATGTGGTATTTCCAAAGAACTGTCCTAAATCTTGAAGTTCATCAGTTAAACTTTCTACAAGATCAGAAATCTCTCCTTTAAACACTTTTGTTCTCTGAATACCTTCGTCAAGCTTTGATAAATCCTGAACACTCGCTTCTTTATTGCCGCTAAGAACGCTTCTGAGATTAGTTTCGTATTGACCTAGAACTTGAGTATTATCCTCTTCCAATTGTATAAGCTTTGCTTCCACCCCTTTAATCTTTTCCTTTTGACCAGTATCAAGTTGAAGCTTTCCAAACAAATCAGATACATCTTGTGTTTTTTGTTGCATTTTAGTTTTTTATTATAATCTCTCTTTTCAAGTAATAAAAATTTGCCTTATAAAGTATTATATACTCCAGCAGATATATTTATTCAGTACTTATCGAGGGTGAATTTGGAGCAAAATATAACAATTCAGCCTCTTACCGTTGAGATTTTAACAGATAAGAACTGTGCGGTTTAATGTAAATTATTAACTACAGTAGAAAGTTTTCTCTTTGAAGCACTGTCGTTTCCATTAGAATACAAATCAATTAAATCTTTTGAGCTGCCAGCTGCATAATCCTTTATGTCTTGTAATATTTGTCTTCTGCCGTAGATTCCTGCAGGTAACTTTTTCTCAGCCTGTGCCGAAAATGACAAGCAAGCTTCATAATGCTCTCTGAATAAAATACCCTTATAAGAACCCCCGATTCCCGAATATTTTGTGTCTCTTTCTTCCTTGTTTGGAATTAGATCTCTATAATCTTGTTTAAGGTTTTCAGCCCCGCTTGTTATAGCTTCTAAAGCTTTAGAACCGAGCCCCTTCAATTTTCCAGGAGAGTTCTTTAAAGCTTCATTAAATTTCTCAGGGTCAAATTTGCCTTCACTATCACAATATTCTCTCTTGAAGTATTGAACTGAAGCGTTGTACCCATCCCTTATAGCATTACCCGCCTCTCTAGATCTTTCTTTAATCTTTTCAGCAACATCACTAGAAGTTAAATTATCTAAGCCTCTTTCAAGAGCGCCTGCTGTACTGTAAGCAGCTTTTCTTACCGCTTCGCCTACACTCTTCAAAGCTTTATTTGCCATGTTAAATAACTGAATAAACCGTTATTTAAATATATTTATAGAATAATAGTATATTAATCAGCAATGCTTTCCGATTCTTTTCTCAAGAGCGTCTTCTGAAATTCCACCAGTAATCTGGTCTACAATCTCTCCATTAATAAACAAAATATAAGTAGGTATTGACATAACTTTGAATTTCTGTGCAATTTTTGTATTATCGTCAACATTAACCTTACCTATTTTTATCTTTCCTTTAAGTTTGTCAGCAAGTTCTTCAATTATTGGAGCCATCATAACACAAGGCATACACCATTCAGCATAAAAATCTATGAGAACACAGCCCTTGCTTATAAAATCTTTAAATTCTCCATCGCTTAACTCGGGCACACCGTTATTTACAGCCATTTTTACTTTACTAAACTCCACCTCAGTATTCATTACACTTATAGAAATAAAATTGTATATAAAGTTTTTGATGCCAAGATTGCCGGTAATAGAAGCTATATGAATTACTGATTCTTGTAGGCAAGTACTTCGTCCTTTAATATCTCTAATTCAACACCTGCTTTCTTGAACATTTCCTCACTCTCTTTTCCAGCATGATACTTTTTATCACAAACCACTTTTATTATTCCGGCATTAATTATCATCTTTGCACAGGTAGAGCACGGAGTCATATTGCAATACAGTGTAGATCGGTCTATAGAAACGCCTATTTTAGCAGCCTGGCATATTGCATTTTGTTCAGCATGTGTTGTTCTAACACAGTGCTGAGACTGGCTTCCGTCTTCATGTGTTAAAGTTTTCATTTGATGTCCAACTTCGTCGCAGTGAGGCAGGCCTTTAGGACTTCCTACATAACCGGTAACTATAATTCTCTTATCTTTGACTATCACACAGCCCGCTCTTCCTCTGTTGCAAGTTGCTCTTCTAGCGACAGCCCTGGAAATTTCCATAAAATATTCATCCCATGTAGGCCTTGGACTTTTTCTGTCTATTTGATCATATAACTCTTCAGCCTTTTTTTCAAATTCTTCTTGAGAAGATTCATTAGATATCTTGAAGTCTGCCAAAATCATACACCTCAAAACAGCCTGCCCGCTTGAACTCTCTCCAAATCCCTGATCTCTGGCATCAACTCTGAGAAAATCTTCCCATGTTTTTGGATCACTTTCTCTATTTCTAGTTACTAGCCTTCTGAATCTTATTTCTTGAGGTGAATCAACAGATACAAGAGAAAAACTTTTTAATGCTTTTAACTCTTCAATTTCTCCCGGATTTCTTATACCATCTATAATAACCTTGTCGTATTTTTGATTGTTTATTTTGTCAACAACTCTTTTGGCCAAAAATCCCGGGCCTTTCTCTTGCCTTAATTTGTTTCCTAAATTCTGCAAATTTTCTCTAGTCAGTATTATGCTATTTTCTCTTGCTATCTCTCTTAACTCATCTGAGAGCGAGAGATAAATAAACCCTTTTTTTCTAAAGTAATCCCCAAGCATTCCCTTGCCCGACCCCAAAGTTCCTGTAAGTCCTATTATCATTTTATTTTGACAAAGCATATATTGATTTTAAATGTGGAATTAAAATTCTGCTCCATGTTTCAGTTTCGTATCCTTTATAGCCACTTCTAATCTCATCAAGTGGAACAAATTCAACATGTGTAATCGATTTTTCATTTGAGACTACCTCTCCCCTTGTATGCATAGCGTAAATTAATCCTTGATGAACTCTATCAACTGGCTTATCTTTTGCAAATAAAGTTCCTACCAACTTCTGCTTTGTCCTATTACCAAGAAACTTAACTTCCTCTTCAGTAACCTCTCTTTCCAAACACCTATTTATTAATTCGGGGGCGTCCGCCATTGTGACATGTCCCCCCAGTCCAATTGAATGTTTGCCAAGCAGTCTTGTATCCCCATAATCTTTTTTATTTTCTGTTCTTACATATGACAAGACTTCACCTTTTTTATTGAAAACAATTGTATAGGGAATTGGTTGTAGTAATAGCTCGTCATTTTCACAATCATATCTTGAATGCCAAAGCCCATTTCTTAATGCTTCTAAAAGTTTTTCTGCATCGTCTTCTCTGATTGGTTCAAATCCCTCTCTTACACTTCTGAATCCCCTTAATAATTTTGCATCTTCAACAAGCACAACCCTATTAAGCTTCTCATGATTTCTTGCAGCAGATTCAAAATCAAAAGACTTAAAGTGCTTTGAAATTCTTGGTCCTATCTGACCCTGATAGTGAGAACCTATTGAAGTGCCGTAAAACTTATCAGGAATTTCAGATGTTCTGAAAAAATCAAGCTTACTCAATGGTGTTCTATGTTTTATTGTCATTGCTTCCCTTTCATCAGGACTTAATTCAAAAACCAAATCTCCAAAAAATCCCGCGTCAACAAAACCTGCGTCATGTGTTCTCCCTTCAATTCCCTCTCTTGAATGTTTTCTAAGCTCAGCGCTTAAATGTGGGGGAACTGAAACAATTTCGTCTGAGGCCAACAGATAGTGTTCTCCCATTCTAGGTTTGCCTTTACCGGAAATAATTGGCTCAAAATAATCTTCAGCATTATACTCATCTTTTTTTGACATATCAATTGAATCAGGATTTCTTCTTGCTCTTAATCCAAAAACCCCATGAGTTTTTATTGCTAAGGCATCAAGAGTAAGTTGCAAGCCATCTATAGTCATCCACCTCTCTCGTTTTAGCGGCTCTCTTTCCCCATTTTCTTTTTTTCTGTACAACAAATTATAATTATCAAACTCATTTACCAATTCTTCTTCAGTCAGTCTTGCATCTCCTGTAAAGAACCTAAGCTGATTAAGTGTCAATCCGGGATGTAAAACCAGGTTAAAAACAGTCGGTTGTATAAGGAGCCAAGTATCCATTCCATTAGGATGATTAAAGTTTATTTCATCAAAAGAAGGATTATAGTCAGCCAAAAATCTTGTCAGAGGGAATAATCTTCCCGTACTGCTTTTTGGGGAAGACCTTCCAAAAGGCACTTCTTCCGAGAGCTTCAGCTTTTCATTTAATTTTACTATATAATTGTAGCCACTTTTAATTTCAAAACCCCCTTCAAGACTTTTAAGAGGTCTTCTTCTCTGGGGAATTTTTAAAATAGTTCTATAAACGCTTTCATCTCTTTCCGGTCTTAACAATCCTTCCTCCCCAGCATCTAAAACAAAAACCTCATCTGCCAATGAAGATTCAAAGGTATTGGGCTGTACTCTGTTCTCCAGTACGCTATCGGTAAAGAACCCCCTTTTTATTTTAATTTCAGGCCAATCTTTCTCATGTAAACTAAGATTTCTCTCAGGCACAATTATTGAACCTCCAAGAATCATTTTTCTAATATCTTGAGAAACCAAAGAATATCCCCTCATATTTTGCATTGAATTTAAATTCAAAAGCATTTTATAAAGATTTATTTGATACAGAAGATAGTCATAAAGTGTCTTTTTCAGCTCATACTCTCACACCAACTTTTTCAAAATAGTCGTCCGCGACAGATTTTAAAGAATTTAGATGTTCTTCAGAAACATTCTCCTCACTTGAAAAACTAACATCAACAAATTTCCCGCTGTTCTTAAATCCTTGAAGATAAAAACTCTTCATCTTCCTACCTTCAACAAGACTTTTAAGCCATTCCATCATTTTTTTAATTTCTTCAGCGTCATGATACTTATAAAGTATGGTAGTCCTAAACTCATAATTTCCAAAATCAGAAATTATTTTTATGCTTTTCTCTATACTTTCTATATCAAACTTTCCAAGAGGATTTACAACATCCGAGTAATTAACTCTGCTGGCCTTTATGTCCATTGCAATATAGTCCACAAGATTTTTGTCAATAAACTCTTGAAGTCTCTCGGGGAAACTTCCATTAGTATCAAGTTTTACTGAAAACCCAAGCTCTTTTATTTTTCTTAAAAAGTCCTCCCTTAAACTTACTAGTGGCTCTCCACCAGTAATGCAGACGCCATCGAGATATTTTTTTCTTTTTTCCAAGAATGAGATTATTTCTTCCTCGGTGTAAAATAATCCCGGATTTTTCTCGAGAACAAGCTCGGGATTGTGACAGAAACCGCATCTAAAGTTGCATCCAAATAAAAAAATCGTGCATGCCACCTTGCCAGGATAGTCAATCAACGTTGTTTTCTGTAAGCCTTTTATTATCATGTTTTTTTATCAAACTCACACTCTCAGCTTCACAGCTCATAAGTTTAAACATTTTTCTATCCTTCCACTCAGATTGCTTTCCTTCATTCCATTGGTCTAATGGCCTTAGGTATCCGACAATTCTGGAGTATCTTTCACATTTTGTTCTCCCTTTCATCTTAAAATTACCTCCTTTTCATTTGACAAATTATTAGCTTTGTAGCCTATTTCTTCATCGCATTTAGGACAGTATTCATGATCACCAGATAAATATCCGTGTACCGGACAGACCGAAAATGTAGGTGTTAAAGTGAAGTATGGAAGTCTAAAATTTTCAGCTATTTTTTTCACCATAATCTTTACCCCCTCTTTATTCAGTTTTTCTCCTATAAATGTATGAAATACTGTCCCCCCAGTGTACTTTATTTGCAAATCATCTTGCAATTCAAGAGCCTCAAAAATATCGTCTGTATAGTTTACTGGCAAGTGCGTTGAATTAGTATAGTATGGCTTTTCACTCTTTGCTAAAACAATCTCGTTTGCCACAATTATTCTTCCAAATCTTTTTTTATCTATGCGCGCAAATCTATATGTTGTTCCCTCTCCCGGTGTTGCTTCCAAATTGTATATACTGTCTGTTTCATTTTGATACTCTTCAAGTTTTTTTCTCATAAAGTCTAACACTCTTACAGTAAATTCTTTACCTTTTTCTGAAGCAATATTTTCTCCAGGCATAAAATTAACTATCGCTTCATTCATCCCTAACAACCCTATTGTCGCAAAATGATTTTTCCAATACTCCCCAAATCTGACTTTTACATGTCTTAAATAAAATTTAGAATAGGGATAAAGGCCTATCTCGGTAAATCTTTCAATTTCTTTTCTTTTAGTTTCAAGACTTTCTTTTGATAAATCCATTAATTCTTCAAGCTTCTTGAAAAAATCCTCTTCATTCACGCTTGTAAATCCAATTCTGGGCATATTTATTGTTACAACACCTATTGATCCAGTAAGAGGATTCGCTCCGAACAGTCCTCCACCCCGTTTTCTTAATTCAGTCTGGTCAAGCCTAAGACGGCAGCACATACTTCTTGCATCTTCCGGTTTCATATCAGAGTTTATGAAATTTGAGAAATAAGGAATTCCGTATTTAGCAGTCATTTCCCATATACAGTCGTATTCGGGATTCTCCCAGTCAAAATCTTTTGTTATATTATACGTTGGTATCGGAAAAGTAAAAACTCTTCCTGAAGCATCTCCTTCGATCATACATTCGGCAAATGCTTTATTTATCATATCAATTTCTTTTTGAAATTCTTTATATGTTTCAGGCTTTTGAACTCCACCAACAATTACTGGCTCATCTTTCATATATTCCGGAACTTTCAAATCCATTGTTATGTTTGTAAAAGGCGTTTGGAATCCTACTCGTGTTGGAACTGCAAGATTAAATAAAAATTCCTGCATTGCCTGCTTAAGCTGCGGATAATCTAAATTATCATATCTTACAAAAGGTGCTAACAGCGTATCAAAATTTGAAAATGCCTGTGCTCCCGCAGTTTCGCCTTGCAGAGTATAGAAAAAGTTTACCATCTGTCCAAGAGCAGTTCTTAAGTGTTTTGCTGGTTTTGACGAGACTTTACCACCAACTCCCGTAAATCCGACGATAAGCAGATCCTTTAAGTCCCATCCGACACAATATGCTCCAAGAGTTCCCAAGTCATGAATATGCAAATCACCATTCTCATGAGCCAGCCTTATCGCTTCGGGATATACTCTTCTTATCCAGTAATTTGTTATTATTTTTGTTGCAATATAATTATTCAGTCCTTGAAGAGAAAAACCCATGTTTGAGTTTTCCTTAACCATCCAGTCATTTAAGCCAAGGTAGTCGTCAACTGCCTCGATTGTATCAAATAATCCTTTAACATTTCTTAATTCTTCATGGCTTTTTCTGTAAAGTATATAGGCTTTAGCTGTTTTTGCATGGCCTTCTTCAATCAATATTTTTTCAACCAAGTCTTGAACTTCTTCAACATCTGGAATTCCATTTTCTCCGTGTTTTTCAACTAATTTCTCCACAATAAGGTCTGAAATATAATCTGCTCTTTCTCTATCCTTTCCACCAACGGCTTTTACAGCTTTCCATATTGCCTCTGTAATCTTGCCCTGATTAAACAAAGCTATACTCCCATCTCTTTTGCGGATTTTTGTTACCATGTTCTCACCATTTTATTTTTTATTAATCGATATTTATTCCCAAGTTAAATTTCCGGCAGTTTGGTACTCTGTTACACGAGTTTCAAAAAAGTTTTTCTCTTTATTGAAATCTGTTGACTGTGCCATCCAGGGAAAAGGATTTTCAACATTGTAAATCTTAGCAAGTCCTATTCTTTCAAGTCTTCTGTCAGCAATATATTTTACATATATACCAAATTGTTCGGGATTTATTCCTAAAAGTCCGTTCGGACAGGCATCGTATGCATATCTTTCTTCCAGTATAACAGATTTTTTTATAAGTTCAACAATTTCTTTCTGAAATTCGGGAGTCCATATTCTTGGATTTTCGGATTTTATTGTATTTATCAAATCGCAACCAAACGCCAAATGGATGCTTTCATCCCTCATAATAAACTCAAATTGTTCCCCAATACCCTTCATCTTACCCTGACGCTTCAAGGCTAGAATCATAGCAAATCCCGCATAGAAAAAAATTCCTTCCATTATAACGTAATATCCAATCAAATCATGAATAAACTTTTGTATATTCTTATCTCCTTCTGTAGAGAAATTTGGATCGAAAACTGACTGCGTGAGCTGAATAACAAAGTCATCTTTTTCTTTTATAGAAGGTATAGTTTTGTACATATTGTATATCTCTTCCGGGTCAAGGCCAAGAGTATCACAGCAGTAAATGAATGTGTCTGTATGAATTGCCTCTTCAAATCCTTGCCTAAGCAAATACTGCCTGCATTCTGGGTTCGTAACGTGATTATATATTGCCAGAACAATATTATTTGCAGTTAACGATTCAGCAGTCGAGAAAAACCCCAGATTCCAAAGGATGAGCCTTCTTTCCTGTTCACTTAATCTAACAGACTTCCACTGTTCAACATCATCTTGCATTGGGATTTCTTCAGGAGTCCAATTATTTGCAACGCCGGTCTTATAATGCTCTCTCGCCCATAAATATCTCATTGGCAAAATCTTGTTGGGGTCGGTTTTTGTATTGTTTATTATCATTTTTGTTATTTTTGATTTGTCAGCTAAGCTGAATTTAACTTATTGTTAATTGACGTATTTTTTATTGTATATTGGAATTACAATCCATTTTTGATTTAATTCTTCCCAAGGTCATTTATTATTATCTTTAATATTTTTCCTGCGCTTACTGACAAGCTTCACAGTCAGGATCGTCTATAAGGCACAGTTTGGCTGATGTTACAACATCTTTATCAACATCTTCAACATAATTTATTTTAGGAATCATAGCTTCCTCTTTTTTGTTAACAACACTTACTTCAATACCATTAACACGCTCTCCTTCGGGTGAAATAATTTTATACTCTCTTTTTTGTGTGAATCCAAATTTACTTGCATCTAATGTTGATTTTTCTATTTGACTTGCAGCCAAAGTTCTTAGGTAGTATGTGGTTTTAAGTCCCATTTGCCAGGCATAAATATAGGCCTCGCTTAGTCTGCTTCCTGAAACTCCTTTTATGAATAAATTGAAGCTCTGAGATTGATCAATCCACTTCCCTCTTGCAGCAGTTATGTCTATAAGATGTTTATCATCTATCTCGAAAACTTCCTTGTATTTTCTCTTTAAGTTCTCAGGAATCCCAGCAATATATTCTAAATTTCCGTCATAATACTTAAGCTGTTCAAGCATTTCTTGATTCCATAAGTTCGTTTTTTTTAAATCTTCAATCAAATATGGATTTACAACTGTAAACTCGCCGCTCATATTTGACTTAACATAAATATTCTTGTAAATAGGTTCAATACAAGGGTAGCATCCAGAAATTGTTGATATCGTTGCTGTAGGTGCTATTGCCATAACATTTGAGTTCCTCATGCCGTATTGTTTAACATGTGCTTTTACAGGGCTCCAATCCAGACTTTCCGTTCTAGAAACGTTTATTTTTATTTCTCTTTCCTCTTCTAAAAGATCTAGAGTGTCTACGGGAAATATTCCTCTGCTCCATTTAGATCCATTATAACTTTCATATTTTCCCCTCTCTTTAGCTATCTCTGAAGAGGCAAGAATCGCATAATAAGAAATCAATTCCATGCTTTTATCGGCAAAACTTATTGCTTCTTGTGAATCAAAGTTTATATCAAGCAAGTACAAAGCATCTTGGAAACCCATTATTCCCAATCCTGTAGGTCTGTGCCTTAAATTTGAGGCCTTTCCTTCTGGTGTTGTATAGAAATTTATATCTATGACGTTGTCAAGCATTCTTAAGGCGCTTTTAACCGTCTTTGCAATTAATTCTTTGTCTAATTGTCCGTTAACTACATGTTTTCCTAAATTTACCGAACCTAGATTACATACCGCTGTTTCTTCTTCTGAGTTATTGAGGGTTATTTCAGTGCAAAGGTTTGAGTTGTGAATAACTCCGGCATGATCTTGTGGAGAACGTATATTGCATGGATCTTTAAATGTCATCCAGGGATGTCCTGTTTCAAAAAGCATGCTCAGCATTTTTCTCCAGAGTTTTAGTGCGGAAACAACTTTGTATTTTTTCATTTGTCCTTTTTTGGCTTTCTCTTCATATTCTTCATATTTCTTCTCAAACTTTCTTCCGTAAAGATGATGCAACTCGGGAACTTCTTCGGGAGAGAAAAGTGTCCAATCTTCGTTTGCAATAACTCTTTTCATGAACAAATCTGGAATCCAGTTTGCAGTGTTCATGTCGTGAGTTCTTCTTCTTTCATCCCCCGTATTTTTCCTCAGATCTAAGAAATCCTCAACATCGAGGTGCCAGGTTTCTAAATATGAACAAGTTGCACCCTTTCTTTTTCCTGATCTGCTTATTGCAACAGTAACATCATTTGCTATCTTAAGGAAAGGAACTGTTCCCTGACTCCCTATATTTACACTCTTAACCGTAGCCCCTGTCGCTCTTACATTAGTCCAGTCTGTTGCAATTCCCCCAGACCATTTTGACATTTGCGCGTTATCTCCATAAACTTTGAATATGTGGTGAAGGTCGTCCATTACAGTATTCAAAAAGCATGAGCTTAATTGAGGATGTTGTGTTCCAGAATGAAATAAAGTCGGCGTTGAGGGCATGTATCTCAAGGAAGAAATTGCTTCGTAAAACTCTATTGCCTCTTCGTTCTTATCTTTCTCATTAATAGCTAATCCCATAGCAACCCTCATCCAGTAAGATTGGGGGAGTTCTATAACCCTATCATCAACTCTTGCAAAATATCTTTCGTGTAAAGTCTGCATTCCCATGTACTGTAATAATCCATCCCTCTCTGGCTTCAGATGTTCTGAAAGCCTTTCCAGATTAAAATCTAAAAGTCTCTTGTCAAAAGGTCCGTGCTCAACCCCTCTTTGTATTCCATAAACAAATGAACGACCATACATGGTTTCTTTATTTTGATCTCTTGGCGATTCACCAACAACTTCTCTGAATATCCTGTTAAAGAACAATCTTCCCGATACGTAACTGTATGCAGGATCTTTTTCTATGAATGAGATGCTTGCCAAAATTAGGGCTTTAGTTATTTCTTCAGTGCTTACTCCGTCGTATATGTTCTTTATTGCTTCCCTTACAATTAAATCTATGTCGGTCTCTTTTTCATATCCTTTAGAAGCATCAACAACCTCTTCCCTAATTTTATTATAATCAAAAAGGACAAATATGCCATCGCTTTTTTTAACTCTTAGCTTTCCAAGTCTTACTTTCTCCAAGACCTCTTTCTTTTCTTTCTCTCTAGCTTCTTTTCGCTTATCTCTGTAAAGAATATATAATTTTGCAATTTCATAAAGTCCTCCCTTAACTAAATGCTTTTCAACAATGTCTTGTACGTTTTCTACATTAGGAAAAAAGTCTACAAATCTTCCTTGCACTTCCTCAACTATATCTTCAACTATTTTGTTTAATGTTTGTTCTTCAAGACTCTGACCAGCTGCCCTCACAGCTTTAGATATAGCACTCTTTATTTTTGTAGGATCAAAGCTAACTACTTCACCATTCCTTTTTGTCACCATTAAACTTAGTTCTGTTATATTAACCATTATTTCAACTCATTCAATTCATTTTTAAAGTCTGAAATATCTTTGAAATCTTTGTAAACAGAAGCAAAGCGAACATAAGCAATATTATCTACCTGTTTTATTCGCTTCATTACAATTTCGCCTATTAAAGAACTCTTAATCTCTTTTTTCCCCTTTTTTCTCAATAAATCTTCAATGTTGTTTATCATCTTTTCAATTTTATCTTTACTCACAGGGCGTTTTTCAAAGGCTTTTTCCAAAGCTCTTTCAATCTTTTCACGCATAAAAGGTTCTCTTCTTCCGTCCTTTTTTATTACATAAATTGCAAGAGGCTCAATTTTTTCATGTGTTGTAAACCTCTTTTTACACCTTAAACACTCCCGTCTTCTTCTTATCTCACCGTTTGGTGACTCTCTTTTGTTTGTAACGCGCATTTCCTCATGGGAACAGTAAGGGCATCTCATCTCTTTAAGGAAGGTGACTTGTTAGGGACCTTGGTTTCATTAGATACAATATATTGTACCTATCCTCTTAAAAAGTTAGGCTTGTTGTATCAAACAAGGAGTTTAAACCAACCCTTGTTGTTTATAAACTTTTAGCATTTCTTATAAGTGGTAATCACAATTTTTTGTATTTTACAGAGTTAAGCCCCTCTAGTCCATGCTTCTAAGGCATCAATCATAGCTTTGTCATTCAGTAGTTCTTTTGCTATTTCTTCCATATCTTCTTTATTGTATCTTTTTGGATTTGGCTTAGTTCTCTCTTCCATAAATTGCTTGGTCATTCCATCAATATTTTCTTTTTCTTCAGGATACATTTTCTTGTAGACTATATCTAATCTAGCTCTAATATCGCTGCTTCCACTATATCTTCTTAAAAATAAATACCTTCTTTCTGGATTATCATAATTGTGAAGAGCTTCGCAGAAATTCCTCTTCGCAAGGCTATTTCCTCTGAAGGAGTCGCTAAAAGCAACACCCTCTATAATCTCAAAGGCACTATTCTCTAAATCATATCTGTTTCTTCCAGTTCTTGTCATAATCTTTGATATGGCCAGATTAATAACTGTTTGACCTTTGATAGTGCCATTTACCATATTTCCGAGAAAAGTAGCTTATTATTAAACATTGTTATTGTTTATTTGATGTTGTAGGAAAGATTACTCCTAATTAACAGCGGGTAATTCATCCTCTCATCCTCAAAAAGTTTATAAACTATAATAATTATAGTTATTATAGGAAATATAAAGACTATAGGATGGAAAATACAACAATAGCAATCTCAAGAGAAGTAAAAGAACAAATAATGGAATTTGGAAATAAAGGCGAAACCTATTCAGATATAATTAAAAGATTGGTAGAAAGTGCAAAAAAAAGACAGCTACATGACTTATTAATGTCCGATGACAATACAATTTCTATAGAAGAAGCAAGAAGAAAATTGGATAAAAAATGGCCAAGGTCAAAATAACTGATTCTTTATTTGAGGAAATTGAGAAAAAGTTTAAGGGGGAAGCTCATAAAATTATCGATCTAATGGAAAGTTTAGAAGATAATCCTTACAAAGGCAAGCCAGTCGGACAAGTAAGTGGAATAGTCATTAAAGAACTGAAGTATGAGAACCATAGATTTTACTTCATTACTGATGGATTTAAGATAAAAATGCTTCAAAAAGAAGAACTAAGTAATTTGCTAATCAAGTTTGTAAGAATGTC
>Ga0209542_10003455_pt1 | contig 33777 bp, 39 predicted proteins | sample RifCSPhighO2_01_FD_184028 | JGI IMG/M metagenome (GOLD analysis project Ga0209542, IMG submission 184028) | Soil microbial communities from Rifle, Colorado - Rifle CSP2_plank highO2_0.1 (SPAdes) (version 2) | ecosystem: Environmental > Terrestrial > Deep subsurface > Rock core/Sediment ... | reverse complement strand
CTTTTTTGTTATAGTAATCCTATGAGATTAAGAATATTAGTTAAACAGGATGAAGACGGTATGTTTGTAGTAGAATGCCCTACTTTGCCAGGTTGCATCTCTGAGGGCAATACGAGGGAAGAAGCTATAGCTAATATTAAAGATGCTATTGATGGTTATTTGGAAAGCCTAAAAAAACATAAAGAACCGATTCCACCATCAATAGAAGAAGAGGTTGTAGAGGTTAATGCCTAAATTACCTATTATTTCTGGAAAAGAGATTATCAAAGCATTCAATAAAATAGGGTATGAAACAGATCATCAAACAGGCAGCCACATTATATTAAGAAACAGAGAGCCCCCACATAGAAGACTGACGATTCCAAATCATAGGGAAATTGCTAAAGGAACTTTGCTTGCTATCATTAAACAAGCAGGATTAACAAGAGATGAATTCTTTAAACTAATTTAATACTTTCTATATCTCACTTAATCTTAAAATCAATTCGTTTTTATTTAATAATTCCTCTTTGCCCGATTTCATATCTCTTAACTTGAATTTATTGCTTTTAACTTCATCGTCTCCAATAAATATTACATACTCAAAGCCCAATGAATTCACATATTCAAGATTTTTAGAAACATTTCTTGACATTAAATCGATTTCGGTTCTTATTTTATTTTCTCTTAAGAAGTTAGTTAATTCCAAGGCTTCTTTCTCCTTATTAATTGAAATAATAAAAACCGTTTTTAAGTTATTATTGAATTTTTCTTTTCTTAATTTTATTGCTTCAGATAGAACATCCAAACCAAATGAAATGCCAACAGCATAAAATTTCTTTTCTTTATCTTGAGTAAAATCATTAATCATTCGATCATATCTGCCACCACCAGCTATAGAGGATTTAATCTCTGAATCAACTAAAAATGCTTCAAATACTGTTCCTGTATAATAATTTAATCCACGAGCTAATCTTAAGCTAAATTCAAAGTTTCTTACGTTAAACTTTTTTAGATATTCAAATGCTTGTTCAAGTTCTTTATAGCCTTCTGTATCTTTAAACTCTTCTTTTAATTCTGAAAAGTTAAGCTTTATATAAGAGAAAATTTTTTCTATTGTTTTTGGGTCTGTAAAGGCCCTTAGCTCACCTTTTATTATTTCTGATTGGAATTTGTCAATTTTATCCAAGATCAAAATTGTTTTTGTCAAATCACCTAATTTAACACCTGCTTTAATTAAAACATCATCCAATAATTTCCTGTTGTTTATTAGTAGTTTATATTTTAAATTTAATTCGTTAAATATTTTATTTGCTAAGCTTAATATTTCTGCATCAGCAATAATTGATTTTGAGCCTATTGTGTCTACATCACATTGTATAAATTCCCTGTAACGGCCTAATTTTATTGGACCATCCCTCCATACGTTTCCAATCTGATATCTCTTGAATGGAAGCTTTAACTGGCGATTCATTGAGATAAATCTTGCTAATGGGACTGTTAGGTCATATCTTAAGGCTAAATCCCTATCGCCTTGATCTTTTAATTTAAATGTTTCTTTTAATATTTCAGAACCGCCTGCGTATTTAGAAGATAGAACATCATACCTTTCTATTGCTGGTGTATCTAGAGCGTTAAAACCGAATATTTCAAAGTTTTTCTTTAAGATACTAACTAGATAGTCTCTTATAGACTTTTCTTCTCCGAAAAAATCCCTTGTTCCTTTAGGTAATGTTATGTCTTCCATAGTTTAATTATTAATTTTTTGTTATTTTTAATGATTTCCTATCTGTTTTTTTACTGTGGCTTAATACCCAAATCTTTGCTCGTATTCTTTATGATCTAACCATTCTAATATTACTGAGATAATAAGTATTTCATTTGTTTCTATAGTATAAAGTAATCTCCATGCTTTTGGTAGATCATACTTGAATAAAGTTGTTACATTATAGTCTTTAGGTATAATTCTTTGAGGTATTTGGATGCCACAAAAAGCATTTTCCTCTATATCTTCAAAAGCCCTTACTAACCATTTGTATATTTCCTTTTCCTCACTTCTTCCTTCCTTAAGTTTATTAAAAGTTTCTTCTATTTCTTTGTTAACAAACCTAACTCTCGAAGGCTTGATTAATCCTTTCATTTCTTTCTCCAGAACAAATCTCTTTTTTCTAAACTTTTCTTTACTGCTTCGGGGTTGTATATCCAACCTATCTTCCCTTCTGCGTCAATTGAAACCTTATTTGAGTAAATTAAATAGTCTACTATTGTGCAGAATGTTTGATATCGCATTTGTTTTGGTAGGGACTCCCATAACTTTCTTTTCTTATATTCACCATTATGGTCTTGTATAAAATATTCTACCATCAACACAGTGTCTAGTCTAGGGTAGTTTAATATACTCTTTCCTTGAAAATATCTTAATCTCATGTTATGTAAGTTGACATAACTAATATAAAAAGATTTCTATCTTTTGTTAAAAGAAGATTAAGCGGCCGCCGGGAATCGAACCCGGTTCCAGGGTGCCACAGACCCTAATAATAAGCCAGTATACTACGGCCGCCATGTTGTTAAAGAGAAATCTATCAAGTTATAAAGATTTTTACAACTATTAAAAACTAAAGAATTACTCGTGATGAAGACAATCAGCTCTGTTCATTGTTAATAGTTTAAGAATTTTAAAGTTTATAAAGGTTTTTAAAGCGATTTTCTTTTAAGTTTTCTAAGGGTCCGTAGCTCAACCTGGACAGAGTGGCGCCGTCCTAAGGCGTAGGCTGAGGGTTCAAAAGAGCTTTCTTGGGAAGAAACCTTGGAAAGAAACTGAATTTCCCTTCGGACCCGATTTAATAAAAATGAAAAATAATAAAATGAGCTTTCTCGGGAAGAAACCTCGGAAAGAAACGGACATTGAAATTACAGCACCGGCAGGGAGTTATGAGTCTTTGATGGCAGCTATAGAATCAGGAGCAGATTCTGTGTATTTTGGAATAGAGCAACTAAACATGAGGGCTAAATCAACGAATAATTTCAAGATAAATGATTTAAATAGAATAGCCAAAATCTGCAAGAAAAATAAGGTAAATTCTTATTTAACGTTAAACACAATAATGTATGATCATGATTTAAAGTTTTTAAGATTAATATGTGATAAGGCTAAAAAATCAGGGATAAATGCTGTAATTGCGAGCGATATTGCGGCAATTTCTTATGCTAATTCGATAGGCCTTAAAGTTCATATATCAACGCAGGCGAATATAAGCAACATAGAGGCGGTCAAGTTTTATTCTAAATTTGCAGATACTGTTATTTTGGCTAGAGAGTTAACATTAAAGCAAATAAAAAATATAGTTGATGAGATTAAAAAACAAAATATTAAAGGACTAAGCAAAGAACTAATAAAAGTTGAAATTTTTGTTCATGGCGCTTTGTGTGTTGCAATAGCAGGGAAATGTTACATGAGTTTAGCAACATATAATGCTTCTGCAAACAGAGGGGCTTGTTTACAAAACTGCAGAAGGGCTTATAGAGTAATAGATGAAGAGACTGGAGATGAGTTAAAGATTGAGAATAAATATGTCATGTCGCCTAAGGATTTATGCACAATAAGTTTTATTGATAAGATATTAGAAAGTGGAGTTAAGATTTTAAAAATTGAAGGCAGAGCAAGAGCGCCTGAATATGTTTCGAAGGTAGTTAGAGTGTATAGGGAAGCTGTTGATAGTTATTTTGATAATAGTTATACAAAAGATAAAGTTGAAAGATGGATAAAAGAGCTTGAAAGTGTATATAACCGTGGTTTCTGGCAGGGTGGATATTATCTAGGAAAGAAGCTTGGAGAATGGAGCGGGGGCTATGGATCAAAAGCTAATAGAGAAAAGATTTTTATTGGAAGAGCAACTAACTTTTATAAAAAAGCAAATGTAGGTGAGTTTTATTTGGAAGCTGGGGGTATAAAGGTAGGAGATGATATATTAATTACAGGAACTACTACAGGGGTTGTTGAATTAAAAGTTAATAGTATTTTCTTAAATGATAAACCTGTTGTAAGTGGGAATAAAGGAGACAAAATAACAATTCCAATTAAAACTAAAATAAGACATAATGACAAATTGTATGTTGTAAAAGGGGTTAAAAATGCCTAAAATACTGTTTTATAGAGAGAAATGCATAGGCTGTAATGCTTGTGTGGAAGAAGCTTCAAAATTCTGGGAGATTTCTGATAAAGATGGTAAATCAACATTAAAAAATTCTATGAAGAAAAAGAATGTTTATGTTTTAGAAATAGATGAAGTTGATAAGGAAAATAATATTAAAGCTATGGATAACTGCCCTGTAGGGATTATTAAAATTGTTTAGTAAAAATCAATATAAATTCATTAATTAATTGTAACTGATGGACAAACAGAAATATTTTTTGAAGGTATTTAAGAAGGCTGAAAAAAAATACGGAAAAAATAATAAAAGATTAGCTGGGGATAGTTGGAATGAACATTGGAAGACTTTAATCGCAACTATAATGTCTGCACAATCGAGAGATGAAACTACGATTCCTATTGCTGAAAATTTATTTAAAAGATATAAAAATTTAAAACTTTTATCAAAGGCTAAGTATAAAGATGTTTTAAATATTTTAAGAAGCTTAAACTATAATAGAACTAAAACTAAAAATATTATTAATGCTGCTAGATTTATCATTAATAATTTTAAGGGTAGAATTCCTGATAATCTTGAGGATTTAATTAAAATTCCTGGTGTTGGGAGAAAGACTGCTAATTTAGTATTGAGTGTATGCCATAAAAAAGATGGAATTTGCGTTGATGTTCATGTTCATAGGATTTCAAATGTTTTAGGGTTGGTTAAAACAAAAAATCCACATCAAACTGAATTGGAATTAATGAAGATTGCTCCTAAGAAATATTGGTCTAGGATTAATCGGATATTTGTTTTATGGGGGAAAGAGGTTTCTGGGAGAGATAAAAAGAAACTTCTGAGAAAGCTGGATGAATAGTCTTAATTTTAGTTACTTTTTAGTGGTATAGAATAGAAAGGTTTATATATAAGTTATCACTACCGTATAGTAAATGGCATAAGGCGGGGTTAATATCATTCTATTCAAACAACACCTCTGAAAGTTGTTTTATGCTATTTGAGATTAATCCTGCCAAAAGCCATTTAAACTTTAGATATACATTGAGTATTAATATGGGATATTTATCTGCTAAGAAAACATCAACAACAAACAGCTTAATCAAAGCTTATCAAGTGTCTAATTCTGAAGGGGAAAAAAGGGAAATATTAACAGAACTATATTCGTTATGGGAAAAGGCGATATATAATCTATCTTGGTTTGTTTTGGGGAAAAATAAGCATAACTTAGAGTGCATTAAGGCTGATACTGGATTAATCTTTACAGATATTAAACAAGAAGCATTTTTTGGATTTAAACAAGTTGTTGAAACCTATGATCCAAGTAAAGCAGGATTTTTTACATATTTAGCCGGCGGGATTAGACATCACCTGCATTGTTACTTAAGCCAGATGCGAAAGGGAAACCACCATCTTCAGTTTTTTGGTAGGTTTAGACATGCAACATTTAATCAAGAAAAAGGTAAAAGAGGTTTTGAACTTGATGATCTTTGGCAGATTCATCTTAATATAGACAATTATGAAGAACCATTAGAATTTGAAATAGAGTATAGGAACAAAAAAACAAGCAAATTGAAGTTTGCTAAAAGTGCTTTTTCAAATAAGGTATTATGTGCTCTAAATGCTATAATGTTTCAAGGAACTACTTCCCTTGATAATATGATAAACATGGGTTTTGAGCCGAGAGATATTTATTCTTGGAGACCTGATCAAGCTTTAGAAGAAAAGGAACTTACAATTAAATTAGAAAAGCTATTGTTAACTATGGATGAATTTGGTGAACATGGTAAGGATAATAGGATAAGATTAGTTCTAACTGCTTATTATGGCTTAAATTTCTTTTCTGATGAGACAAAAGCCTTAGGATTAGAGCCTAGAACGGATCATACTTTAAATGAAATTGGTGATGTGATAGGTTTAACAAGAGCGAGAGTTGGGCAATTGAAAGAAGATGGCTTAAAAAAATTAAGAAATAATGTTAGAATGAATGTTTTAAGAGGTATTGTTGATGAACATTGGTTTGATAATGGAGAGTGAACTATGAAAAGAATAATATTCTGGTGTGAATTCCCTGAAAGAGTGAACTTAAATAAACTTGATTATATATTGAAAAAACTTAATTTAAATATAGATGTTTATATTGCTTCTAATAGCTTAAAAGAGTTTAATAATTTTAAAGAAATATTTAGCAGAATAAAACAAATAAAAACAATTGGTTATTGGCCCATTTTGGATAAAAATAAAGGTTATTGGTATTCAGGATTTACTGATGAGAGTTCTATAAAAGACCTGTTAAAACTTAAAGGCGTTAAATTAAAGATTGATATTGAGCCGCCAATAGAAGGTAATAGGTTTTCTTATTTTAAAATGTTTTTCTGGATAGCTAAATATTGCTTATTTAAAAAATCAAAAAATAAAGACAAATTATCTGAAGTTTTTTATAAATTAAATAAGGAAAACTTGATTATAAGCACTTTTCCCTTACATAGATTTATGTTAAGCAATTTAATCAATATAAATGATTTCAAAAATTCTAATTTAAATCTGATGCATTATTCAAGCTTAATGCCTAAAGTTTTAAGACCTTTTTATAATGTTTATTTTAGATTTATTTTTGGTAAATATAAGAAATTAACTAATAAGTTATTTGTTGCTGTTGGTTTAATTGGAACGGGTATATTTGGAAATGAGCCTGTTTATAAAGACTTAAAAGAATTTAAAAGAGATTTAGAATTTGTTAAAAAATTGAAAATTGATTCTATTGTTGTTTTTGAATTAAGCGGAATTTTAAAGAGAGAAAATTATGAAGAATGGTTTAAAGTTATTTTAGATTATATATAATATTGGATATAAAGGCTTTTAAAGCTTTCAAATGAACAAGGCATATGGAAACACAGATTAGTATAGTTGGTACTGGTTTTGATGAAAAAGGTAATATGGCCTACAAAGAAGAGGGTTTGGCTTATGTTATTGATCCCCCACCATTTGTTTTAGAAATGACTATTAAAACATGGCCGATTGTTGAGTATAATAATGTTCGGCTTGGATTAACCAAATTACCAGGTATTATAATACATGAAGTTGACGGTGATAAATTAAAATGGGGATTGGAAATAACTGGTGAGTTTAGGCATTTATGTATAGAAAATTTATTGCAAGGTCATCCATTATGGGGTAAAAAGGAAATTTTTTCGCCTAAACGAAGCAGCGAAGATCTTTACAAGGCATTAAGAGATGGTATGGCTATTGAACTAAGAGATTTAAGAACTGCACCTAAGGACTATCTTGAAACTAGAGACAGGCAAATTATATCTGATTTAGAGGAAAAGCTACAAGATTATCTTGAAATTTTAGGTGTAATTACTGGGAGAAGAAATGATGTTACAATTATAGATTTAAGAAATATTTTAGCAGGAAAATATCTCCCTGATAAAGGAGATAGTCCTCAACAAAAGCGTGTTGTGTTGAAATTCACAGCAGAAGATTTGAAAGGATTAGATAGCCTAAAGAATAGATAGTTTAAAACCATTAAATTTTAATTTTGTTCTTTTAAAGTCTCTTCTATTATTTCAACAACATCTACAGCACCTGTTCCCTGCATATTAACCCTTTCAAGAGATCTTTTTATTTCATCAATCTTTGAGAGGAATATTTTTAGGCTTCCTGCAATATCATTAGGATCACCAACCTCAAGGTAGTTTCTTAGAGTATAAACATTTAATAACTGCTCAACATGATTTTTTATTGGGAAGACTAACATTGGCTTTTTATAAACCATACACTCTGACATTGTTAGGTTGCCTGCTAATGAGATAACTCCTTTTGAAATTTTTAAGTATTCAAGATAATTTTCCTTGAACTTATAATGCTCTAATGGGATTGATATGTCTGAACCAAAAAATATGAAGTTTTCATCAAATTCCTTTCTTAGACTGAATATTGCCTTTGCAAGATAAGCCCCATAGTTAGAGCCACCAAGCATTACAATTAAAGGCTTTTTCTTAATTTTGTGCTTTCTCATTAAATAATGCTCTGAGCTTAACTCTTCAGGCAACAAGCGAATTATTGGCTTCACATAATTAAATTTTCCTTCTGTTTTTGAATTGTAAGAAGCAATTATAACTTTATTTGACAAGGAATAAAGATAATTAATGAATTTTACCTGTATTTTTAGGATAAAGCTTTTGTTTGGGTATTCTTTGAATTTTTCTGGATCAAAACCAAATATACTGATGCATTTCTTACCTAACCTTCTTGCCATTAAACACCCAAGCATTTCAAAATCACTTATTATAACATCAGGATTAAATCTTTTTAATTCTGAATAAGCCTTAGATTGAGATAAAGACCAATAAAAAGGCAAAAAGATATTTTTAATTATAAATCTAAACAATTTAAAACCGAACAATTTATCAGGGAACTTATAACCAAAAAATTTCACTGTTTTAAATGCGTCTTTAAAATAATTATAGGAATTATCATAACCAAATATTATTATGTCAGTTTTTGGATGCTCTTTTAATAATTCCCTTATAATAGCATGAACTCGTATAGAATCCCCATAACCAAAGCCAGTAACAAAAAAGGCTATTTTTATACAGTCCTTATTCATTCCATCTTTTATGATTGTCATCTTATCTTATAGAACCTCTCTGCAAATTTCTTTTTTATTTTTAAGCCATATTTAAATGACCTGTATAAAACTGGTAGGGTGTGAATAAAAACTGATAATTTCTCTGTGTGAAACATGTCCATCATTTTTAGTTTCTTAGATAAATAATCTGTAATGTCTACATAAATCATTGGGTGCTTTTCATCAACAACAGACCATACTTCATAGCAATAAAGCTCAACGTCAATATCTTTAACTAAATCAGTTACAAACTTGAAAACTGCACGATGATCAGGATGGAGGTCTGAGCCTGTTGGAAAGAATATTTTTTCAGGCTTTTCTTTGTTAATGAGAAATAATAATCTTGACCTTATATTTGGCAATTCTTCACTTAATTTTTGGTCATTTAATCTGCAAAAAATTGTTGTAAATTTGAATTTTTTTGATACTTTTAAGGCTTCTTTTTCCCTTCTTTGCATTACTATCTTAGACCTTAAATGTGGGTTTGATAATTGGCCTTTTGACAATACTATTTTTATTACTTTATAGCCTTCTTTTATGTATTTTAATGCTGTTCCGCCCATACCTATCTCTAAATCATCATTATGCGGGCTGAATACTATTACTGTCTTTGCCATTAATTTAAGCTAATTAGAGAATTTATAAAAGTTGTTGAATCTATGTAAAACGATTTATTAATGGATTTTCCTTGTATCTTGGTATTTTATGGTTTATTTGAAAGGTTTTGTATGATTGGAGAACTAGCTGACCTAGATTGTAAAGTTTATCTAAGGATTTTTTATGAATAAAATGATGTGCAACATTAATCCAATAATCTCCGTAATCTAATGCGTTTGACATGCCTATTATTAATATTTCTTCAAGCTTTCCTTCCTGCAATAATTTTGAGATAGGCTATTGAACCTTCATGTGTATATGACTTATACCCGTCTAAATAAAGTATTGCATCGATTAACTCTCGTATAGACTCATATGCATTTTCAAGAGCATATTTTGGCTTTTGAGTATCTTTTATATCTTTTGATAGTTTTAATCTTTCAACACTATCTTTTGCAGTTGCTTTTGCAAGATTGATATCTGATAATTGTTTTCTGATAAGTTTGTTAGTTACATAGAATTCAAAGTCTTTCATATAGCACCTTCTAAGATTATACCATTAATTATATTAGCTTTCAATTCCTTTGAAATCTTATCTAGATTAATGTAATGGATTGATATTTTTCTTGCTAAAATTTTTTCGAACTTTTCTAGAGCAATATCTTTTTCTCTTCCATTTATTATAGCAATGTCAATGTCAGATTTTTCAAAATCTTCCCCCTTAGAATATGAACCAAAACATATTATAGCCTCAGGATTATTATATTCCTTGACTAAAAAATCAACTAATCCAGCGAGATATAAGCTATTCAAGTTATAAATTCTCTTCATCCTTATAAATTTCTTGTATTCAATGTTGGGTTTTATTACTGTTAGCGCCTTGCCTTTTTTAATACTGATTAAACCTTCCTTCTCTAGCTTCTTTGTTATAGAAATTATAGTGGGCATTGAAAGATGTGTCTTTCTAGACAATTCCCTTAGATGTATCTCTTCTGTTGGATACTTAAAGAGATGTCCAATAACTACTTCATTGTTATTTTTTTCTATCATTTGGTATTATAATATAACAACAGGTATATAAATATAAAGGTTTTTAAAATTCTAAAAGACCATCCCTTTAAATGCGACAATTTATTTTTTGGAAACAAACGAGTGATGTCTTCTAGGATACGCTGCCCGAAAGGTTGTTTAGATGGGGCTTGTTCAACATAAGAAATAGATAGTCTTGCGCTGACGGGGATTTGAACCCCGGTCCTTGACTTTCTTCTTTTTTAGTGGAAGGCCAAGATTCTGCCGCTAAACTATCAGCGCTTAACAGGATTAACACCTTATAAGGATTTTAAAGCTTTCTAAATTTTTTTCTACGCTTAAAATAAGTCCTCAATTACCAAAATAATTAAATAATGTTAAAACAATACAAAATTATGCCAAAGATACTCCAGCTAAATATCGAGCTAAAAGGATTTAAACCTAAAATAAAAAGGAGGTTCTTAGTTGAAGATTCGATAAGCTTTCAAGGACTCCATAGAATAATTCAGGTAGTGATGGGTTGGGAAGACTATCACCTTTACAGTTTCAATGTTGGGAAGGCTATAATTGAAGCGGCTCCTGACAACAGAATGTATGTTGATTCAATGTGGAATAACTTTTCCCCAGAACAAGAGACGAGACAAGCAAATACTGTAAGATTAAGTGATTATCTTAATAAGGAGAAAATGAAATTTTTATATAATTATGATTTTGGTGATATGTGGTCGCATATTATTAATGTTGAAAAGATAATTGAAAATGATGGCAACACTTTGACCCCTTTCTGTTTGGATGGGGAGAATTCATGTCCGCCAGAAGATTGTGGGGGTATATATGGTTATAATGATTTGTTAGATATACTGAAAAACAAAAAACATCCTGAATATGAAGAAAAGATTGTAGATTGGCTTGGAGAGGATTTTGATCCAAATTTATTTGATATTAAGAAAGTGAATAGTTCATTATCAAGAATTAAACCTATTTACGTAGCTGATAAGAGAATAGGAAGAAATGAGTTGTGCCCTTGCGGTTCTGGAAAAAAGTATAAAAAATGTTGCATTAATATCTAATGATGAGAAAGACTTACAAGTTTAGCAGTGGGATATATCAAGGTGGATTTTTGTATGTGCATCGAACAGATTTTGGCTCAAAAATTACTAACAAGGAAGAGTTAAGAAACAAATTAAAATTTATAGTGGAAAAAATGAAGCTTATTGATGTAACTATAAAGATATATGATACTACACTATTTTTCTTTTTTACTACCTCATCAATTGCTCCGATTGAGGTTGTTTATGTAATACAAAAGAGAATAGCATATTTTGCAGAATGGGATAAAGAATATATTTTTTCTAGTGTTTATGATCTGCAAGAAGAATATGTCAGGAAAGATTTAGAGAGGTTTGGTTTTAAATATAATGATGGATAGTTTAACTTTTTGGCTGGACAAGATTCATGAATGCGTAAAAAGCTATGTTTAATCCTGGAATTAAAATGAATATACCTAAGTAAGCTACAGCCTGAATTGATAAGCCAGCTACTGTGCTACCTAAAGTATTGATAATTGCCAATGCAACAAAGAACAACAACGGCGCTGCGATCAATAAACCAATATAAACTTCTGAGTATGTTGCTAAGGATTCAACGTATTTTTTCCTATCCAGCCTATATTGAGTAATTGCTTCATTTGCCTTTACACTAAGATATTCTTTTAGGCTCCCGCCTGTTGTAATTGTAGAAAACATGCCATTTAACAATTCCCTAAACTCATCAGAAGGCGTTGTTCTTGCAACTGTTCTTAGAGCTGTGCTTAAATCATAACCAAAAAGATTAATATAGTTAACAATTTTTTTGATTTCTCCTTCAACACCCTTGTATTCCTCTGATTTCAATAATAAGGAAAATACTGAAGATGGCCTTGCACCTGAGCCAGCAACAGCACTCATATGAACAATAACAAATGGAAGGTCCTCTTTTATTCTTTTTCTCATTGAATCTACTTCTGTGAAAGGATAATAATAAAATATTATAAATATTAAAACACCTGTGAATATTGAAAGAAAAAATGATAATATTAATTTCACGAGGGATATTTCCGAGAAAGAATAAAACAAACCTAAATATATAATAAATGATAAAAAGATAGATATAAGCGAGGTAAAAAGCATAATACTAATATAAGTTTTTGATAATAATTTAATCTGAGATAATATTAATTTATTAATCATTTGAGTGAAAAATTCTGGATATTTGGAAGTAAGATTAAGAGTTAAGCCTTCCATCAGAGAATTACATAACCTACCATACGAACTTCCCTTGTATAATTCGTATTGCTTTTCCACTAATTTTTTCTTTTTGATTTGCTTGGGCAGAGCTAATTTCAAGATTTCATCATCTATTTTAAATAAGTTTAGATAATAGTTCCTTGCTTCCCTATCTAGAAATAATTTTTCTGGCATTTTAAATTATGTTTAACCTTTTTAATACACCTTGTGGATTTTTGTAATACTCATTTATTATACCATGAACCTCTGTGATTTCTAAGATATTTCTTTTATACATTTCTATTAATAATTTTACCCTTGTCTGAAACTCTTTCATTAACTGCTCTTTTGTTATGCCTTTTTGCTGGATAATCTTATCAAAAACCTTTAAATCTGTTTTAAATAAAAACTTATCATTTGAAGGGTTCCATACGAATGCTGTGTTTGTTGCGGCTTTTCCTTTTTCTTCTGAAACATTTAGTATTTCGACTATTGCTGTTACTCTTCTTGCGGGCTCATCTTTTATTTTTACCTGTGACATTATGCAGACAACATCCAAACTATCCACTAATGTTGGAGATAAGCTAATTGGCGGTGTTTCTAATCTCCTAATCATTGTGACTACATCTTCTGCGTGCATTGTTCCGAGACAGCTATGTCCGCTAGCCATACCCTGAAATAATACCGAGGCCTCTGCCCCTCTTATTTCCCCCACAATAACGTAATCCGGCCTTTGCCTAAAACTTTCTTTTAGTAGATCAAATAAGCTAACTTCACCTTGTCTTGCTGCACCACCAAAACCAGATGTTGCTTCTCTTGTTACATTAGGCAACCAATTTTCATGCATTAATTGAAGTTCATGTGTGTCTTCTATTGAAACAATTCTTGCTGGAGGAGGGATAAAGAATGCAATTGCATTTAGGATTGAAGTTTTTCCCGAGCCTGTGCCACCAATTACCATTATGTTGGATTCATTTTCCAATAAAATCCATATATAAGCTAACATCTCAGGGCTTATAGTTTTGTTTTTCATTAATTTCGTTGGAGTCCAGGGGTCTTTTGTGAATTTTCTTATGGTAATTGTTGGTCCTTTTGTGGAAATGTCTTGGGTGTAAATTGAATTGACCCTAGATCCGTCTGGCAAAGATCCGTCTAACAAAGGATTTGCATAAGAAACATATTTCCCGCATCTTTGGGCAATTTTTTCTACTAGACCTGCCAGGTAAGGAATAGAAGTGAAAGTTAAATTTGTTTTTAGATTTCTCAATTTTCTGTGAACAATATAAACTGGAGTGCCTACACCATTACACTCTATATCTTCAATAAATGGATCACGCATTAAAGGCTCAAGATCATTCAGACCTATAAAGTCTCTATAGATATAATACATTATCTTAATGAAAGAATCAACGCTTATTCTTATTCTTAATTCTGTCAATAATATTCTTGCACTTTTTTCTAAATATTCAATAACAACCTTTTCGTCTTTTATATTTACTAGGCTGATGTTTATTAATTCCTTTATGCCTTCTTCTATCAAGCCAAGAACTGTTCTTTCATTTTCATCTAATTCCGGCTCATGTATCTTGTAAATCACTTCTTTTAAGTTATCATCCCAATAGATTCTTACTGAAACAAATGGGTCTATTAAAGGGTAAATGATATTTATTTTTGTTTTATCTTCTGGTATTTGTATTAGTGGAATTTGTAAAATAGTGTTTAACCTAAATAAAACAGGTTCACCTTCCTCGCTAATAGCCTCTTTTTTGAACATTTTTACACTAGAGATAATAAATTAAATTGGTTTATATATGTTACTATGTTTTAATCTATATTGTTCTTTATTTCGTAAACTGCAATACTGTAAGAGACTATGCCGCAGACAAGAGAAAAAATCACTTTTGATGTTAGATTATATGTCAACTTGTCTGGAGAATTATCACAGAGACCATACAAACCAATACCTGTAGAAATGAAATTAAGTGTTCCTACAATACCAAATGCGTGAATTAATATATCTTCTAGCTTAATCATAAAAAGAGAACTATTAAAAAAGTTTTTAAATCTTTATTCTTCAACAGCTTTCTTAACAACTTCACCAGTCTTTAAATCCTTGTAATTACCTAGTAAATCTGCATTTCTTAGAATAAAGCTACCATCTTCTTCAACAGTCCCTACCTGAGCCCAGATGCTACCAATACCTGAGTAATCTGCTGTTTCCTTGGATAATACTGTTGCTGGCAATTTTGTTATTGCATATTTCTTTATTAAATCACGACCTTCGCTGCTGTCTGAATCAAGTTCTTTTTTAGTATCAAAGAATAAACCAATGCTTTTTAGAGCTGTTTCCTGTAAAGACTTATCCTGACATTCTGTGCAATTAGGATCGAAAATTGTTTTCAATGAAATTAATCCTTTTATTGTTTTGTCTTTTATGCTGTAATAAGGCGGCTGAATCTTTGTAATTATAAATGAACCGTCATCTGCAACTTCGCCTAAACTAGACCATGCTTTTGAAATCTCATAAGCTGAAAGATCATTTGAAACTATCATATTTGGAAGATTTTCAATATTATATTTTAAGATTAAATCTTTTGCTTCATTTTGGGTTAATTCATTGTATTCTGTTATTTTAACACCTACCCTTTCAAGCTGTGTTTTTATAAAAGATATATCCGTGCATTTTTCACAGTTATCTGCTTTAATAAATGTAAGTTTAACCAAACCATTGATTTTATTTTGTTTTATATCATAATAAGGCGGCTTTACATTAGCAAATACTAAGGCATCATTTACTTTTTCATAGCCTGAAATAGATAATTTTGATAGGTTATCTGAAGTTACTACAAATGTTGGCAAAATTTTAATGTTGTATTTTAAGATTAAATCTTTTGCTTCATCTTGGGTTAATTCTTTTTCATCTGTTATGTTTACATTTCCTGATTTTAGATTTTGTATTGCTAAATCCAATGAATAACAATCAGGACAATCTTTAGAAATAATTTTTGTTATTGAAATTAAGGCTGGCTTTGATACTTCTATTTTTAGGTCTAACTTTTTGCTGAATTCTTTTCCAGCTAATGTTGAAATTAATATATTTATAGATAGCAAAATTATTAAAACTATCAATAAAATACTAACGTAATCTTTCTTTGTCATTTTAGGCTGAATACTGTTTTAAGATACCAACAGCTCCTCCTTGATTTTTAATTGCTTGTGCTGACAACTGGCCTGTATAAACAAGATAATTATCTACCATCCCTCTGGGGTAAAATACAGCCTTCCATCTTGTCATTTCTCCTTTAATTTGCTCATCAGTGTATTTATCACCATAATACTTGACTAAATATCTTGCAACACCTTTCCAAGAAGCTGCATGAGAGCATCCACATTGGCTTATTATAGTAACCCTATTAGGGCTTCCGCAACAATAGTCACAAGTGAAAGAGCCAATAATATTATTAAACTTTGTTTCCTGATCTTGAGTTAAAGAAATTTTTACTCTGCCATAACCTATGTTGCTTAATACTTTTAAACTTCCAATTGGATTATCAAAGCTTACACCTTGAAGCAATGAAGCGCCTTCGCTTTCAGTTACGTAAAATGGCGTGCCTTTCGGGATTATCAAAGCGACTGCATCTTTTTTTGGATCTCCTGTTTTTGATACTTTTTCATTTGAAGTTATGGTTGGATATTCTACTAATGAAACTGTTTTTTTGTCATCATTTAATTTTGGACCTACGATTTTTCCTTCAGCTATAGATGTTTTAGAAGATAGCAAAGAGAATCCTGCTTTATAGCCTGAAAATGAGCCTAGGGTAGATAATAAAATTCCCTGATTTAAAATAACCAAGAAAGAAACTACAATAACAAAAACCAAGATGTGCTTCTGTGAAAAATCCACCTTATACCTCAACAGCCGCCAACCATTTCAGGTAAGTCTGAACTACCAGATACCATTCCTGAATCACTAGGGCCTGCAGCCATAGGCATTGAAAGGCTTCCAGCTGAGGCTATCTTTGATTTTATTGCACTAAATTGAAATAACTGTATTGCTGAAATTATAACTAAAATTACTAAAGCGATTGTTAAAATTGTATTTGTTTTATCTTTTTTTGATGCTTTTTTTTCTTCTGCCATTTTTATCCTCCTTTAATTTACATCTAATGTAAAGCTTTGGTTTATAAAGATTTTGAATGTAGAGAATATAGATTAAAATTGATTTGTTGTTGTATGAGCACATAATAGGTAAACCTTTCGGTTAATTGTGCACATAAAAAAGATACAATAAAGCTTTACAACAACAGTAAAGTATTTAAAGTTTAAAAACAAAAGGAATTTATGAAAGAATTAAAACTAAAAGAGGTCTTAAGCCCATTAGAAGAAGAAATTTTGAAGGTTATATGGCCTGATAAAACTTTAAAGGTAAGGGAAATATTTGATATTCTAAAAAAGAAGAACAAATTAGCATTAAGCAGTGTTGCTGTTTTATTAGATAGATTACATCAAAGAAAAATAGTCGGGAGAAAGGTTGAAACTGGAAGAGGGGGAGTAAGATATATTTATTTCCCATTAAAAGATAAGAATGGATTTGACAGGACTGTGATTGAAAGGGTTGTTGACAACTTAATAAGTAAATTTGGAGACAATGCCTTAAGCTATTTTGATGAGAGGTTTTCAAAAAAATGACATGTTTAGAATGCTCACCACTGGGATTTTTTTTTGACCCTTTAAAGCTGTCAGTATTCATAGGATCAATATTAATTGCGGTTTATTTTTTAAATAAGATAAGAAAAACAAAGGAAATAAACAAAAAACTTAAATTTATTTATGCACATATATTCTTCCTTGTTTCACCAGTAGTGTTTTTTATTTTCTTTAATGGTTGTGAAAGCATATATGCAAGATGCAATAAGCCAGGAGTAATCTTAGGGATTATTGCGATAAGTGCAGTTACATCTTTATTATTTGTTTTGATGATAGCACCTTTTTTCATATTAAAATATTATAAAAAGAAATCAATTTCAATTCAAAACAAAAGGATAACTAATTTAGTCAATACTTATTCAAAAAAGCTTGAGATAAAAGAGCCGAGAGTATTTATTTTGGATAATGCAAAACCAAAGGCTTTTTCATTTACTTATTTTTTTAATGCTATATTTTTGTCTGTTGGATTAATTGAGATTTTGAAGTTCAATGAGTTAAGGGCAGTTATATTGCATGAATTAAGCCATATAAAGCAAAGGTCTCCATTATTAAAATTTTCTTCATTAATATTAAGAATGTTGTCTCCTTTAGCAGGATTTAGCAGTTTAAAGAGAGATATTGACTTTCATGAGAATGAAGCTGATAAATTTGTTGTTAAAATACAACATACTTCAAAATATTTGTTAAATGCAAAAAACAAGCTAAGGAAATATGAATAAAATATTCTTTTTACTTATAATTTTAATTAGTATACTAGCTTTTGATAGTTATGCTCAAGAGAGTTTAAATGAAATCAATAAGTATAATGAAGGTGTAATTAATTCATTGTCTATAATTATTGCACTAATAGGTGGGATAGTAAGCATATTAAGCCCTTGTGCTTGGCCTTTAATACCTGCTTTTCTTGGATTTAGCCTTGATGAAAGAAAGGGATTAATTAATTCTGCTGCTTTATTTTTTATAGGTTTATTGATTCCTGTAACAGTATTAAATTTTGGGGCTGTTTTCGTTGGAAAAGTATTGATTGAGAATAAATTTAATTTTGTTTTTGTATCTGGAATAGTATTGATAATTCTTGGATTATTAACTTTTTTTGATTATGGTTTTGGGTTGAAGATAAAAAGTAAAATAGGAAGAAACTGGAAATTAATTTTGATTGGTGCTGCATTTTCAGTAGGTTTTACTCCCTGTGTTTTTCCTATTACAAGCGGGATAGCCTTTGTTTCTGCTTCCTTGAATAGTTATATTTATGCCGGTTTATTATCAATTGCTTATGTTACTGGACAAGCTATGATAGTATTTTTAGGGGCTATATTCTTTGATAAGTTTAAAATTTTAGAGAAAAAAGTATTTTTGAAAAACGTTAAATTATTTGGAAAGCAATTTTTGTTAGTTAAGATAATTTCCGGATTAATATTAATTTTATTTGGTTTGATGTTTGTATTTTATGGGGGAAGTGTTTTGTTTAATTTATTTGATCCTTTAAATACAATGCCACTTGTTACTTATGGGCAGGAGTTTTTAATAAACTTAAGGATAAATTCTGTTTTAGGGAATGTTATAGGGATTATAATTTTAGGTTTTATTGGGTGGTTGATTTATAAACTTATTAAAAACAATTAATTAACCTAAAGACAACAAGGCAATCATTACTAAAAGCCCGAGAAGTATAAAAATAAACTGCAAAATTGAATTTTTAATTTTTACTTCTTTGTGTAATTCAGGAATTAAATCTGAACCGGCTATATAAATAAAAGAACCTGCTGCAAATGGAATTAAGAATAATGTTAAATTTTCAACATAATTATTTAATAAAAAGGCAACAACAGCACCTATGATTGAAGTAATGGCTGTAAGAAAATTAAAAAATAATGCTTTTCTTTTTTTAAATCCGCCATGCAATAATACGCCAAAGTCGCCAATTTCTTGTGGTATTTCGTGGAAAATAACAGCTAATGTAGTTGCGAATCCAACTGGAAAGCTTACTAGATAACTAGCGCCAATTATTAAACCGTCTATGAAGTTATGAACCGCATCTCCAAAAAGATTCATTATGGCAAACGGGTGGATGTGATCTTTTGATTTTGGGTGGATATGGCAATGCCTCCAATTGATTACTTTTTCTAATAAGAAAGACAATAAGATGCCTAAAAGCAGGAACAAGGCTATTTGTAGAGTAAATCCATTGGTTTCTACAACTTCAGGAAGCAAGTGAAAAAACACATCACCGAATAAGGCTCCAGCTGAAAAGCTTACCATATAGATAAGAATTTTTTTTAATTTGTCTATTTTAATTGAAATCGTTAATAAGCCAACTAAAGAGATCAAGCTTACAATTAAAACACTAATGATTGCGTAGGTTAAAACCATATTTTTAACAGAATAAAACCTTATATAAATATTACTGCATGTTAATCTCTAACTGAGGAACTTGCTGGCCTGCATCCTGGACTGTTCCCATATATCTAATAGACATTGTAAATCTTCCTGTAAATGGTGATCTTAGTGAATTAGAATTTGGAATAAATATAATTTTTGGATTCGATTCATAAGATAGATATTGAGATATTTCAAACTCACCTTCAACAACAGAGCCGCCTGCTCTTCTTTCATTAACAACTATGAAAACATTTCCTTCCTGCCTTGTAAGGCCTGGCTCTGCTAATGCATCTTTAGTTTTCATGGTCCAGTTTATTGCTGAGTTTGTAAAATCTATTTCTAAAAGGCCTGCGTCTATAATAACTGGTGAAATAACTCTTTTTGCACCTGGACCTGAAGAAATAACTTCCCTTATGTTCTTGTCAATTTGAGTAAGAATATTTTTTGTTTGCATTGTAACATTTCTATCTTTTAATTTCTGGATTAATGGTAAAGCTGCTAAAAGAACAATAGCAATAACAATTATGCTGATAGCTATATAAATAACAGTTGATACCCATATATCCCCTTTTTTGTTTAAACTTTTCATCCGCAATTACCTACTGATAACTTACTACCGCAGTTTACTTCCTTATTAAATATTACTTTTGTTGGGTGTAGTTCAACTCTTGTTGGATGTGTTCCTTGTATAACCCTTAGGTTTTCCAATATCTGACCGCTTAAAGGCTTTAAATTAATTGTAAATTTTGTTGTGTTAAGTAGTTGATTATACATATATAGATTAGCGATTACTTCTCTTATCTCTCTTTTACTATCACTAACGAAGGCTATTTTACAGATGCCCTCATTAGTAACTGGATCAATTTCTGGGCAACTACATGATACTACTTTTAAAGAAACTTCATTACACGTTTGAGATAAGCCAAGGGTTTTATCTAGGTCATCTGTTGATTCAAGAACTGTTTTTGTATTTTTATTTGCATAAACCATTATAATAACACCAACCATAACAACTACAATTATTAATAAAACAAAACTAAGTAATTCTGATTCTCCTTTTTTTCTCATGTTATTCATTTTCTTTCCTCTGTTTTTTGATACCTTTTTATCCTCTTTCTCAAGATTTATGGGGTAAGTATAAATAAATCTTCTTATCCCCCACTACACCAGATGTATTTATTCTCATTCTTTGAACACATTTCACCTTTGAGTGAGATTATTTCGCCTTGTTGTTCTTTTATAGTCTGGATCATGATTGGAATCAGCTTTTGATAGGCTATCCCTAATCTTCCTTCAGGATCATCCTCATCTAAAACTGAAACAACTTCTGGGAAATATTGTTGGACCTGTTGCGCAGATAGACCAAACGTTTCAATAGTCCCATTAGCACCAGTATATCTGATTACGTCTAATTTTGTAAGGTTAGAAGTTACTCCTGTTATATTCTGTATATTACTCTTAAATCTTATATCAGAAGCTACGTTGTATCTTACGCCACCAGTACCATCACCATCAATACTTCCAGCCCCTGTTCCATCTCCATCTCTAAAGAAGACATAATCATTGCTTGTTGTTGGATTGGTGTTTGGTCCTATTTGAATTTCTAGTCCATCCCCTATATCCCCTTCATCATTCTGAAAATTAGCAACGAATGTAGTTGTTTGTGCATATACATCTAGAGCCCTGGTTGGACTAGCTGTTCCTACCCCCACTCTATTATTTGAATCAAGCACAAGAGTTTGGTGAGCAGCGCCCTGTTCTATAATAAACGGATATACATCATTGTTCCACCCCGCTAAAGAGGCATTTCTATCCTCTATTACAAATTCATTTGTAGGAGTTTTTCCTACCCTCCAAGGTTTAGTTCCATTATCCCTAAATTCCATCATAGAAAAATTAGAGACTTGAGCATTTTCAAGACGCAGTAACACACGAATAGAACTATCTGAATAATTGATATGTAACGGTGCTGTAGGAGTTGAAATTCCAATACCCACACTAGAGTTCAGTGTATTTAGAAAGGTTCCAAATCTTGTTTTATTCCAAGCACTTGAATTTAAACTCCCATCTAAGGTTATTGTGTCTTGATCAGTTGCACATAGAACAGTTCCATTATCCTGTAAACCCAATACTTTTTGGTTACTTGCACAGTCTGTTAAAACTATATTACTTACCCTTATGCTTTCATTTGTATCTGTGTCTATTATTCTACTAATTGCAGTCCAGTTTCCATTATTGAAACTCAATAGATTACCCACTGTCGCATTTGATATAATAACATCTGATAAGGCGTCTAGAACACTTAAATTTATTCTTTGGTCTATTGTTAGATTGTTTGTTGTGTCTGTATCTAGATCACTTACACATAATATTGTTCCGTTATCCTGAACACTTTGAACAATCTGGCCATTAGGACAATCTGTTAATGCTAGATTCCCAAATCTTGTGCTTTCGTTAGTATCTACAAAAGAAACAGAGCCTGCAGTCCAGTTTTTACCATCAAAGATTAAAAGTTTACCGTTCGTAGCATTTGAAACATTTACATCATTTAAGTCATCTAATCTAACTTGGTTTATTGTGTCTATGTTATCCCAGTAGTTTGATTTGTTTACGTTCAAATTTGTTTCATTTGATTTAGCTATGAAGTTCTGATTAACATAATTTGTCTCATTAAATCCTGAGGCTCTGTTATCTATAGTGGAATTTAATTTTGTATCATTGAACTTTAGGGTTGTTCCATCCATAAAGAGATAAATGCTTGAAACTGTTTCAATGAATTTATTTGTAATATCTGTCCATTGAACTCCAAAGATTCTATTTGCTGTAAGATTAAATATCCCTATATTGATATTGGAATTAGCATTAGAGCCTGACAGATTTAAGTATCTTTTATCTGATTCTCTTATAGCTGTGTTTGTATGATTATACCAGAATTGTGATCCTGAAATGTCTGAAGGTGTGTTTAAGTTGTCCCAAAAATTTGAAGAATTGACATTTAAATTATTTTGAGTATGTGTTGTGTTTAATATCAAAAATATATCACCTGTAGATGAACCATTAATGATAAATTTGTCATTTCCCTGAACACTTTTAATATCGCCAGCACGATTATCTATAGTATTGTTCAATTTTACTTGCCCGAAAATAAGATTATCTGTGGAAGTATTAAGTCTAGTGTCATTAAATGTAATTGTTGTCGAATCATTAAATAAGTAAATTCCTGATGCTGACTTTTGAGTGTCTTGGCTTGTTGCACATAGAACGGTTCCATTGTCTTGAACTCCAATTACTAACTTTCCTGAAGGGCAGTCTGTTAATGCTAGGTTACCTACTCTTGTTGATTCATTTGTATCTGTAGTTGAGGGCCATACTGTTCTACAGTCATTATTTATACACACTATGTTACCCTGTAATCTGTTCGTTGCATTAATATCGCCAGTAATAGTAAAATTACCTGGTTTTACAATTGTGTCAGCTGCATAAACTAGCTGCACAAACAATACTATTATAATTAAACTTATCAAAAATTTATTTATTTTCATTTTTATCCCCCCTGAGATTATTTTATGGATTTCCATTTTGTGTTAAAGTGCCTGTTAAACATAGGTCTCCTGTAAAGTCTATGTAAGACATATTACTATTTGTTGAATTTTGTATTATGAATGCATTAATTGAAGGATTACAATTTGCAGAACTGTCAGAGCAGTCTCCACTTTCTATACATAGATTTCCATTTGAATCTATGTGAGATACTATATTATTATTTGAATCTTTGAAAATAAATGAATCTGCTGGGGGTTGGCAGTTTGCTGATGGGCTACATGTTCCTTTTAATACTATATTTCCTTGATCTCCGAACCATGCAACATTTGTGCCTGAACTGTTTTGAAATATAAATTTGTTTGTATCATTTAATGAGATACTTTGAATTAGTTTTATTGGGGCATGTGCAAATGAAGTATTATACCTAAAGGTAAGATTATTTTTGTCTAGCAAAGCTTGCAAAATATTTCCTAATTCATCATAAGTGAAGTTGAATCTCCTTCCATTGTTCTCTTGTATAAAAGTTGAAAGCAACCTGTCTAATGCGTCGTATCCCATAAGGTTTAATCTTGAATTTATAGTGTCGTTGGTTTTAACTACGTTTCCCTTATTATCATAATCATAGTTAATATCCTGCTTACCAATTGTTTGTATTCTATTTAGCCTGAAATTACTGTCATTATATGTGTAAGTTGTAACCTCGCTATTATTATACTCTCTGGTTATTACAATATCCTTCTCATTATGCGTCACGTCAAATATATTACCTATTCTTGATAATTGATTTTGTTCACTATAATTGAAAACCTCGGTTTTTCCATCAGGTAAGATTTTGGTTTTTATCCTGTCTAATGCATCATATGTAAGGTTTGTTCTAAATTCCTGACTATCTATTCTCTTTATTTCCTCAAGTTTCCTTAGCCTTTCATCATAGCTAAAATTAGTAACAATCCCATTTATTTCTACTCTTGACAATGTGTTGTTCTTATTTAAGTCATAAGTATACGTTACGCTTTCGCTGTTTGAAATTTTGCTCGTGATTCTGTTTAGTTCATCAAAAACAAAATTTGTTGTTATGTTCCTATTGTCCAACTGTTCAATGATATTGCCTACTTTATCATAAGTATAATTCCAAGTTCCTAAATCAGGATCTTCTAATTTTGTTCTTCTTCCCAATGAATCATATGTAAAGATAAAATGATTGTCTTTGGTATCATTAATCAGAACCAGTTCATCTGCTGAATTGTATTGGTAATTTGTGGTGTAGTTATACCCTTTATTATTTTCTCTTACTAATATTATTTGTTCAAATGCATTCTGCTGATACCCCATTTCATTTCCATTTTCATCTGTTGCGGTTATGTTCCACCTGTTATAGCTAAAATTCTTCGTAGTTGTGTCTTGATTTATTATTTTTACTATTCTGTCCAAAGGATCATAGTTATAATTAATAGTTTTTACTGAGGTGCTCGGTATACTGTAATTTTCATTGAAATTTATATAATAAGGATTGCTTTGGTTTATTATCTTACTAAGTTCATCATAATAAATGTCAGTTTCTATTTGCCTGGAGTTATTAGTATCTGACTTAATTTGTATCACGTTCCCAAAACCATCATAAAAGGTGTAAGTATCAAATGTTCCGCTAGAGCCGCTGTTTTCTCTCTTTTTCTCAAGAATTTCTTCTGGGGCTGTGCCATCAAATTGATAAATAAGCTCTTTTGTTGGGTAAGCTTCGTTGTCTAAGGGTTTTATTTCTTTTTTAACCCTGCCAAAAACATCGTAAGTATTATTTGTGATAAACCCATTCTCATCTGTTCTTGAAAGCAGATTTCCTGTCCCTAGATCGTATGAGAAATCTGTTAGGTGATTCTTAGGGTTTATTATTCTATCATTGAAAGTGAATGTTAAGTCTCTTATATCATAAATAAACTGGGTTGTATGCCCTTCCGCATTCGTCTCGCTAATTTTATTTCCAAATTTATCATAGCTAAAGTTTGTTATCGAATTTTGACCGTTGTTCAGCCATTCTTCTTTATTTGTTAGACTTCCATTTACAGGGATAGCTCCAAATGCTAGGTTGTCATAAGTGTATAAGGTTTCTTTTACTTTTGTAGCGTTATTTGAAGCATATAATGTATAGTTCTTTAGTTTATCAACAATCCAGGCTGTTGTATTGTAAACAAATGCAAAATATTCAAATTTGTCATCATTTGCATCTGAAACATCCCCTAAAGAATGTATTGTAATTGTGTTACTAAGATTATCATAAGTGAATGTTGTGTTTTTAATTTTAGGATTTGTTGCATTGCCATCAAAGGTTAATTCAGATTTAGTTCTTAATTCAGTAATAAAATATCCATCTTTAGAAGTAAAGTTCCAATCATTTTCAATTTTCTGGAATATAATTTGTGAATTATTCAAAATTTCAGTTCTGTATTCATTTCCTTTTCTTGTATCATCCTGATGAAATCCATGTTTTATTATTTTATTTCCTTCTCTTTCTTCTGTAAAATTAAATCCCCTAAACTCTTTATCTCCATAATCATATAAGCCCCCAGAGTAATCATAGGTAACTACTGAAGTTAAATTATGAGCTCCTGACATTGCATTATCTTTACCCAAAGTTTTAACAACCCATAAATTAAAGCCTAAATCATTGATAATATCTGAACCTTTATTATTGAAAGATGTAGATTCTTTATAATTTAATGTAAGTTTTCCGCCAAATTCATTTTTGGTTTCTTTTAATAAATTGGATTTCTGATTTTTATTAATCCAAGTTTTTCTTTCTGTGGTTGTACAGCTATTGCCATTACTAACTCTTGCTAATATAATATCGGTTAAACCATCACCATTAACATCAGAGATTCTAATCTTTTCATTTTCTCCATTTGAATCCACAAAACATGTTTGCGTATCAGGTAAAGCCCAAGTATTATCCTCTGTCCATGTTGATCCGTTGTTAATCCATGTTCTTCTATGAGAACCGCTGTTACATGTGCTTACACCTGATTCCTTTCCTTTTATTACATCAACCAACCCATCAAGATTGACATCCATAAGCCTTATTCCGAAATCTTCTCCGTTTGTATCAATAAAGCAAGTTTCTGGATCTGGCAATTCCCAAGATCTATCTTCAGTCCACCCATTACCTATATTTATCCATGTTCTTCTACCTCCGCCTGCATCGCAAGATCCAGAGGTTCCTTTTTGGCCTCTAACGACATCAATTAAGCCATCACCATTTACATCAACTAATCTAACGGCCTCATCTTCACCGTTTCCTCCAGTAAAACAAGCATCAATTTCTGGTAGTCTCCAAGTAGTGCTTTCATCCCATCCTGAACCAGAATTAATCCATGTTCTTCTACCTCCGCCTGCATCGCAAGAGCCTGATGTTGATTTCTTACCTTTAACGATGTCTGTTAAACCATCGCCGTTTATATCTATCATCCTTACTCCTTCGTCTTTACCTAACCCCTCTTGGACAAAACAAGCATCAATTTCTGGTAGTCTCCAAGTAGTGCTTTCATCCCATCCTGAACCAGAATTAATCCATGTTCTTCTACCTCCGCCTGCATCGCAAGAGCCTGAAGTGCCTTTTCTTCCCATTACTATATCAATTAAGCCGTCTCCATTTACATCCTCTAATCTAACACCTAAATCAGATCCACTATTATTGATAAAACAATTTTCAGAATCTGGCATTCTCCATGAAGCATCTTCTGTCCAACCATTTTTATGATTAATCCATGTTCGTCTTCCATTTTCAATATCGCACGTACTTGAGCCTTTTCTACCTTTTATAACATCCACTAAGCCATCACCATTTACATCAACTACTCTAATACCTTCATCTTCTCTTTCATTGTCGGCATTTATTACATCAAAACATATAGGCATCTCCCAAGTATCATTCTCAACCCAACCAGTATTCTCACCAAAATAAGTAAATGTTGTTGGGGGTAAGCTACTTGAATTATCATTTCCAAATTCTGTTATAGTGTTTATGGATCTTCTTGTCTTGCTTGAAGTTGTATAACTAATATCGTATCTTCTTACTAAACTACTATTTGCTGTTATATGAATACTGTTTAATCTTCTTGAGAAATGCACTTCATTCCCATTGAGATATCCTTCCCAATTATCTGCTCTGTCAGAAGTTTCATATACGAAAGTGATAATTCTTTTTTGGTCATTATTATATTTTATTGTATTCGGATAAACTGCGCCAACCTCATTAGGAAATGGATTCTCCTTGTAATCTAAGAATATTGAGTTATTATAATTATCTTTTATAAGATCTAAACTCCATCTTGAAACCATATTTGGATCCTGGTTTGAAACAAGTTCTGAGTCATTATTAAATCCGAACCTATATTGTGTTCCATCTTTTGTTTTTACTAACCAATATACTCCTTTTGTGTTTGGTGCTCCGGTTATGTTTTGTATATACAGAAATGTTTCTATTTTTGTGTGAAATCTGTTTTCACTAGGCACGTAAATCAAATCATGAGATTGACCGTTGAATATTAATTTAAATTCATCATCTGATAAGGGACTTAAAGTGCTATTTATGTCTCTCTCAATATAACTTTGCGATAAAGCCCAAGCGGTTCCAAGAATATTTGGCTGACCTGATGAACTGTGGCTGTTATATGTAAGACTTAATTGAGGAGACAGACTATTAACTCCTGGAGGGACTTCAATTGGATAAGAGTAAGTTGCAGCGCCATCAAATAGGCTAACTGTGAAAGCGCCTTCTGATTTGAGATTAGACTGTTTAGGTGTGGTTGGGTTTCCAATATAATCTTTGAAGATGTCTGCTGATACTGGTAAGGCTAATAGAACTATTAAGAATACACATACTACATTTGCCTTAATAAACTGGTTTTTCATTTTAGTTTGAATATCTTTTTTATTTTTTTGGTTAGTTCTTTATCATCATATAACTCGGGCATGTCTGGGTTATGTTTATATTGCGCAAGAAAATCGGATAATTCTTCCAATTCTGGTATAATGTCTAAATTAAAAACTATTAATGATTCGAGCAACTGAGCATAAAACTCTTCTTTTATCTTTTTTTCTATGTAGCCTTGAGAAAGCTTTTTCAATATTTGATATAATTCATTTCTTTGCATATTATTTCCTCCAACGTCTTAATTTATCTCTAATTGTTGTTACTATTCTGCCCCCTTTACTATTAGAAGTTACTACTTTTGGTTGACCAGATAATTGAGGTGCTGAGTATGTAGTAGTTTGACGTTGAGAGTCAACACGTACATTGGTGGCCTGTTTTATTATTTGGTCGGCTTCATGGGGAGTAACGACAGCTCGGTCATTAGCAGAATTTGCCATCCTTTCTGCAGCATGGGGTGTTATTTCTCTTCCTGCTGGCGTTCTAGAAGGCACTGTTTGTTGATTAGAAGTTCCATAGAAATCAGGTAAAGTTTTGCTATTCTCTATGTTTCTCACGTCTCCACTTTTCGCAACATCCTCTATTTTATCTACCGCTTTAGAAACAGCTTTTCCTTTTTCACTTACCTGTGCAACATCCTCAGCTTTGTCTATTGCTTTTCCAACTTTACTTATTTTGTATATTTTACCTACACCTGTGATAAATGGAATAACAGCACCAGCGACATCTAAACCCAAAGCTACTGCATTTTCAGTTGAGGGATCATCGATTAGTATAGCTACATCAGAAACAATAAATGCAACATCTAAGGCGGTATCAACAAACTCGCCACTTGGATCAACATACTTATATGGATTGTTCCTTACGTAAGTATAATGATTTAAGTCTTGAGGGTTGTATAGATTTGGAATGTCTTGTTCAGGAGTTATGAATGTCATTAAATCAGTATCATAATATCTTGCCCCATAATAATATAAGCCAGTTTCTTTATCTTTTTCTTTGCCTGTGTATAAATATCTTTTATCTGTGTCAGTATTGTCTAAATCTCCAAAGGGTAAATAAAATATTGTTTCAACTTCTTCGCCAGATTCATTTGTTATTAAGGTTGTGCTGCCTAAATGGTCTGGATGATAGAATAGTTTTTTTCCTGTTTGGTCTTCCTCTGCTATCAAGACACCATTGTCGTAGTAATAGGTAAAATTATAGGTTCCAGAGATATTAATAATTTGAACAAAATCTCCGATATAATAAGTAGTTTCATTTGTATTGCCTTCAAAGTAAGCTATCTTTTTAATCCTGGTTCTATCATAGTCATAAGTATATTCTTCAAGAATTCTTCCCGAAGAGTTTCCATCCCTTACTCTTACTAACTGATTAAAGTTATTGTATTCATGATATTTGTTTATTCCCTGGAGAAGATTACCATTGGCATCATAAGTAAAATTATATTCTGCTTTTGTTATTTGATTTGGAAGCCCTTCTCCGGATTCATTACTTTCATTACCTCCTCCGCCACCACTAGGAGCATTTGAATAGGTAATATTTAACCCGTGCCTGTTTTCATAAGCCCCTTCTTTGCTTACCCCATTTGTACAATGATTACTATTATCATGTGTTCCTGTTGTATAAGTAGCTAAACTTATCATTTCTCCAGAACCATAACTGGATTTTACGGCTTTTGTTACGTTAATTCTTGTTACTATACTTACCCCCCAATTTGTAGAAGTATTTTGTAAGCTACCATATGCAGGTTTATTATTATCTGTTATTGTACTTTCTTCCCAGGTACTATTTGTTTGATTATATGTTTCAAATATAGCGTCAGTTCTTCCACTATCTCCACCACAAATTATATAATATTCTGCGTTATCTATTACTTGGGTACTTGGTACAACAGATATATTAAACTTAACCCACTCTGTATAGTTATTTATTCCACCTACTTCTATTCCAGCAGATGCTCCCCCATTCTGTGTTGGATTTGCACTATTTGTAAAAGCATCGTCTAATATCTCTGTATTAGCATCCTTTAATTCTACTATTGTAGATGCTTCTCCTATATGTATTTTATCTCCATTCAGAAAATTACCATTTATTGTTAGTGTTTTTTTATCGCCTGCACCTGAGAAGTCAATATTTTTCTGCTCTTTTGTTTTTAAAATTCTTGAGAATCCATTTGTCGCATTTGTCAGATCCTTTTCCTGAACTAGACCAATTAATTTTACCGGCATTTTGTCTTTCTTAACAAAATTTTTTAGAGTTATATCTATGGTTATTGAGGTTGCATTATAATCTAAACATTCAGCAATTGTATCACTGTCTTCCTTTACTATGCACTTTATGTTGCTGTTTTTTAAACTCCTTACAGCTTCTATCGGTTTCATCATTCCATCTTCTGAAACATATCTAGTCCCGCCAAAAATAGTTAAGACTCTTTTATTTTCTTCATATTTGAATAATTCTGTGCTCTCTGTTCTAATAATCTCTATTGGCTCATTTGTTTTGATATTTGTTGAGGAATCTATGTTTTGATTTACTATTTCTTGAGATTGAGTGTTGACTAAGGGTGATAAATTAACATGATTACTATCAGAAGTTATTTTTAATGGATCAATTGCAATTACTATAGAAGATAAAAGTAAAATAGTAAATAGTAAAACTAGCTGCTTTAACTGACCTCTTTTTATTTTAACCAATCCCCCCGCTAAACATCGTAAAGCCGAAGCTTAAATTGATTTCTAACCACTAATTAAGGGTAAACATTGATGTTAGGATATATTAATAACATCGACAACAATTAATTTATTCCTTTTGCCATATGTTGTAAGTTATAATGCTTAAACCACTTCTTGTATTTATAATTCCATAGCCTGAATAATAATCTTCTTTATCTTTTTGATCTCCGCTTTCTATTAATCCGTCTTTTGTTTTTATTTTGTAGCTAAATTTATAATTTTTTGGAAGAATTTTTTGAATTTCAGTATTAATAATTACTTTATCAAGATCATAAAATACTTTATTTTCATTCATAATATTTATCAAATCTCCTGCAATTGTCCTTAATGTTATGCTAGAAGCGTTGGTTTCTGTATTAAAAGAAAGATTAAATGTAAGGATTATTGCGGTAACTAGAGTGATTGCTACGATGGCATCTAGGGTGTAAATAAAGCCTTTACCAGACTTTAAACTGTATTTGTGCATATTCTCCTCCTAAAAGTGCTATTCTGTTTACTGCAACAGTTTCAAGATTTAAATTTGTTATTCCATCTTTTATTGTGGAATTATCTACTTTTATAATTAAGGTATAATTAAAATCATTTATGTTTAACAGTTCTTTCTTTTTCTCATAAGATAAATTTCTAAATTGATTTAATTTTTTAAAATCTATTACGTTTGGCGATTTTACTATTGAAGAAATTTCTACATTATCCTGATCCCAGTTTGTTGGAAATCCATGGCTGTTTAATAAAATATTAGTTGATTCAACTGCTTTTAATAATTTATCTTCAGTTTGAATCCTGTCGTTTATTACTTCTGTTGGAAGATCAATATAAGATAATAATACTGCAACCAAGCCAAAGGCTATTACAAAGGCTATTACAAGATCTATCATTGCAACCTGGGCTTTATTGTTTATCAATTTTAACTCCATTCTCTGTTTTCGATATAATAAATTTTCCTGAATCCAACTGATATAATACTTTATCTATATCTTTAGTGTAAGCATAACAAAAGGCTTTTTTTGCATTAATCAAGCCGTTATCTCTACTTATTTCATGGCTATAATCTATATTAATTTCATTTTGGTAATTAAATACAGAGGTTAGGAATAATAAAGAAGATAGTTTAATGCAGGATTCTCGGCTTGTAAGATAATCCTTTGAAGTGCTAATATCATCTCCTTTCATTATTGAGATTAAAAATACTACTGTAAAAAGAAATAAAATTATTAAAATGCTAATTAGAACTTCAATACTGGCTTGGGCTTTATTCTTTAACATCCACACTTACCTCTCCATTATCAAGGCTTTCAATAATCAGAAAATATGTTCCTGGATTTGTAGGCAGATTCCCCTTTATATTTGCTGCTTTTGTTGTTTTGAAAATTTCTGTTTTGTTACCATAGATTAAAAGCTCTAATTGTATTGTATTATTTTGAAGAATAGTTAAATTTGTTGCTCCTCTGGGGATTGTTACTTTTAATTTTTCCCTGTTTCCAGAGCCTAAGTTATAAACACTATCTATTTTTCCAACTATTAAACTAACTGTGTTGTCTGATTGAACAGCTTTCAAATTTGTGCTTATTTCACCTAGAGCATAATAAAACAAAGGGATTAAGAATGCCAGCATAACTCCTATTAAAATTAAATATTCAACACTAGCTTGGCCTCTTTTTTTCATTTTAAAACCACTTTATATTAGGAATTATGGATGTTTATATAGTTTTTTGTTTAATTTTTAATAAAGACATTAGACTTATAAAATAGAAAACATATCTAGGTGGGTGGTTAAGAAGATGAAAACGTATATCATCAATGTCTATTGTAGAAGCTGTTCTATACAACTCTTTCGATACGAGAAAGAAGGTGAGGGGCATTTAGTAAAATGTTATCGTGATAATATCGCACGAGATTATACTAATGACAGCAAACATTGTCCTGGATGTGGAACTGAGTTCGCTCGAGATTGGTTTGTTCATGGTCGACCGGCCTATAAAATCATTCAAGGGAAGGTATTTGTAAGAAAGTGATCTCGAGACTTTACAATTAAAATCCTAAATCTTCTCGAGTATACTTTTTACCTTCTGAAATGTTTTTTTCAAATTCCAATAATCTTTTATGTAACTGTATTATCCTTAAAAAGTGTAACTTATCTTTCATAATGATCTCTTCGTATGGATTTAACTAAACCCCTTCAGTATTACATACATTAACAATAAGAAAAAAACAATTATTACAATTACCATAATTAACCGGTCAACCTCATTTCCATTCATTTTTTCCCCTATAGCAAACAACATGCCTTTTTGTTCAGCAATATCCTTTTCAATTACATTAAGTCTTTTTTCGATATTTAATGATTTCTTTAATTCCTCTATTTCCCTACTGTTATCATTGATCTGGTTGAATCTATCTGTAATAACGATTAATGCAATTATTAATCCAGCAATGGCTATAATAATAAGAGTGCTATCTGGTTTTAGCCAAGAACCGATACCGCTTATAATTGTTAAAATTATTCCTATAATTACTGTTGATTTAGTAAAAACTCTCTCATTATCTTTCTGCATGAACTCTTAACATTGGATATTGGTTTAAATTGATTTATCGAATAAAAAGCATATTTCCGTGGTCTATGGTTGGAATAAGATTTATAGATTGAACTTATTATTAGTGCAAATCTCTTTTTGAACCTACAATAAAAAAGATATTGACTTAATATTAAAAAATTAACACTGAACCTCCGAAAGTAACTTTTAAATAAACTCACCTCTAATAGTTCTTTAGAACTAAAAGAGGTGATGAACAATGGATTTACTAAAGAAATTCTTATCTAAAAGCTTTTCGAAATTAGCTCCTAAT
>Ga0209542_10003454_pt1 | contig 33794 bp, 44 predicted proteins | sample RifCSPhighO2_01_FD_184028 | JGI IMG/M metagenome (GOLD analysis project Ga0209542, IMG submission 184028) | Soil microbial communities from Rifle, Colorado - Rifle CSP2_plank highO2_0.1 (SPAdes) (version 2) | ecosystem: Environmental > Terrestrial > Deep subsurface > Rock core/Sediment ... | reverse complement strand
CGCGCGTCCTCGGCCCCCGCCCCGCCGCACTCTCTCCCATGCACATCTATTTCGCGGGGGTTTTTGAAGAATTGAATGGGCGGCGGGGCGGGGGCGGTTTGGGGTATACTGGATTCCAAATGGACAAAGAGCGAAGGCAAAAAATATACGATTTGTTAAAGCGAGGACTCAAACTGGCCGAAAGCGGCGAGGAGCTTCCGGCAGAATGGGCACGCGAACTTTTTCCACCAGAGCGACAGGAGTACGAACTCGTCTATAACGGCAAGGCGAGCGAAGAGCAAATCCTCGCCGACACGATGGCGGTACCATTTCAGCCCGTTAGCACATTCGGACAAAATGGTGTTGATTGGCAGAATAAACTCATTTTCGGCGATAACCTTCAAGCATTGAAAACGCTTTTGAAAATGAAACACGATGGCGAGTTAGTAAATGCCGATGGTACACCAGGTGTTCGGCTCGTCTATATTGATCCGCCATTTTCGACAAAAAGAGATTTTCGCGGAAGCCAAGATCAAAAGGCTTACCAGGATAAAATTGCTGGCGCGATGTTCTTAGAGTTTCTACGCAAGAGACTCGTTCTATTGAAAGAATTACTGTCGAGTGATGGAAATATTTTTGTACATATTGACCAGCGTAAAGGTCATTATGTAAAGGTTTTGATGGATGAGATCTTTGGGGAACAATTTTTTACAAATGAAATTATTTGGAAAAGAACATTTTCTCATGGTGACATGGGGCAAGGCGCTCAGCACTTAGGAAGACTCCATGATGTAATTTTACTTTATCGGAAATCTCCAACTACAAAACTGAACTCTGTTTATACTCCATATAGCAAAAAGTATCTTGAGGATTTTTATAAATATTCCGACCCTGACGGTCGAGTGTATCGGTTAGTATCGCTTTTGGGGCCGGGCGGACAAGCAAAAGGAAACCCTTATTATGAATTTATGGGAGTAAAACGCTACTGGGTGTATTCCGAGAAGAAAATGCAAGAATTGTTCAACAAAGGTTTGATAGTTCAAAACAAATCCGGTTCGGTGCCTCAAAAAAAGAGATATTTGGATGAATCTGAGGGAGTTTCGCTTCAAGATATTTGGATAGATATTCCGCCAGTACAAGGAGGAGCTCGAGAGAAGACCGACTACCCAACTCAGAAACCCGAACAACTATTAGCAAGAATAGTCGAGGTGGCTTCACAAGAGGGTGATATTGTTCTGGACGCTTTTGCGGGATCCGGTACAACTTGTGCAGTCGCGGAAAAGCTGAAGCGAAGATGGATTGGTATTGACTGTGGCAAGCTCGCTATATATACCACTCAGAAACGCATGCTGACTTTACATTCAGAAATTGGAAATTCGGGGAAAGCTCATGTCATAAAGCCATTTACGCTTTACAACGCTGGTCTATACGATTTTGAAACCTTGCGACAATTACCATGGGAAGGATGGCGCTCTATCGCGCTGCAGCTTTTTGAGTGTAAGGATGCGCCACATAAAATTCGGGGTTTCCAAATGGATGGAAAACGCCAAGGATCAAGTGTGTTTGTATTTGACCATTTCAACAAAGGAACAATAAGCCGAGAGACAATTGCTGATTTACACGCGAGTATTGGAAAGCAAGTCGGTGAGCGGTGTTTTATTATCGCTCCACGCGGTGCATTTCTCTTTCAGGAAGATTACATCGAGATGGATAATGTTCGGTATTACGCGCTTCGTATTCCGTATTCTTACATTAATGAATTACATCGCCGAGAGTTTTCTGCACTCATTCAGCCGAGCGATGAAATGGCGGTAAATGAAACTGTGGAGGCCGTCGGGTTCGACTTTATCCAACCGCCTATTGTTGAGCTCGAAATAAAAGCGCGGGGGGCAAACGTATTACTCAAAATCAGAAATTTTGGAAGTCGCGCCCGCCTAAAAGGTAAGGAGAAAATCGGTAAGCACGAGGCACTTTCAATGGTCATGGTTGATTTTAATTATGATGGCGAGGTGTTTGACCTAGATAGAGTATTCTATGCGGTTGCTCTCAAAGACAATGGATGGAAGATCGAATTTCCTCGCCAGGACGTTGTCGGTGATGTGATGTTGGTATTTTTGGATATATACGGCAACGAATCCCGCATGGTAATTGAAAGAATAAAATTAGCACAAAGCTCGAAACCAACGGGCAAGCGGGTAAAGAAATAATTATGTCAAGACGAACAAGCACCGGAATACAACGCTTTCATAATGAAAACCTCGTGCTTGAGGTAAGTGCGTCTGTGGATCGTCGGAAATGGGATGAGAGTAAATACGAGCCATTTATAGATGAGTTATGCGGCACACGAGAATATCAAAAGGATGCAATCCGAGTCGCACTCCGGTATCTTTTGGGTGGAGAATATCGCAATTTGAGAGAGATCGCGGCAAAAAACTTTTCAAGCAATGAGGTATTGCGAGACAGATATGGAAGTAGCGAGAGCATGGAAAGAAATTTGCAGTTTCCGAACCAACTTTCGGCCTCACTTGATTTGGCGACAGGCACAGGCAAAAGCTATGTGATGTATGGCATTGCAGCGGTCATGCTCGCTGAAGGAGCAGTTGATCGCGTGCTTTTGCTTTGCCCATCAACAACAATTGAAGACGGCCTTTTGGAGAAATTTGAGGCATTGGCGGGAAATGCCGATTTGCGCGATCTTCTTCCGACCAGCGCGGTTGTGAACGCTCCTCGGATTATCAACGCGAGCGAAAGTATTGTTTCGGGAAGCATTTGTATTGAAAATTATCACGCAATTCTTGCTCATGTGCGCTCGTCTATTCGCGATAGCTTGCTTGGCAAAGGTGAACGAACGCTCATTCTCAACGACGAAGCACACCATGTTGCAAATGCGCCGACTGGCGAAGCCGGACGTTGGAAAAGTTTTTTGACAGATTCAGATTTTGGTTTTCGCTATATCATTGGCGTTTCCGGAACTTGCTATATTGGTAACGATTACTTTTCTGACGTAATTTACCGCTACTCTTTGCGTCAGGCGATGGAGCAGAGATTCGTAAAAAAAGTCCAGTACATAGCTGAAATGACCCGGACTAACCGGCCGGAAGAAGAAAAGTGGCAATTGGTACTTAATCGACACGAAGAAATCAGGCGTAAGCTCCGCCCGCACAAATTGCGCCCCCTTACAATCGTTATCACGCGCGATATTCGCGGGTGTAAAGATGTTGCGGATAAGCTTAAGGCATTTTTAATGGAGCAAGCAGGTAAAAGCCCTGAGCAAATTGATGAACAAGTGCTTGTCATCCATAGTGACGCACCCGATCTTGCACGCTTACCCAGCGTAAATAATGCGAATAGTAAAGTTGAATGGATTTTGTCCGTTTCTATGCTCAATGAAGGCTGGGATGTGAAGCGGGTATTTCAGATCGTACCTCACGAGAAAAAAGCGTTTGAAAGCAAGTTGCTCATCGCACAAGTGCTCGGTCGCGGTTTGCGAATACCAGACAAGTGGACCGGTGAACAACCCGAGGTTACAGTTTTTAATCACGACAACTGGGCCGAGGATATTCGGCATCTTGTCTATGAAGTGATGGAATTTGAGAAACGCATCCCGACCTTTCCGCTTCCTGAATCAGAGTTTAATTTTGAATTGATAAACATTGAGTACGACCCGAAAGCGTATGTTGAAACCTACCCAATGGATAGTAAATATAAACTGTTCGCAAGAGGATATGTTGATCTTTCAACGGAAAAGCAGGTTGAGGAAGTAAAAATTGAGTTTGAAGAAGCCGATACTGGAGTGCGCACGCAGTGGAAAACTAAAATAAAACATAAGACCTACACTCCACGCGAAGTCGCTGAGGTTATGTATCAACGATTTGAGGATTTGTTAGAAGATGAAGATAGAAAATATTACTCCAAACAATTTCCGGTTGAAAAACTTGAGGAAATAATCAAAAAATCACTTCGGGAGACTGACAACAAGGTGATAACCGACAGCATACGACAAAAATTCCTACAGTCGCTTGGTACGCTTCAGCGTAAAGCGGCGCAAGTGGTGAGGTATGATTTCGAGCCAAAAAATTATTTTGCTGTTCTCACGAGCAGTCGCCCGCAAGAAACCGCCAGCGCATCGGAATTGAAAGGGGCAAAAACGCTCTACCTCACTGCGGCAACAGCGGAAAGTATGCCGGACGAGTACAAGGAATTTTATGACGAAGCAACCGAAAGTGGCAGCGGGTTCAAGTGTGTGCCAATCAGCAATCATTACGATTTCAAAACGCCGCTCAACGCCGTTATTGCGGATCACGAAAATGAGCGCCGATTTGTGAAAGAATTAATCAGTACGGATAACTTGTCACAGATTGACGCTTGGATAAAATCAACACCGATGGGATTTTACGAGATTGATTACTTCTGGAAAAAAGGAGAACACCCAAAACGTGGCAGGTTCAATCCCGATTTTTTCATCAAAACCGGCAAACTCATTTTGGTCGTTGAAATAAAAGATGATGAGGAGATAAATGACCCATCGCCGGAGAACAAAAAGAAGTACGAATACGCTTTTGTACACTTTGACCGGATTAACGCGCATTTGAAAAAGAAGCGAGCGGGAATCAACTACAAATTCAATTTTCTTACGCCATCCGATTTCAGTAGTTATTTCCAAAGTATCAGAGACGGAAGCATTGTGAATTTCCGCTCAGCGTTGGATGTTGAACTGGGAAAATAAGTAAGCCATCGGCAAGTATCCACCGCGCTGATCCGATGCGCCGCTTGTTCGATGTACAATCGTTGCTATGGGATGGATCCTTTTGCTTGCTGGACTATTCTGTTTTTTGCTCGTGCTCGGTGTCATTCTCGGCAAAGACCCGTTTTCGTTCGCGATAGGCGGAGTAGTGGTGCTGGGCGCTATCTGCTTTGCCGCTTTCGTACTCATTATCGGATGGGCGCTGCTCGGCTCGCATTGATATGGACGAGGAGATCCTCCGTCTGATGGTGGAACACGAAATCGACAAAGACACCGCCGAGCATGTGCAGGAGCTCATTGACGAGGGGATTGAGGAGGACGATGCGGTTGAACTTGCCGAGGAGCTATAACATCTCTTACGAAGGTGAGTTTTTACTTCAAAAGTCCTAACCCTCTCCAGAGTTCGTCTTCATTGATTCCGGCTCTCACTAAATTCTTAAAGATCTTCATCTTCATTTGTTTAGACATGTCTGCGTATACGGTTGTAACGAACCCTTTGAAATCAGCAGGATCGAAGCCTGGGCGTCTCACGGCATAATGTGAGCCGCTGGAAAGATTAGTCACTAGGAAACCGACTTTTTGGACTGCTTTAATAAAGTCATCGCGTGAGGCCTTGTCTATCTGCTGGATCAGGCCTTTACGTTTTATCAGCTCATCAGCCATAGTTATCAGCGATAAGCCGATCCTACCAAGAGACTACGCGGCAACTCTTTCACCTCCGGCCACTGTATACAAGGCGGTTACCTGCTCGCTATTGTAGACTTTCACTGTTTTTGAAGTCTCAACATTAAAGGTTGTACGGATCGCTTCTTGCACGTTGTGATTTATTTCATCATCTGAAGGATTCGGGTTTTTACCTCCCGTGAGTATTCCCTCAATTTCCACACACTCTGCCGTCCAACCGTCAGCATCTTTGTGAACCTTGAAACGCAAAACGCCTCCGACTTTCCGGATTTCATCATTCATTATTTGAACAGCGCGAGCATCCTTTGCAGCCTCATCCCTGCCAAAGATATTCCGCAATTTTCCTTGCAACATAGTATAGTTCGACGCCAGATTCAAAGTAATCTTACCTCGCTTTTTGACGTGGAGGGGCATTTTAGCACGGGCTGGGGGAAAACGATGGAAGACCCGCTCCTAACGTTAGCGGCTAGTCCGCGCTTTTTTAACGTCTTTCTGCCGTTCAGCGTCGTACTCGAACAGCCGCATTCGCGCCTCGCGCGATAGCGATTGAGTGAAATGATGCGCCGCGCCCAAGACACCGCTCCTATCATGCTTGCTCCATTCCTCGGATAATTCTTTCCCCGAGCGCTGGTCATTCTGCATGAGAACTATTCTAACAAAGAGATCGGCTCGGGCACGCGGGGCCAGAGCCGATCGTCGCGGACGGTAGGCCATCAAATCAAGACCTACTCATAGAGACGCGTGCCGTTATGCACTGCAGGTGGCAGAACGGATACCAGCCCGGCGATCCGCCGTCTTGATGCTGAGCCCAGCACCAGTAAACCTTGTTGGCTGAGCATCTGTCGCCGCAACCGCAAAAAATCATCTCTCCTGCATTTTTCGGCACCTCCTTCACGGTAATGGGGCGCAGGGAAGAGAGCAGATTTTCGAAATCGAGACTCTCGAGTGTGCACGGAACTGACGTCATGAACCACCTCCCCAAAAAGAGCTCGCTTCACAGCCCGCTCCGCAGCAGGCGACAAGATATTCGCGGAATCGCCTATCCAGTATCAGGGTAGCATTATATTTGTGTAGCTTGGTACCAATAAAAGGATAGCCCCGCCGAAGCGGAGCTATATCGGGTGCACACGGCTGCCAGTGTCTCGGGTGTGGATCAATCCTTTCCGCTCCGTCACATGATCTACTCGCCCTCCTCTTGGAAGAGAAGACCAAGCACTGGATCTTGCGTCTTGACGTAAAGAGCGAGCAGAAGCTTTGCGCCGACCGATCCTGCCGCCGCGGCTCCCTGCCAGCGGTCCAACCATTCGCCGAGCGTCTTGACCGCACGGCTCACCTGGCCGATCGCACGTGCGTCGAGATAGACGGTCTCGTTGTATGCGGCGAATTCCGGAGCAGCGTAATCTCGCTTCGTATTTGCAGAGCGGTGCGTTCGCACTCGGTATGCGCGTCGCGCATCTTTATGCGCCTGCTGACGAGCATAGTTGTGCTCAAGCGCGAAACTATGCAGTTCGTCGAGCGACGCGTACCGGTACTGCGCACGAAGGTGTCTCGGAACATCGACGACGCCGATGGGAGCGCCCTCTTCGTTGAACTCGATGTACACCAAGGGATGCCGCGAAAGCGGCTCGTAACGGCGGAATGCCATGGCTGATCTCCTGTAAAACCCACGGCACCATACACCGGCATGTACGCAAAGACAATGAGCGTGCTGGCATTTATCTGAAAATCGTGGTATGGTACTTGCGGATAAGAGTGAACACCCAGCAACTGAAGGAACAGCAACATGATGTCCCGTCTTGAGTATGCCGGTGGCCTGTTTGCCGGTGGAAGTTACGCGTTCGTTGCCGCCGCACTGCTGTGTGCGGCATTCGTCGCGTCGGTGCATGCCGCTGCCGATGCAGTGCTCAGCTTCTAAATCGTAGAGCAGAAATGGCACACCTGCTACATCCTCAGGACTTTCAGGTCCGTGACGCCGTCGTCGATGGATGGACACCCGGACAAAAAAAGTTCTTGATGAGTTCGGCTTTAATACGGCTCTATGCAAGATCGAAGTCGACGAAACCCGCTTTCTCCTCATCTCGCAGAAGGGGAAAAACTTGTCGTTCGGATGTACGCCCGAGTTCTGGAGGCCAACCTCTTAAAGGAGCAGGAATCATGGCATTCAACTCGGAAGACGGATGGCCGTGCGCTTGTCCGCGCAAGCTGCCGGTTTCTCCCGACGATTGGGAAAACGGCGACCTGTGCCCGCACTGCCAGATGCCGCTCATTGATCCCGACTACTACGAGCCGCAGCCGCTCGCGTACCATTAGCTCACGCCGAACCTTTCACCGTCCCCATCCTCGCGCTGGGGGCGGTTTCTCTTTGCTGCACAGCTGATATCCTTTCCACATGCGCGAAGAGTTCACTCACAGAAAAGCGAAGCTTGAGGGCGAGACTGGCGATCATTTCAATAATCTCTACGACGAAGACGAAGACCGCGCAGGGCAAAAAATCAACGAGGCAACCGGTAAGCGAATCAACAACACTCCCGTTGTCAGTGGGATGGATGAACAACTCACTGTGCAAAAAATCAAGCGTGGAAGGAGTGAGGATGTACTGGGAAAATTATCGGAGAAGAATGATGCGGCAGCCCGGTGGCTCCGCGAACACGGAGACGATACGCAGGAGGCGGCCTGATTTACTATTCGCGACTTTTCCAAAATAGCCTTGCGAAAAACGCTCCCAATTGATACGGTTCAAAAGGAACGCCAAGCACAGCGTCTTGGCTTGTTCTGGCAATCCTGCCATTTGACACAAAGAGGTAGCACAATGCCATTCGATGACATGCCAGCGATTGCGCAGCGGAGCGCAACGAAGCTTGTGAACCCGACCCGCAACGACCTGCTCATTCTCGCCGCCGAGCAGCTCGAACGGAATCCCGACCTGATGTACCGGCCGCTCTACAACGTCGAGGGCACCGACGACGGGATGCTGCGAACCCAAATCACGACCGGTACCGTGCTCGAACCCATCGTCGGCGCAATCTTGCCGTACCGCGAGGTCAGCAACACCGTCGGCAGCCTGATGAGCGCACTCGATCTGACGAAGGGCGACGTGCACCAGGTCGCCTGCTACTGCCACCACGGCGCTGGGGGAGCCAAGGCCGCAATCGTCGCGCAGCGCCTCCGGGCTATCGCCGCCAAGTAGGCCGCGTCCCGGCCTAACCGAAGCCGCCCGTCGCGGAGATCCACACGGATCTTCTGCGACGAGGCGGTCTTTCTATTTTTTGCTTGCTGTGGGCCTCTGGGGCGCGAGCATTACCGCCGCCTTATGGGTTCCCTTATAGCCCCTGAAAACCCTTGTGTTTCCTCGCCGTCGCAGGTTCTGACATCGACCAACATACGCAGTTTGAGATAGGTTATCGCGCTCGAGTCGCGCCGATGTACTCGTCTGTAGTAGCCTATAATAGGGACGTGGCTATCCATTCTGAAAAAAAGTTGGGAGAAGCACGTGAATCCATTGAACGGACGGTTATTTTGTACGATAGGGACAAATCCTTACCGCACACTGAGCCGCGCGCGACCGACTCGCCGACGCTATGACATCTTCCTGGCACGATAGAGATATACCAGCGGTCTTTGGGGTGCTGCGCTCCAACGATGGGGGACTCAGTGCAAGTGAAGCCCTTCGGCGGCTCAAAGAAGACGGACCAAACGCGCTGCCCGAAGCGAAGCCTGACGGCCTGTGGCTTATTTTTCTGCGCCAGTTTCAGAGTCCGCTCATTTATATCCTTCTTGCTGCAAGTGGGGCGGTATTTCTTCTGGGCGAGGTCGTCGATGGAGCAATTATCCTCTTCGTACTCATCTTTAACGCCGCTGTCGGTACCGTGCAGGAGGGCAGGGCGCAGAATACGCTCCTTGCACTTAAGAAGTTTACAGAGACGACGGCGACCGCCGTGCGAGATGGACATGAGGTCATCGTACCTGACCGCGAGATCGTGCGTGGCGACATACTTATCGTGCTGGAAGGCGAGAAGATCCCCGCTGACGCTCGGATCATCGCTGCGAGTGGCCTGAAGATAGATGAGGCGTCACTCACGGGGGAGTCAGAGCCGGTCGGCAAGATGGCAGAGTCAATACCTACAGAAACTCTTCCAACGTCCGAGCAGCGCAACATGCTTTTCAAAGGCACTATTATCGTTGCCGGCAGCGGCAAGGCAGTAGTGGTAGAGACCGGAGTGGGCACTGTCATCGGCAAAATCGCCGCAGAAATATCAGCGATCGATTCCGAGATCCCGCTAAAAACAAATATGCGCTACCTCTCACGCGCCATTATCGTCGCAGTGGCTGGAATAAGCACCCTCCTTTTTGTGCTCGGACTGTATAGAGGTGAGGATCTGGTAACGATCTTTGCTACGGTTGTCTCGCTCTCGGTCTCAATTATCCCCGAAGGGCTCCCTATAGTTATCACGCTTGTCCTTGCAACCGGCGTATGGCGCATGTCTAAGCGGAACGCGCTCGTAAAAAAGTTGCAGGCAGTCGAAGCCCTGGGCCAGGCGCAGGTCATAGCGGTAGACAAGACAGGTACAATCACCAAGAACGAGCTCGTCATCCGCGAAGTTTGGACAGAGGGAAGAGTGTTCAAAATTGGCGGTGTTGGCTTTGAGCCCAAAGGTTCGGTCGAACTCGGCGGTGTAATCGTTGATGCTGCAAATCATCCGGAGCTTCTTCTGGCCGGCAAGATGGCAGCTTTTAGTACGCATGCCCACGTCTCATACTCAGAGATTGAAGGACGCTGGCGGGTTGCAGGCGACCCGACAGAGGCGGCGATAGGCATCTTTGGAGAGAAGGTCGGCTTTAAAAAGGATGACCTGGTACAAGAGTCTCCGCTTGTTGCAGAGATACCGTTCGACTATAGGCTCAAATTCCAGGCAACGTCACATCTCGTGGATGGAAAGAATTTTTTAGTCGTCGAGGGTGCGCCGGAAGTCGTGCTTGCGTTTTGTAACCATATATACCGCGATGGCGAGAGCCGCCCCCTGAGGAAAAAAGATGTTGAGGAACTCGAGGCGGTCATTGCAGAAATGTCCGAGCGAGGTTTGCGCGTCGTAGCGGGTGCCATGCGGGAGAGTGCCCCGTCTGGCCTAACGCACGAATCCGTAACGGGCCTCACGTTCGTACATTTGTTTGGTATGCAGGATATCTTGCGCCCGGAGGTTGCCGAGGCGATGGAGCGTGCAACAGCCGCTGGTATCAAAGTCGTCATGATCACCGGCGATCATAAGATCACCGCCCATGCCATTGCCAGGGAGGCGGGTATTTGGAAAGAGGGCGACAAGGTACTTTCAGGAGCGGAAGTGGACGGCATGTCCGACACCGAGCTTGCGGCCCGACTTTCTGACGTGTCCGTTTTTGCGCGAATGACACCCGAGCATAAGCTTCGCATCATTCAGGCGTACAAGGGGCGCAAGGAGATCGTTGCCATGACTGGCGACGGCGTAAACGACGCACCCCCCTTGGTTGCTGCGGACCTGGGCGTTGCTATGGGGAAAATCGGTACCGAGGTAGCCAAGGAAGCGGCCGACATCGTGCTCCTCGACGACAATTTTGGCAGCATCGTCTCCGCGATAGAGGAAGGGCGGAGCATCTACAAGACGATCAAGAAGGTCATTCTGTACCTCTTCTCGACCAGTCTCGGCGAGGTACTGGTCATTATTGTCGCCCTCTTGCTCGGGTACCCGCTCCCCATCCTTGCGGCGCAGATCATCTGGCTGAACTTCATTACCGACGGCTTTCTTGATGTTTCGCTCGCCATGGAGCCAAAGGAGGATGGTTTGCTGAGAGGCACATTCGAGCGGCCGAACAAATATATCGTCGACGGCCTCATGGTGCGGCGCATGGTGGTCATGGCGTTGCCGATGATGTTTGGGACACTCTTCATGTTCCAGGGATACTTCGAGTCCGATCTGGCGAAGGCGTGGACGATATCGCTCACGACACTCGCGGTGTTTCAGTGGTTCAATGCATGGAACTGCCGCTCAGAGAGTGAGTCGGTATTCCAAATGAACCCTCTCTCCAATATGTGGCTCCTTGGGGCAACGGCGATCGTCATAACACTTCAATTTCTCGCGGTGTATCACCCGCTTCTTCAGTCGATACTCCGTACTGTACCCCTTTCGCTTGCGGAGTGGCTCATGGTCATTCCGATTGCTGCATCAATCGTGGTGGTGGAAGAGGTTCGCAAGTTCTTCTACCGCAGAAAAAAAGACCGAGTGACAACAATTGTTCCGGCCTCAGCTTCGCTCTAGTAAGAAAGAGTTGAGCTAGGTTATCGCGCTCGAGTCGCTCTCTATGGGGTCAAATCCCCACATGTTTATTTGGTTTGAGTTGAACTACAGATACAGGTATCATCTATCGAATGCGGCAGATACTCCTTGTAATAGGCGCCCTTATACTCATGGTGAGCCTCGTTGTGGGGTTTTCTGTACTAAGCCAGGCAAATCGGGAGCAGGTTGAGCTTACTGCCCGTCTGCAATCACGCAGCCAAGTCTTGGCCGATTCTCTCGCAGAAAGTATCGGTTCTTCATACAATGCCCGCGCTACGAGCTCGACACAGCGCATCATAGACAAATTCGTGAGTAACGAACGCCTTGCGGGTCTCGGCGTTTTTAATAACTCCGGATTGATCGTTGCCACTTCCAAAGACCTCCCGCTTATGGATGATACTGCGTTCATTACCGGCGTGATGGACAGCGACGAATCGCAGGGTGATTTCGTGCGCAAAGACGGAGAAGTGTATTACGTACAAGTAACCCCGCTTCACGATGATAACGAACGAGTCATCGGAGCCCTCGCGGTCGCGCAAAATGCAACGTACATAGATAATGGTATTCGCGACATCTGGCAGCGCAATCTGATACGATTTTTCTCGCTCATCCTTATTTTTGCTGGCACCATCTTTATTTTGGTACGGTGGGTCTTTTTCCGTTCGATATCAAAGCTGGTCGAATCACTGCAAGCGGCCCGCAAAGGTGATTCCGATGGCATGGTACCGAGCGCTGGCTTCCTTGCGCCGCTTGCAGGGGAAATATCAAAAGTAACGACCAGTCTGCGTCAAGCGCGTCTCGCGGCGAGCGAAGAGGCGCGTATGCGGCTCGAAAAGATAGATTCGCCTTGGACGGCCGAACGGCTTCGCGAATTCATCAAGGCCTATCTCAAAGACAGGCCGATATTCGTCGTTTCAAATGCCGAACCGTATATGAATACCCGAACAAAGAACACCATCGAATGGAACGTCCCGGCGGGCGGCGTCATCACTGCTATAGAGCCGGTGATGGAGGCTTGCGGCGGCATGTGGATAGCCAATGGCTCAGGGCCAGCCGACAGGGACACTGCCGACGCCGAAGGCAAGGTGCGTGTCCCGCACGACGAGCCGAGATACACGCTCAAGCGCGTGTGGCTTTCCGAGGAGGAGACTCGCGGCTACTACAATGGATTCTCCAACGAAGCCCTGTGGCCGCTCTGTCACATGGCGCACGTCCGCCCGGAGTTCCGCAAAGAGGATTGGGCTGAGTATCGCAAAGTCAACGCATTGTTTGCGAAATCGCTGCTCGACGAGATACGTCGCGTCGAACGGCCGATCGTCTTGGTGCAGGACTATCACCTCGCGCTCGTTCCCGCGCTCATAAAGAAAAGCAGGCCCGACGCGCAAGTGGCGATATTCTGGCATATTCCGTGGCCGTCAGCCGCGCAATTCAGTATTTGTCCGTGGCGCGTCGAGCTGCTCGAAGGGATGCTCGGCGCCGACCTTATTGGCTTTCACACACAGCAGTACGGTAACAATTTCATGGACACCGTAGCAAGTGAAATAGAATCGCGCATTGATTACGAGCACTTCTCCGTGTTCCGCGAAGACCATCAGACCTTCGTGAAGCCATTCCCTATTTCGATCGCCTTCCCGGGAAGTGCCGAACGGCTTGAGAAACCCGACCAGAGCGTCCTGGATCGGCTCAACATCCGCACACCGCATGTGGTGCTGGGCGTTGATCGCTTCGACTACACCAAGGGCATCCCGGAGCGCCTGCGCGGTATCGAATTTCTTCTGGATATGCATCCCGAATATCGGGGCCAGCTTACGATGCTGCAGATAGCATCACCCACCCGCGAGTCGCTGGGCTCCTACGCGCGCTACCGCGAGCTGGTGCGAGGCGAAGTGGCGCGTATAAACGAAAAATTCGCCACGCGTGATTGGGTGCCGATCGTGCTTGAAGAACGCAGCTATTCCCACGCAGAATTGCGGCAGCTGTATCAGGTGGCCAACATCTGCGTAGTCACCTCGCTGCACGACGGCATGAATTTGGTCGCCAAGGAATTTGCCGCAGCGCGCCACGATGAAGCGGGAGTGCTGGTGCTGAGCCACTTCACAGGCGCATCGCGCGACCTAAAAGGCGCACTCCTTATCAATCCCTACAGCGCCGAGGAAACAGCGGCAGCCCTGCAGACCGCCCTCACCATGCCGAAAACCGAACAGCACCGCCGCATGAAGGTGATGCGCGCATCGGTGCGCGATTACAATATTTATCGCTGGTCGGCGGAGATCATAAAGGCGCTTTCACAACTGGAGTAGTATGAAAAACGCGCTCCGGCACCTTCCTCATCTTCTCCCGCGGATCCGCAAGAATGGATTCCTTCTCATGCTTGATTTCGACGGCATCCTTGCACCCATTGTGGTGCACCCAGAGCGCGCACGCATGTCGGCCCGTACGCGCCGACTCCTAGCAGCATGCGCACGGCGCGGGCGCGTTGCGGTCATCTCCGGACGTGCGCTCGCGGATGTGCGCTCGCGCGTCTCCCTTCGCAGGATCTGGTACGCAGGCAATCATGGCGCCGAATGGGCGATGGGGGCCGCGCGTGGCTAAGCGCGGCCGTCGCGCGCTACTGCCGCCCAGCTGCGCGATGCCAAGCGCGCGTTCACCGAGCTCGTCCAACGCTACCCAGGCGCCGTGGTGGAAGACAAAAAAATTACCTTCAGCGTGCACTTCCGTGGGCTTGCTCGCACACGCATTCCGCGATTCAAAAAAGATGCCGTACGCCTCGCGCGCGCATTCATACGCCTGCTCGACATTGCCGAGGGCAGCGAATATATTTTCAACGTACGTGGACGCTCCGGTCGCACCAAGGGCAGCGCGGTGCATCTCGCACGCCAGGCGGCCCCGCGGCGCATGGTGGCGATATACGTTGGCGACGACACAACGGATGAGGACGCCTTCAGAGCGCTTCCTCACGGTATAACGATAAGGGTGGGCAAACGAGCGAAAAGCTCAGCGCGCTTTTGCATCCGCAACCGCTCCGAGGTTGATTCCATTCTCGCCGTTCTCGCCGCGATCTGAAGCGCTCATGCCTCATTCATATCAAGCACCAAGGCGCCCCAAGTGAATCCCCGCGCGCCCTGTCCTTCGCCCGTATCCGGATTGAAGCACTCTCTAAAGCCGGAGCGCCGTAGCAATGCGAGACTTTTTTCTCGAATGTCGGCCGCTTCTGCCTTACGTCCATATCGCAAAAGGCCGCGATAGATAAACCAATGCACCGCCATCCACGCAGGACCGCGCCACGAAAACCCGTCAGCGTACCCATCGGCGCGATACGCTTCTTCTCGTTTTGATACCGTCCGTATACCAAACGTACCATAAAATGTATCAGGGTTGAGCAAGTGTGTACGCACCACGCGGTCTGCCTCCTCTTCGGAATATAGGCCAGCGAACATAGGCGCGAAATGGGCCCACGTAGCGATTTTGAGTTTTGTGTAATCTAAGCCAGAGGCCGACCAATATACACCGTCTTCAAACAATCTCTCGCGCATGGCGTCGGCGATCAGATCGGCATGCAGATTGGCAAAGCGCTCTCCATCGCCGTGCTTGAGTAGTGATGCGATGTGGGCGAGCGCGCGCAAATTTTCCACAAGTATCGAATTGAAAGGTACATCCTTCACCCAAAAGTAGTCGCGCATACAGAGCTCCGCGTCGAATTTGCATGCGGTATTTTCGCCGATGAGTTTCTCGCGAAGCGCGAGGTGCTCTTTGTACGTGATGTCAGGGGCGGCCGACATTGGCCCATCGAATCGCGATGAATTATCCTCGCCGGATTCGTCGGGGTTGACAATGCCGATCAGATGATGATCTTGGGGATCCCTTTTTTCGATAAGAAATCGATAGTATGCGAGAAGCGCAAGGTAGATAGATTCGAGAAACGCGACATCGGGATTGCGGCGGTGTATTTCCCACGCCGCATAAGCGGGCATCGGCGGCTGTGTAAGCGAACTCGTGCCCTCCACCCCCCAATCAAAGAGATGCAAAATGCCCGGTTTCCAATAGATGATGTGTGGCACCATGCCGCTTGGCAATTGGCGCGAAAGTATTGAGCGCAATTCTTCACGAGCCGCCTCCGGATCGAATTGCGCCAAAATAATAGCGTGGAAGCACGAGTCCCACAGCCACTGGTAGGGGTAATGCTCTTCTGAAGGGACTGTGTATTGGTGCCCGTCAGTGATCCGACGGTTCTGCTCCAACAATTTTTTTGCCTGCGTGAAAATGTCCACCAATCGAGTATACCAAAGCGGTTACTCTTTGTGCTTACGCTCCCTCGCTCGCACCTCCCCCTCATCCATCCCAAAATGATGCGCGAATTCGTGCCAGATGGTTTCGGCAACGACCTCTTTGACTACTTCTTTAAATATACGGGTTTCGTAAACCCGTAATATGTCCCGGGCTTCTTCTTCAATCGGAATTTGGTAGAGTGTGATGGTGTCGGGCAGAGTCATGCCCACTCCGTAATTCTCTCCACGTGCCGCGAGCGGAATACCGTGATAGAGACCAAGCAATGTCTCATCGTCAGCCAATCCCTCTTGCCTCCGCACCTCATCCGACGGCTCATCATCAATAAGTACAGCAACATTCGTAATCTTCTCCCGCACCCAAAGCGGCAGCCGCTCAAAACTTTCTTCGACTAGTTTTTCAAATTCACTTCGAGTCATACGCCATTTCATAAAAGAGGGCGTGATTACGCCCTCATAGGATTGCAAGCCAGATTAGTCCGATGCTTGCTCGCGCCCGTTCGCCTCATTGGGCGTATTTATGATTATGCTCGTCGGCACTTCCCCCTTCGCTAAAGGGAAAGACGAGGGAGCGTGAGTGCATTTTAATACATTCATACTGTTTTACAAGCTCCCCTTGAGGCATACAAAAAAGCAATTAAGCCTTTATAGAGGCCCTCAAGTCGCGTTCATTCAAACAGGGTATAACCCACCACGGTTCTAGCTCAAGTCGGCCAGCAACCGAGCGTCGAGCGACATTGTTTTCTTACGAGCGAAGCGAATTAGAAAACAAGAAGTACCCATGTGGTGCGAGGGCGTATGGTCTATGACTACGGGCTGAATCTAGTAGGCCGAATGTGTCCGAATAAAACTCGCGTCGGAATCCCGAGTGGATTTTTTATTTGCAAATGGTCCAACATACTGTACGTTCTTGCAATGGCGAATGAAACAATCGTTCGATTCGAAGATGTGTCGTATGAATATGGTCCGCAAAAAATAGTGCTCGACAATGTCTCCTTCGGCTTGCGCCGTGGTACCAAGACGACGCTCATGGGGCAGAATGGCGCGGGGAAAAGTACGCTCTTTGGACTTATTACTAAAGCGATCATACCGGAGGCGGGTGAGATTTATATCGACAAAGGGCTTTCGATAGCGATCGCGCGGCAGGTGATACCGCGCAGTGAAATGCAGCTCTCGGTGCGGGAATTTTTTGAAAAGTGTTTTGACGAACGCGTATATGATATCGATCTACGCATTGACGCGATGCTCGAGATCGTCAATCTCAAACAGCACGAAAAAGTCCACGAGCGGAAGATCATCTCGTTCTCCGGGGGTCAGCAGGCGCGGCTCTTGCTTGCCTCGGCCTTGATCCAGGATCCCGATCTTTTGCTCCTCGACGAGCCGACCAACAACCTCGACAAAGCGGGCATCGCCCATCTTACGCAGTTCCTCGTCGACTATCAGAAGACGTGCATTGTCATTTCCCACGATGCGGACTTCCTCAACGCGTTCACGCAAGGCGTCTTGTATCTCGACGTACATTCCCACAAGGTAGAGCAGTACGCGGGCAACTACTTCGACGTGGTCGCAGAGATCAGTGCGCGGGTGGAGAAAGAGCGGATGAAAAATGCGCAGCTCACCAAGACCATCATTGCCAATAAGGAGCAGGCCAACAAATTTGCCAAAAAGGGCGGCGGACTGCGACTCGTCGCCAAGCGTATGCGCACCAAAGCGGCGGAAGCGGAAGAGTCGATGGTGGAGGTGCGGCGTGAAGACAAAACGATCAAATCTTTTACGATTACCGTGCAGGAGGGGCTTTCGGGTGAGCTGCTCCACATCACGAGCGTAAAAACGATCAAAAACTATAAACCCGTTACAAAAAAGAAATCGGTATCACTCCGTAAAAACCAGCATCTACTCTTGAAGGGCCCCAACGGCATCGGCAAGTCGACACTACTGGAATCTTTGGCACATGGTAGCGCAGAAGGATCGCACATCGCGCCGGGCGTGAAAGTGGGGTACTATCGCCAGGATTTTTCCAATCTCGACTTCGAAAGATCAGTGCGCGATGAGCTCATGGCGGCGATGGACAAGCAAATAGAGGAGCGGCTCCGCACCGTTGCCGCCGGCTTTCTCATTTCGGGTGATCTCATTCATGCGAAGATCGGACATTTGTCAGAAGGGCAAAAAGGTTTGGTGGCCTTCGCACGGCTCGTACTGCTTCAGCCCGGCCTGCTCATTCTCGACGAGCCGACCAATCACATCAACTTCCGCCATTTGCCGGTCATTGCTAGGGCGCTCGATGCCTATCAAGGTGCAATGATACTCGTCTCGCACGCGCCCGAATTCGTGAGCAAGATACGCATTGATGAAGTGCTGAATCTGGAGGGATAGATCAGAGGGAAGTATGTATTACGTCTACATATTGAAATGCAAAGATGGCAGCCTCTACACCGGTATCACCACCGACCTCAAGCGTCGCTTTGCAGAGCATAAGGAGGGAAATGGGGGACACTACACTCGTGCAAAGCGAGTCATAAAAATCGTTCATACCGAAGAGCATCCCAACAAATCCTCTGCATTGAAACGCGAAGCCGAGATCAAAGGCTGGACACGACAAAAGAAGCTGGAATTGATACAGTTCGGTTGTCGGGTGAAAAGTACCTGACACATGACACCGCTCTCTCTGACCTCGCCTCACCCAAGTCCGACACGATGCCGTACGTCCAATGAATTTTAAATTATGCCCAAAATACTGTCATTTCTAAAAAAACAGAAAATCAGATGTTTGAGGTATTTAAAAATGCTTAAGGATAATGCTTCTCTTTTTGCGTCCATAGTAACTATTTTTGGGGTTATACTAATATTTCTTCAATTACAACTAACAAACCAGCAGCTAAAAGAGTTAAAAGCAAATGCTCAAATAGATATTGAGTTGGTCTTGGCAACCTCGACCATCTCCGTGGGGCCGACCAAATCTGAACCATTTAGTTTTTTTGTTACTGCCCATAATTCTGGCAGCTTCACCCCCTCACTCTGGCGAGCGAGCCTGCTCTTTTGTAGCGGTGTTGAGGTTGTTGAAGCCGATAATAAATGGAGAAATGGCGATGGTCCCTGGTATTTCTTGGAATCTCAAAAGCCACTCATACCTCATTTGATGATACATGCGACCGCCATAGATGCGGTCGGTGCGTTTAGGATTAGTCTACCAACCAAAGATAATGCAAACCTTGATCGGATAATACCTATTACGATAGTTTATGCGTCAGGAGAAAGGAGCGAATCAACAGCAAAATTAGTTTCTTTATCGAAAGCAGGTTTAATTTACGAAAACTTTGAGACACAGGATGGGAGAATAATCTCTGATTTACGAGGTTGTTGGGATGTCCGAGAGTAGAAAATGACGGTGTCAGGTACCATTTCCAAGAAAACAATACTAACATGACCGGAAAGGAAATCATTGAAAAAGTTAAGGCGCTGAATCTTCCGAGCGATTCCTATGTCGTCGATGGCAGTTGCCCTATGGCAATCGCTGGGCTGCGTGAATCGAATGACATCGATCTCTTGGTTAGCAAGGAGCTATTTGAGCAGCTGAGGGAGAGGGGATGGCGGGAGCACGAAAAAGGACCCGATGATAAACCACTCGTCTACGATGTTTTCGAAGCACACTCCCACTGGGACTTCAGCCCCTACGTATTTACTCTTGAACAGCTCCTTAAAACGGTGACGATAGTCGAGGGCATTCCTTTTGCTTCGCTCCAAGAGGTGCGCAACTGGAAAGCCGCAGCAGCACGGCCGAAAGATCTTAAAGATATTGAACTGATCGATGCATATTTGCAGTCCAAGAATGACCGAGGGTAGTCCTCGTACAATGCAGAAATTTAATTTTGTACCAGCAATCGAAGTCATAACGGCAGGTTTATAACTTAATTCGGGCGGAATTCGGGAGCCTGTAGGTAGAACGATACAAACAAAAAGAGTCCGCTAGCAGGACTCTTTTTGCAGGCGAGCCGTTGCTCTAGCTGGCCCAGATTGCCGAGTAGTCGGTGTCGCCGGGTGAAGCGTGGTCTCCCGCAGGTACGCCGGTGCCGTCGCCGTTGGTGGCATGCACCGGTACGTTCACATCGGGCCCTCCTATGGTGTAGTCTCCCGTGTCGCCGAGTGCGCCCCCTTTGGGACTATTTAGCACAGCGTCCGTCGTGATGACGGGGCACACGAAGCCGTCGGTTTTCTCGACTGCCGCGTGAGACATGACCGGCGCGAGGGTGAGCGAGAGCACCGCTGCTGCGATTGCGATGAATAGCGCACGTGATAGGGTTGTAGTCATAGCATAGTGTGATTATTGCTCGTAAAATCGACCTATGTGCCAGTGTAAAGAATACTTTACATATGTAAAGTTGACTTTACATTCCGCCCATGATACAGTCGCCCACTGAACCTCGCATGAAAGAATCTGTTTCCAATCGTGTATTTGAGGCGCGCTCTAGGCGAAGCGTCACGCAGGAGGATCTCGCGTCGGCTGTGGGTGTGACGCGACAAACCGTTATCGCTATCGAGAAGGGGAATTATACGCCGTCGGTCCTCCTCGCGATAAAGCTCGCCCGCTTCTTCAAAATGTCGGTTGAAGAGCTTTTTGTTATTAGTAAACATTCATAAAAACGTATGCGACTTTTTAACAATGAAATAACAATCTCGGTACTTTTCCTTCTCATCTTGCTCGCCTTTCTCGATCCGGTGATGATTTTCATGCCCTCGCCAGCGCTGTATATGGCAATGGCAGGCATGGTAATACTCTTTGCCTTCTTTGCCGGCCTCGTCTGGCGTGAGCGGGCACGCGATGAGCGCGACGAGCTCCACAAGATGCTTGCTGGTAGGATAGGCTACCTCCTCGGCGCCGTGACGCTGCTCGTCGGCATACTCGTGGAGAGCGCCGCTGGTCATGTTGATCCATGGCTGGTCTATGGGCTCGGAGCGATGGTTGTCGGCAAACTCGTCGGGCTCTTCTGGAGTCGTCGATACCGCTGACTCCGCTCTAGTGTTTTGCAAAAGACTGGAATAAGGAGTGAAGTGGTGCGATCTCGGTCAGCTGTGCCGCGAGGCGGCGCCTCGCGGCACATGGGGTGCCGGTAAAGAAACAGGGTCGCGGCCATGATGGTCGTAACCCTGCGGGGTCCGCGGCTGCGCGACGTGTTTACCGCCGGCGCGAGCCAGACTCCTATCGCGGCGACTTGCCGTACCGCGTGTTCATCGGTTGTCCTCGTCCGCCGCGTCGCCGCCGCACGAACTGCAGCTTGTTCTGCGCACCAGCGGGTCGATACACCTCGACCGATACCATGAGCGGTGTCCAGCAATACAATGCCCGTGGATATAGCGACTGCGGGTCGTCGCTCGTGTCGCTGAGCCAACTGTCCATACCGACCTTCCGCAATTTACGCTTGACGGAGGCCAAAATCCGAGCCAACAAGGGGCCTTGAGGCAAGCTGATGCCCTTTTTGTCAAGTAGAAGACGGATCGTCCTCTCGCCAAGTTGCCGTCGTTGATGCTCATCGAGCACCGCAAAAAGCGCCGCTTCTTTTTCACTCAGCGAAACACTCTTTCCATCGATAGAATGGAGTGTGTTGTCGGGGTCGATCCTGTAGCAGGGCTCGACTCGCTCTGTAGGCTTCATCCGGCACCTCCCCTCGCCGATCATTGTCCACCACTGACGAGACAGTAGCATGCTTCGGCTCACTGCGAAATGCGCCCAACTTAAGCCCTAATACCATGCGTAGCTTATGCACCGGCTCCCCTGTACAAGACATCGTGAAAAGTGTATGAAGGTCGTAGGCCCTTTGATACAAGGGTTTTGCCGTGGCCGATAGAGGCTATTCATAAGGCCTCTGCCTGCCGCGGCGAACCGAAAATACGTTTCGAGCCGACGGCGGGAGAGATGCCATGACTTACGGGAACGATCGCGTGAATTTTTTCGAAGGCCCCGACAAAGGGATCGAGCCGATCTCTGGAGAGCCGAGGGGGTATATGGTCACACGCGTGAACGGAAGGTTCGTGCTGGAGCCGCCGCCGGCGGTCGTCCAGTTCAAACTTTCCCGCGCCGTGGCGCAAGAGCACCGCACCCTTAAGGAGGCCGCATAAGGCCGACCACTTCATCAGGAGGCTAAAACAATGAACGTTATGATGAAGCAACAGGCGGCAGCCCCAAGAGCGGATGCCCTCATTGAAATTCGGGCACTGATAGCGTGGCAGCATGCGCAATTCACCAACCTCCTCAAGAAGGTGCTTGCTGGCAGCCACGACCTTAACCCAACGCAGGCCTTCATGCTGCTCAAGATGGGTGACGAACCCATGTCCGCGGGTGACGTCATCCTATCGGGCGTATATCAGGGCACCAATGAAAACTACAATGTTGGGGCTCTGGTGGACATGGGTTATCTACGCAAGAAGAGATCAGACCATGACCGCCGCAGGGACATCATTGGGATCACCTTAGAGGGGAAGGCGCGCCGGAGGCAAATCAACAGGACCCTCAATCAGGTCTTTTCCGCTTCCAGTACGAGGAATCTACGGCAGGAACTGGCCGTCGCTGTGCCCGTGCTGAAGCACATTCTGCGATCAGTCGATCTCGCGTCGTTGTACGCACGACGCTGAACGGCCGCGGATAACATCGGCCTTGGTAACAGAATGAGCTCTGAAAATCCTAGTCGGCGCTGCGCAACAGCCCGACTAGGATCTCTTTTCTAATGGCGCCAGAAACAATGGTGCGGGTGCGCGTCGCACGTCCCTCGGGGTGGTATGATGATTGATAATGGTGAAGAAAATTCTCGCGGGTGTGCCGGCGTTGCTTGCGTTTGCCGTACTATTCTCTTCTCCCTCGCCACTCTACGCTGCTGAAATGGGCGTCAATCTCGCCGGCGCCGAATTTGGCAGCACCTACCCCGGCACATACGGCACCGACTATACATACCCGACCGCAAGCGAACTCGATTATTACAAGAGCAAAGGATTCACTCTCATTCGCCTCCCATTCATGTGGGAACGTGTGCAGCGATCGCTGGGCGGCCCGCTTGATCCGACAGAAATCGGTCGCATCCAAAGCTTCCTTTCGGCCGCGGGTACGCGCGGCATGCAGGTGGTACTCGACGCGCACAATTACGGCCGCTACGGACTCGGCACATTTTCCGATGTGACGTGGCATGGCAATATCATCGGCTCTTCAGCTGTGCCTGTATCCACGTTCGCCGATTTCTGGACAAAAATGGCGAGCACGTTCAAGGGAAACCCTGCCGTTTTCGGGTACGATCTCTCCAACGAACCCCACGATATGGGCGCGTACTCGTGGCAGGCAGCTGCGCAAGCTGCAGTAAATGGCATCCGCTCGATAGATACCACGACGACCATCATCGTCGAAGGCGATTGCTGGTCGGGTGCGTGGACCTGGGGCTCGTGCAATGGCAATCTCACCATCAATGACTCTTCAAACAAGATCATCTACGAGGCGCACCAATATTTCGACGGCAACGGCTCGGGCTCGTATGCAAACGGGTATGACACCTCGAGTCAGAGCGTCGGTACGGCGCGCGTGATGCCCTTCATCAATTGGCTGCAGCAGCACAACTATCGCGGATACCTTGGCGAATACGGCGTACCCAAGAGCGATTCGCGCTGGTTCCCGGTGCTCGATGATTTCCTGGCAACACTAAGGCAGTACAACATCCCGGGCACCGTCTGGGCCGGAGGGCCGTGGTGGGGCAACTACATTCTTTCAGTAGAATCCTCTGGCGGTGTCGACAGCCCCGTGATGAGCACCTTGGCAAAGTATCCGAGCACGAGCACTGCCACCTCCTCTCCTCCCGCGCCCATCCCCACCACGTTCGGGATCGGCACTCGCGTCAAGACCACTGCCAATCTCAACGTCCGCAGCAAGCCTCATACCAGGAGCGGCAAGATCCTATGCACCCAGCCAAACGGTGCAACTGGCACCATTGTGGGAGGTCCCACATCAGCCCAAGGCTACACGTGGTGGCAGGTCAATTTCGACACGGGCTGCGACGGCTGGAGCGTGCAATCGTACTTAAGTGTAGTGCTCGCCGTAGCCCCGCCTTCACCAGTCGCCGAGCTTGAATCCCAGCTGTCCAGTCTCTTGGCACAACTCACCGCGCTAAAAGAGCGCCTCACGGCCGCAGCGGGCGCGGTACGGTAAAATAATGCAGTGAAGAAGAGCAAAGAAACGTGGACGTACAAGAATACATCGCTGCTTATTGTCAGCCTCGCTGTCCTCTTTTTTGTCGCCGACACAGATGTGGCGCACTCCTTGATCAGGGCAATAGGCAGCTACGGCTACTGGGGTGCGAGTATTGCTGGCGTATTCTCGGTTTCGACGTTTACCGTCGCGCCGGCTTTGGTAATTCTTTTTCATCTCGCGCAGGAATTCAACCCCGTTTTGGTAGCGCTTTGCGCAGGGATCGGCGCAACCATCAGCGATTTGCTGATATTTCGTTTCCTCAAAGACGGTGTCTTTGAAGAGTTAAAACCGCTCTATCGTGAATACGGCGGCTCGCACATATCCACCCTGTTTAGAACACGGCACTTTGCGTGGCTTGCGCCGGTCGTCGGAGCTCTCATTATCGCATCACCCTTGCCCGACGAGATCGGCGTAGCTCTGATGGGACTTTCTCGTATAAAAACGTGGCAATTTGTAGGACTGTCCTTCGCACTGAACGCCGTAGGAATCCTTGCCGTTGTACTCCTGGCCCGGAGTATATAAGCTTCGGTTATACTGTACGCATGAGCCTCAAGTACCTCGCCACCGTCTTTATCCTTTGCGCCCTTGTGGTCGGCGCCTTTTTTCTTCTACAACAGTACATCTCTCCGCAGGGCGGCGAGCCAATTCCCTCGGGAGACCAGCAGTATTCAAATGAGGAGTACGGCCTCTCATTCACGTATCCCGAGGAGTATGTGCTTTTAGTGAGCTGGACACTCCGGGGAGCGCGATGCGTAAGCATCACGTGATCACCTTGATGCGCAAAGAGGATTTGCCTTTGCCGGAAGGGGGAGAGGGACCGTCCGCGATCACTATTGACGTGTATCAAAATGATCTCGACCATCTGGGGGCGGAAGCCTGGGCGCGCAATACAAGCTCATCCAATTTCAAGCTTGGCGACGGGCGATTTTCATCTACGACCGTGAGTGACCTGCCAGCACTTTCATATCTGTGGTCGGGCTTGTATGAGGGAACGACGATAGTGGTGGCCCAACCGAAATGGATCTACGCCTTTAGCGTAACCTACCTAGAAATGGGCGCTTCCATCGTGCAGGATTTTGTGACTGTTCGGGATAGCGTGCGCATTGCGCAGTAGCTGTCGCAATTTTTTGATGTTGGTGCTTTTGCGGGCCCCGAGCTCACCTTGATTTCATTCGTTTTACGATATATTTATTAACGGGACGTTAATCCTGTGTGGAGCTTATCGCAAGTAAGTGGCGTATTCCGTCACCGAAGCATAGGTAGTCTTGAGGAGCCCTGCGGGGCTTTTCTGATATGTAGGAGCGCACAGAAGCTCGTCGTGGGGGCATGAAATCAAAAGTTGGACGAGACAAAAGAAGCTGGAGTTGATACAGCTTGCTCGTTCTTGAATAGCAGATGGCACCCGACACCATTGTCCTCATGTGCGCATCCTAACACCTAAAAAATGATGCGAACGAGTTATACTCTTGCATTTTGCAAAGACTGGAACGCGGTTTATAATCTCCGTATGGCAAAGAAGGCAAAGAAGATGACTTTGGAGACGCTCGCCACCCATATCGACGGCCGTTTTGAAAAGATTGAGACCCTTATGGAACGAGGTTTTTCCGCAGTAGCAGAAGACATCGGTGATATCAAGCACGGCATCACGAAGCTCGCTACAAAAGAAGGGGTTGTGGTCGTCCACGAACAGGTCAATTCAATTGAAAGCCAACTCCGTGGTATGAAGTATATAAAGCTCGAGGGTCGCATCGCCGACGTGGAAGAAAAACTTTTCGGCAAAGTCCGCGCCTAACCTGATCGGACTCTCTAGAGACAGACTGATATCGTTTCCCCGTTAGTGTCAAAAAACACCCTTAATCCGAAGATGCCCCATCCCCATCGTTTTCGATATCTGTCTGCCGCAAGCCGCTGGGGGTTTTGGAAAGTGAATGGACTGCTTGATGTGATGGCAATCCTGTGTTATGGATTGGCTAGGCAAACCTGCCTAAAGCTTGCGAGAGGAAGCTACCATGCAGGCAGTAGTCGGAACCATCGTGCTCATCATTTTGTGCCTCGGTGCGGTCTTTCTTAACCTCCGATGGAAGGGCGTCATGGCAAAGATTTGGCGGCTTCCGGGCGATTTTGGCATCGCGATTGTCGCAGGCTATGGCTGCCTGGCAATCCTCGGAGGTACCCTGTGGGGCATCTCGTGGATTGGAATCAAGCTGCACGAAATCCTCCCGTGGCTTGTTGGTGCGGTGCTGTATCCATGGCACTGGATATTTTAGTCGAGTTTGCCGTCGGTGGACTCCGCGCTTGCTTTTGCGCGGAGTCGTCCCTTTTTTATGAGGGGCCAGTACATCATCAACCCTGATGCGCTAGAGGAGTGCGGGTAGCAGCTTGGTTTTTGAGCTGTACAATGCATCTATGGAAAAGTTTAATGTTTTTGCGCTCGCGAACACGTTGGCAATAATTGATCTCATTTTGCACCCGCTGTTCCATTTGTGGATCTCTATATCTCCTCAATCGTACGAATGGCTTATGCATATTTTCGTTGCAGGTTTGCAGCTTCAGGTCACGGAATTCGATTCCAGCTTTAGTCACATCGTATCCGGAACAATAGTTGAGGCGGCCGCTTTTTGGGGTCTCGGCGCGGCGATTGCTCTGATTTATAACCGTCTCATAAAGCAAAAGTGAAGAGGAAATTCGAAGTATGATCGCTTACCGTGTTCTTGAGAAATGTCGAAATGTTAGCCAGCCTGAACGATTTTAGTGTCTTCTAAATCTCACAATGAACAAAACGCGACTTGAAAACCTGACCGACGGCGTGTTTGCGATCGTCATGACGCTGCTTGTCATTGAGATCAAAGTGCCCGAAGTGCATGGGCCTCTCGTGGAAGCGCTCGCCGATCTCACGCCGCTTTTCATCAGCTATTTTCTAAGCTTTGCGGTACTCTCGGCATTCTGGCTCTCTCATCATGGCCTTTTTCACCTCTTCATCCGTACGATCAATCGGCCACTCATTCAGCTCAACATCCTCTATCTTTCCTTCATATCGCTGATCCCATTTTCAGCGCATCTTCTCGGCTCGCATCCCCACGAGCAATTCGCGGTGATGTGGTATGGCGCAAATATTCTACTCGCGGGCCTTGGAGCCGTGGGTCTTTTTTGCTATGCCATCCAGTGCCGCGAGATCGAAAATGTCGACTTCAGCAAACGCATGATGCGACAAGCAGCAGTACGCTACACGCTTTACCCCACGATGGCGGTGCTAGGGATTGCCGCGTCATTCGTCTCAATCCCGGCCGCTATTATTCTCTATCTCGTGCCTGTCATTATCAACGCGATCCCCGGAAGCCTCAATTTTCTCGAGAAGCTCCTGCGTTTCCGCATTCCCGAATGAAGCCGCCGCGCCGCTTTACAAAAACGGAACATATATGGCATGATGGGGGCATATGATGAAATACATAACGGGGCTCGTGATATTAATCGTTGTTATTGGTGGCGGATACTATCTTCTGCAAGGTCAAAAAGGTGCTGAAATGACGCCGCCTACAGATGAAAACACTCCCGCAATGGGCATGGCGACCTCTACATATGCCACTTCTACCTTCTCAATCGTCTACCCAGCTGACTACACGGTGGACGAATCCTACGTGTATGACCAGGTAAATCCCAAGAAACCGATCAGCGGCGTGAAATTTACCATTCCCATGACGATGGCGACCGGCACCAATCTCGCGAGCGACACCTACACGGCGGTTGAGTGGCTACCGAATGCCAAGAGCTGTACGGGCGACATTTACCTTGCGGCGAATGTGAAGTCGGAGTCACTGGTAGACGCCAACGGTGTCACGTATTCTGTCGCGACCAGCTCGGGCGCTGCGGCAGGTAATCTCTATGAAGAAGCGGTCTACGCGCTCCCGGGTAGCTCACCGTGCACCGCCGTGCGTTACTACATCCACTCTTCGGATATCCATAATTATGAGCCGGGTGCCGTGCAGGAGTTCAACCGCGCTGCACTCGTTGCCGCGTTCGATACCATTCGCCAATCAATGACCGTGGGCCCCGCAGCTCCCGCCGCGCCCGCTGCGATGCCGGACACTACGACCCCATAGCATCGAAGGTACGTACATGAACGCTCGGTACATTGGGGGCGGCAAAGCGCTCATGGTGCTCGCGGCTGCCCTCTGGTACTTCGTGCCCCCAGCCCCACCTCCTCGATCCGCAACTACCCGTCTCAAGGCACCGACATCGTTGCTTTCGGCCGCCAGGAATTTATGTTCGATCAAGTGCATCCCAACGATGCAGGATATGCCAAAATCGCCACCAAAATGTATCCAATCCTCGCGCCGCTCCTGAAATGATTCCTAAAAGGGGGAATGTATGCAATGATGAACCCATATGGATCTCACTAAAGTACCGAAACAATTTTGCGAGAATATTTCCGTCGCCTTTTCACAGGAGTTTTACGTAATGGCGATGTTGACGGGCGAAAACGGCATTGCCTACGCGCTCTCTCCCCAACACATGAAGCGCCTTGCGCAGTACCTTGCCCACCAAATAGCGGATTATGAAAAGCAGTTCGGCGAGATCAAGGCCGAGTGGAAGCCGGGCATCCAGAGCCCTATCCAGACAAAGGATGTGATGGGAGGTGGCGCCAAGCAATAATCGCGAGCACCGTCAATTCCGCAACGGCGGGATCTGTGAGAATATAGACGTATGGCAGATAAGGAATATCGGTTCGTTCCACACGTAGGGGTCGCCAAGGCCACCAGTGATCTGAATGTCCGAAAGGGTGCCCCTACCACGAAGTCCGTCCCCATTGCGCGGCTCGCTCAAGCGCCGACCACACTCTCATATATCGGCTATGTAAATGATGGTGAGGTGATAGGCAACACCGGAAAGTGGTTCGTCACCCCGGAAGGTGATTTCTTTTGGTCAGGTGCGGTGTCTACGGAAGGCAACATACTTGCGCCGAGCACCGACCGCTGTTTGTCGAAGCCGCTCGACCAGCTCATATGCACCCAGCGGTTTGGTGAGCGACCGGCATACTACGCGCCGATCGGATCCCCTGGCGGGCACAATGGCATGGACTTTCGCACGCGGCAGGTTTCCGGCAGCTGGACCGTGCCTGTTTACGCAGCGCTTGAAGGCACGGTCGCCGAAGCCACCGAGAATACGGTAAGCGGCAGATTCATCCGCATCGATCACCCCAATGGATTCCAGACCGTGTACCTCCACCTCTCCGAAGTCAAGGTGAAGCAAGGCGACACTGTGAAGACGGGGCAGCAAATCGCGGTTTCCGGTAATTCCGGCTCCGCCGCTGAAGCGCCGCGCTTGCACTTCGGCTACCGCCCGCAAAAATTCGATCAGGCGAGCGGCTTCATGGGCTTCGTAGACCCCGCTCCGTATTTTCTCGACCCCGTCCACTACGTGACGTAGCATGTGGTCCTAGGCGTAATGGTATGCACCTGAATATCCCGCACAAGTTCTCCCGCGAGGAGGCGCTCGAGCGCGTGAAAAAAGTCCTCGTGGACGCCAGGCCACAACTCACAGGCAAGGCAACGATAGAAGAGGAGCGCTGGGAAAGCGACATCCTGCACTTCGCCTTTACCACGGAGGGGCAGCATATAAGTGGACAGCTCAAGGTGAAGGACAAGGAATTCGAGCTCGACGCAAAGCTACCACTCATGTTGCGGATGTTTGAGGGCAAAATAGAAAAAATGATCGCAGCCCAGGCTACACAGATATTGGGTTAGTAGGGCAAGGGGGGAGTATTATGGCGGCATGGGTGCTAGGGAGACGTACAAATTGCGCTCCAAGGTAGTGATCTGGCCCGTAGATCAGGGCGCGTGGCATTTTGTGCACCTGGATGCAAAAAAGTCGGAGGAGATAAAAAGGAAGCATGGTATGGTAAAAAGAGGATTCGGCTCGATTCCCGTGATGGCGACCATAGGCCAGACCACCTGGCAAACCTCCATCTTCCCCGACAAACGATCCGGCACTTACCTCCTGCCCCTCAAAGTCAAAGTCCGTCAAGCCGAAGGCATTGCCGCGGATGACACGGTCTCATTCTTCATCACCATCCGGGACCAGGGGAAGATGGAAAAATGATTGCGGAGCAGGCTGGGCGGGTGTTGAGGTGGGGTATAATCCACGTGTTTCTCAGGAAAATAAATATGACACTCGTAAAACTTATTTTGAAGGCTATGCAAGACGCCGGAGGCCCACTTGCTCAGGGAGAAATTCTTGAGCGGGTTCTTACGAATCCCGAAAGCGAGCGATGCGAAGAACTGTCTCGCGTCAAAGTGCCCTTGTCTGCCGTGGCGAGACAGCTCACTAAATACTCAGGTGGATCGAGCCCGCTGTTTCAAAAAGTGGGCCCGCGTCGGTATCAAATTCTTTCGAGCGATATACCTCCCGAGACGCAAGTCATGGAGTCGGAGCTGCATCCCATTTTAGTAAGCTACGCCAATGCCCGCTTCAATGTTTATTGCAAAACAATCAACGCATTGAAAGTACAGAAGCGAAGAAATAATCAAATCAACAAATGGTCAAACCCAGATATTGTCGGAGTCAGTCCTGAAATCCTAAATCTTGGAGAAATTTTCCAAAATGAGGTGCGGAAGCTTGGTATATTTTCTACAAAGGTACTGCAATTTTATAGTTTTGAGTTGAAATCGTCAATACACAAAAGTAATCTCACAGAATCATATTTCCAAGCTGTTTCCAATTCGAGTTGGGCCAACTTTGGCTACCTTGTCGTGGGAGATATGAGCATGGACAAAGACTTTTTAGCAAATCTCTTTCGCCTGAACCATGGCTACGGTATTGGGGTAATCCACCTCAACTATAAAGATCCAACGCGTAGCGAAATCATCGTCTCAGCCAGAGAGCGAGAAGTGGCAGACATAAATTTTATGAATTTTCTTACAGAATCGAATGTGGACTTCAAAGATTTTGTTGAAGAGGCTCAAAAGATTGTAAGCAGTGGAGATATCGACCAAAGCTTTTTCGACGTGTAAAATATGAAGAAAGAATATCTACTCATTGGCAGTAATAATTTCTGAGACGCGACGCATGCCAACAAGCACGACGCAAAAACAGAAGCAAAAATATTGTTGCGGTGGAAGGCAGGAGGCAATCAAGGAAATACGTTCACTGATGTTGAACAATTCCTCAGGGAGGCAAATGAGTCCAGATTACCGGATACAGTTTTCATGGCAATTTGCGATGGTGAATTTTATGAGGGAAAGGGACCCTCAGGGTTAACTCGACTGCAGGAGCTTAAGGACATCGCCAACCGGCGCAATGTGTTTGCGATTTCGATTGATGAGCTCGACGATTTCCTTGTAAAGATCTGTACAAAGAAATAGGTGGGGTATCAGTGTCGGGGGTATCGATGGCGGGTGGCATTTATTCGGGAAGGAGTATACTGGGGTCATTAGTAGCTTTCTTTATTTTTATGCATACAGATCCAAACAAATCAGGGCTGGTGGGTGCGATCATGCTCGGTGGGTTGCATGTCGTGTGGTCATTATTCATAGGCTTAGGCTGGGCGCAATGGCTCCTCGATTTTTCCATGTGGGCGCACATGGCCCGCTTTCCGGTCGCCCTCGGCCCGTTTGACATGGTAGCGGCAGCGACGGTCATCGTGGTTGCCGCAATCCTCGGCTACTGCGCCCTGTACATCTTGGCGACGGTGTGGAACAAGGTACACGGCACCTAAAATCCCTTCCGCCGCGCTGCGCCTGCTTAGGGGCCGTTCACGAATAACCTCCCAGTTATTTGGGATTACGACCCCTTGTGCCGCGTTCATATCATTAGGAAGTTATCGATGAACGCGGCCTTTTGAAAATATTGGTGCGGCAGGTATACTGCCTGCCATAAGTTTTTTATGGCAAGGATCATCATAACGCTTGGAGTGTTGGTCGCATTGGTCGGTGGGGGACTTTGGTATTTTTCCGGTCGCGACGAAGGAGCGGCCGCAATCGAGGGGGAGGCCGCCCAGCAGGCAGCCGAGATGATGGCGTCGCTTAATCCAAATAGCGCGAGTGTACCGCCGACGGGGGAGGGCGCGACCGTTGTACCTGTGGAGGAGGCACCAGCCCCGATTACCAAAAATAATACTCAAAAAATTATGCACGCTACATTGCACACCAATAAGGGGGACATTACGATCGAATTTTTCGATGCGCAGGCGCCGAATACGGTCGCGAATTTCGTCAAACTCGCCGGGAGCGGTTTCTACAATGGCACCAAATTCCACCGTGTCATCAAGGGATTCATGATCCAAGGTGGCGATCCACTCACCAAAGACGACGCACAGATGGCGCGCTGGGGGACCGGCGGCCCAGGATATGCATTCAACGATGAGATATATGCGGGCAATAAAAATGATGTTGGCACCATTGCCATGGCCAATGCGGGCACCAACACCAACGGCAGTCAATTCTTCATCAACACGGCGCTCAACATTTCCCTTAATGACAAGCACACCGTCTTCGGCCGCGTCACGAGTGGCATGGATGTGGTGAGCGCGATCGAAAATACGAAAACAGGTGAAGCCGATAGACCGCTTGAGCCAATCAGTATCACCAGCATCTCGCTCAAGTAGCGACCTGCTTTCGCGGCCGGTGTGACAGCGGTGGGTATGGTAGTATTTCCCCATGGATTCAATCGCGGTTTACTTGGGTACCATCCTCGCGTTCCTCCTACAGCTCCTCACCCTGTTGGTCAATTTCCTCATTTCGGTACTCAAACTCATCCTTAACTTTGCACAATCGATCGTCGGCATAGCCCGCTGACCTGCTTGACTAGCGTCTGGTAATCAAGCACAGTATCTGCGGCGTGTGTATTTGCACGCGGCTTAGAAAGGAGGTAGCTATGGCTACCAAAACCCGTTCATCGACACTGCCCGAGGGGATCCGCATCCTCGGCAAAGCTCTGGTGACGCTCGCCGCCATGATTGTCATTGCGGGGATTTGGCGTCTCGTGTACGGCCCCGAACCTTCAGGCGTGGACGATGTGCTTCATGGCTTCGGTGCCATCCTGATCGCTCTGGCGTTTTACAGCACGGTCAACGACATCAAGCGTTTCCCTGTCGCCGCGGCTTTTGGTCTGGCGGTGGCGGTCCTTGCAACCTACTGGGCCGTCGGTGTCTATCTCCTCCCGAAGATCCTTAGCGCGCTCCCGTTCATGTTCGGCATTATCTGCGCGACATTCGCGGTGCGGTGGACGAGGAGCTCGGTTCACACCACCTGACGCGGCCGGCATGTTCTGGTACGCGAAGAGGACGGCACCAACCACTGGTGCCGTCCTTCTGCTATGGATTGTGTTCGTGCGAATACCTACTCGCTATACTTGGACGTATGGCTATCACGTATGATTTGAAGCGGAGTCTGCGTGCACGCAGGGTGCGGATCTCGGTGTATCCGGATTCTCGAGTAGTAGTGACGATACCGCGATTGTTCAGCGTACGCTCTGCCGAGAGGTTCTTGGCCAAACAAGCGCGGTGGATCGAGCACTCGCTCGCCCAAACGAGGGGCAAGAAAGTCATACCGCTCGCACGTGCGGACATTCCGGTTTTGAAAAAGCGC
>Ga0209542_10003453_pt1 | contig 33796 bp, 38 predicted proteins | sample RifCSPhighO2_01_FD_184028 | JGI IMG/M metagenome (GOLD analysis project Ga0209542, IMG submission 184028) | Soil microbial communities from Rifle, Colorado - Rifle CSP2_plank highO2_0.1 (SPAdes) (version 2) | ecosystem: Environmental > Terrestrial > Deep subsurface > Rock core/Sediment ... | reverse complement strand
TGTAGTGACTAACGCAAAATGGGCATATTTTCGCCTTTTTTTAATTCGCATAGTAAATATTCTGACTTTTAGCTTGTAGTTGAGCCACCATACATCAAAAACAGCCTCCCGAAAGTTTCTTTAACTCTCATTTTTTTTGTCAAATACAAGACTTATTCGCCCGAATAAGTCCTATAAGGTAAGTGACTTCAGGAAATTCATAGGAGGGATACTATTTTTTCGGCGGCTGGGGGAAGCGGATGCGCGAGTCGGTACAACATCTGAACACTCCGTTGCTCCTTATCCAAAACATTTGCGGAAGAAAGTGTGGCCAAATGTCGCGATGTAGCTCTGAAGGAAAGCTTGATCGCTTCCGCGATACTGCCCACCGACATCTCTTTACGTTTTTTCAATAGGCGAACGATCCGGATCCGTCGTCTGTTGGCCAGCGCTTTGAGAGTTCGCTCCAACCCTTTATCATCCATAGTTCCATTATTCTACCATTCGCCCGAATAAGGCATATATATCTTTATGTGTGACACGCGATGAGGAGCTCGTCGATGATCTTGAGGGTTTCTTCGGGGCCGCTTGTCGCTCGCGTTTGAATGCCTGTCTCAATAACCACATGGTCGTTGCCGCCCGGATAGAGCGCGTCGCCCACATAGAGCACTTCGGATATTGACAGATGCAAATGCTCCGCAAACCACCGCACACCATGTGTCTTGTTGATGCCCTTGTGGGTGACATCAATAGTGGAGGCGCCGCCTATGAGGATGTCGAAATCGGGAATTTTATGTCGGAGGTACTCGACAACGGCGCGACGCTTCGCCCTATCGGGGTCCCAACCCGCCTTTACGTCCGGCGGCGCATCGAGTCCGACGGCAGTAAAAGCTACCTGTGCCTCGCGGTCGGATATTTGTATGCCGTAATGCGGCGTCTCCTTGAGGAGCGGCAATTGCTCGAGTGCTTCACCGAGGGCGGCCTTGATGTGCTGCCGTTCATCCTCGGTGAGCGCAAGATTGTATTCCATTTCCCATGTGCCGTTTTGGAATGTGTAACATTGCGTGGAGCTGTTGGGGAAGAGGTAGAGGCGACCCGAGTCGGGGAAGCGCGAGAGCACGTCTTGTTCGATACGGGCAAATCCGGCCCCCGAAATGATGGCGACAGGTCGCACACTGGCCAACCGGGATAAACGCTCGATCATGGTGGGCGTGGGTGGCTGAAAGCTCTCCGCCAATGTTTCGTCGAGGTCAAAGAGAATTGCTTTGGGGCATGACATTGAAAGAATGTAGCATATTTCTCATGATAAAATGAATTTGAGATAATTTCATGCGCACACGCGTACTCATGTTTGGTTGGGAATTTCCGCCTTTCAACAGCGGCGGTTTGGGTGTGGCCTGTCTCGGCCTTACCAAGGCGCTTTCCGTGCTCGGCTCCGAGATCCTCTTTGTAATGCCGAAGCGGCTCGACATCCGCGCTCCGTGGACGCAGCTTATTTTTGCCGATGAGGCCGACATAACGGTGCACACGTATAATTCGGCGCTGACGCCCTACATCACTAGTAAGTCTTATTCGCGAGGCGAGGGTGAGGGGGGGAGCATCTATGCCGGTGATCTTTTTGGGGAAGTGGAACGCTATGCGCGCTTTGGTGCGCGCATAGCGAGTAAAGAGCGCTTCGACATTATCTATGCGCACGATTGGCTCTCATTCGGCGCTGGCATGGCAGCCAAGCGCGCCACGGGGAAGCCTCTCATCGTCCACGTCCACGCGACAGAATTCGATCGCTCGGGTGGGCTCAATGTCAATCAGCACGTCTACGACATCGAGCGAGCTGGGATGCAGAGAGCAGATTGCGTGATAGCCGTATCTGAATTTACCAAGCGCATCATCGTCGAGCGCTATGGCGTCCCCGCAGACAAGGTGAAGGTGGTGTACAACGGCATTGATGAGACGACGGCCCCCACACACGAGTACGAACTCTCGCGGCTTCGCGCGCTGAAGCGCTCCGGCTACAAACTCGTCCTCTTTCTCGGTCGCATCACGCTGCAGAAAGGTCCAGACTATTTTTTGCAGGCGGCAGCGCGGGTGCTCAAGTACGAGAAGAACGTCCTCTTTGTCGTATCCGGGTCTGGCGATATGGAAGCGCAGATGATGCAGCTTGCGGGAAGTCTGGGTATTGCACACGCGGTCTTCTTTACAGGCTTTTTGCATGGCAAAGAGCGCGACGAGATCTACTCCGCCGCGGATCTTTTCGTCATGCCTTCCGTCTCCGAGCCTTTTGGCATTGCGGCCCTGGAAGCAATGCGGCTCGGGGCGCCCATCATCATATCCAAGCAATCCGGTGTCGCAGAGGTAGTGCGCAACGCGCTTAAAGTGGACTTTTGGGATGTGGAAAAAATGGCCGATATGATACTCGGGGTCTTACGATCACCCGCACTGCGCTATTCGATGGCCGAACACGGCAAACGCGAGGCCGAAAACCTGACGTGGGAGGAGGCTGCGCGCAAAGTGGATGGAATAATCCACCAGTTGGTCTGATAGGTGCTTGAAAGCAGTGTACAATGGAGCAAATCCGTATGAAGTCGGTGTGTTTTTATTTTCAAGTCCATCAGCCGTATCGCGTAAAACGCTACCGCATCTTCGACATGGGCAATGATCCGGAGTATTTCAATGATCGAAGCGACGCCGATCTCAACAACAAAAAAATCGTCGAAAAAGTCTCCAAGAAATCCTATATTCCCGCTACGTCGCTCCTTCTGGAGCTCCTCAAGCGTCATCCACAGATGCGGGTTTCGTACTCATTCTCTGGTATTGCGCTGGAACAGCTCGAGCGCTACACGCCGGAAGTGATAGAGCTTTTCAAAAGATTGGTGGAGACAGGGCAGGTGGAAATACTCGGTGAGACCTATTATCATTCGCTCGCTTTTTTCTACTCTCCAGCAGAATTCGAGCGGCAGGTTACGCAGCACCGCTCGCTCGTGCGTAGGCTCTTCGGTGTGTGGCCGCGCGTATTTCGCAATACCGAGCTCTCATATCGCAACGACCTCGGCATCTGGGCCGAGCAAGCAGGGTACCGGGGCATCTTGGCTGAAGGGTGGGACCCAATACTCGGCTGGCGGTCACCAAATTACGTGTATCGGCCGAAAGGTGCGGAAAAAATAGCGCTCCTCTTGAAAAATTATAAACTCTCCGACGACATCGCCTTTCGCTTCTCCTCGCGCACTTGGAGCGAGTGGCCGCTCACCACAGAAAAATTCGGCCAGTGGCTCGGCGAAGCACCTGGCGACACCGTGAATCTTTTTATGGATTATGAAACCTTCGGGGAGCACCAATGGGAAGACACCGGCATTTTTGCATTCCTCGAAAAATTGCCGGAAGAAATTTTAAAAAATCCAGGTCTTACCTTCAAAACGCCGTCGGAAGTGATTGCCAGCTACGACGCCAAAGACGAAATGGACGTCCCGCACACGCTCACGTGGGCCGACACCGATCGCGATCTCACCGCCTGGGTGGGCAATCCGATGCAGAAAGCCGCGATCGAGAATCTCTACGCGATGGAAGACGACATTTTATTGCGCAACGATACCAAGCTCATCGAAGATTGGCGCAAACTCCAGACGAGCGACCACTTCTACTACATGTGCACCAAATGGTTCGCCGACGGCGATGTGCACGCCTACTTCTCTCCGTATGAAAGCCCCTACGACGCCTACATCGCCTACATGAACGCACTGTCGGATTTACGCTTGCGAGCAACAAAAAATAAGGTTCCTGTTTAGACTGATATAATTCCTTGATGTCCCGCTCTATCGTTCTCTCCAATGGTGAGCTTGCGGTCGCGCTTGATGCTCACGGCTTGGTGCGTGATCTGTACTATCCGCATGTCGGGCTCGAAGACCACGTGCGCGGGCACTACATTCACCGCATCGGCGTATGGATAGAGGGGGAATTGAGCTGGTTTGGCGACGACAGCTCATGGGATATCACCGTCTCGTGCGAAGAAGAAGCGCTCGCGAGTCACATTACGGCGCGCCACGCCCGCTTGGAGGTTGAACTTATTTTCAAGGACATCGTATACAACGAGCGGCCTGTTTTTGTGCGGCGGGTCGCGATCGTAAATACCAGCGATAGGCCCCGTGAAATCAAGCTTTACTTCGCGCACCAATTCGAGATCTATAAATCGCATGGGGGCGACACGGCCTACTTCGACCCACTCTCCCATTCGATCATCCACTACAAAGGGCAGCGCGTATTTCTGCTCTGCGCCACGCTCGACAACGAACCGTTCCAAGATTACGCGACCGGTCTTGCCGGTTTTCAAGGGCATGAAGGCACGCACAAAGATGCCGAGGACGGCGCGCTTTCGAAAAATCCGATAGAACACGGCCCAGCGGACTCCGTGATCGGCGTATACGGGAGCTTTGCGCCCGGACAGTCCCGCACCTGCTACTACTGGATCGCCGCAGCACGGTCTATTGCCGACGTGCGTGAACTCAATGAATACGTCACCAAAAAGACGCCGGAGCATCTCGTGCGCACGGCGAGCGACTACTGGAAGGCATGGGTGGGTGCATACCAGTGGAGTTTCCACGGCCTTTCGAGGGAGCACATCGCGCTCTTCAAACGCTCGCTCATGTATGTGCGAGCACATGTGGATGTTGAGGGCGGTATTGTGGCCAGTCTCGATTCCGACATGCTCAATTATGGTCTCGATACGTATTCATACGTATGGCCGCGCGATGCCGCGTATGCGGCGCTCTCCCTAGACGCAGCTGGCGACACCAATGTCGCAAAGCGTTTTTTTGAATTCTGTCGCGACGTGATCAGTGAGGATGGATACCTGATGCACAAATATCTGCCCGATAAATCGCTCGGTTCCTCTTGGCACCCATGGATGAAGGACGGTCAATTCCAATTGCCCATCCAGGAAGACGAGACCGCGCTTGTGATCATTGCCCTCCGTGAGCATTATCGGCGCAGCCGCGATCTAGAATTTCTGGAGGCGATGTTCAACCCACTGGTAGAAAAGGCAGCGGAATTCATGGTGAAGTACCGCGACCCCGAGACGAAACTACCGCAGCCTTCGTACGAGTTGTGGGAAGAGAAGCGTGGGGTCTCTACCTTCAGCGCTGCCGCCGTCCACGGGGCGCTGAATGCTGCGAGCGAGCTCGCAAGAATCCTCGGCAAAAGAGACCAGGAAAAGCGATATCGAGAAGCGGCTGAAGAAATTGCCGCAGGGATCCTCGCGCACCTCTGGGACGAGAAGCGCAGCGTTTTTCACAAACTGTTGAATCGCACTGATAAGGAGATTACCTACGACACCACGATAGACATGTCAAGTGTGTACGGAGTCTTTGCTTTTGGCGTGCTGCCCGCAAGCGACAAGCGACTTACTCGAGCGTTTGAAACCTCGGTGCGTGTGCTTTCCCATGGCATTCCAGCGGGGGGGCTTGCACGTTATGAGGGGGACAAGTATAACCGGGTCGACACAGAATCTGCGGGCAATCCGTGGATCACGACGACACTCTGGTACGCCGAATACCTTATCGCCAACGCAAAGAAGGAAAAAGATTTCGACCGCGTGCGCGAAATATTTGGCTGGGTCGTCAAACACGCCGCTCCCTCAGGTGTCCTCTCCGAGCAACTCAATCCGCGCACGGGCAAAGAAATTTCCGCCACCCCACTCACCTGGAGCCACGCGGCATACGTCTCGGCCGTGCTCAAATACCTCGATCGTCTCGAGGAGCTCGGCATCGCCAAAGCCTGCAATCCCACGCCCTAAAGTGTTAAACTACAGCCCATGACCTTCGAACCATTCGCGAGCCGCACGCACGAGAAGATGCAGGAGGTGCTGATGCACCCGGAGGCACCAGGACCCGCCATTCACTACTACATGGTCCGCGGGGGCTCCACGAAGCGCAATATCACGGTCTGGGAGACAGGGACGGTCGGCGGCGAATACATCAAGACCTATGGGCACTATCACGTGGGCAATTTGGATGAGACGTATTGGTACGCGCAAGGGGAGGGAATTGCGCTATTGCAGAAGATGGTTGTCGAAGATGGGGCGCCACAGCCAGACAAAATCGAAGAATTCAAGGCGATCAAGATAAAGAAAGGCGATTCCACCTACATGCCCGCAGGCTATGGGCACCTGGTGGTCAATACAGGTACCGAATGGCTGGTGACGGTGGACAACTCCCCTGTAGAGGGCGCAAATGATTCTGCTTCGATGCCTGGCCACGCGGATTACGAAAGCGTAAAAAAGATGCGCGGCTTCGCGTACTACGTGGTCGAAAAAGACGGCGCGCCCGCGCTCGTACCCAATCCGCTCTACAAAGAAGTGAGCAAAAAGGATTTCGGCGGCATTCCGATCGTCGGAGAGTAACATTTGATATGTATATCGTTGTCGACATCGGAGGGACGAAGACGCGCGTGGCGGGAAGTGCCGACTTGGAAGCTTTCGGTGAACCGATGATCTTTGACACCCCGCAAAAGTATGACGAAGGCATTGCTGCGATCGTTGAGGCGGCCCGTACATGCTCGATGGGATCCTCCGTTGAGCTGATATCGATCGGCGCGCCGGGTGTGATAGCTCCAGATCATCGTTCGCTCGCGACCAAGGGCAACATCCCCGACTGGAAAGACAAACCGCTTGCAGCAGAGATCGAGTCTGCTCTCGGCGGCAAGGCGTATATGGAGAACGACACGGCGCTCTGTGGCCTCGGTGAGGCTCTGTATGGTGCGGGAAAGGGTGTCGACACCATCATGTACATGACCGTCTCCACTGGTGTCGGCGGCGTGCGTATTGTGCACGGCCACATCGACAGTCCGGAGAGAAGTGCTGAGATCGGCTATCAATATCTAAGCATTGGAGATCCGCTGCAGAGATTTTCTGACCTCGTCTCCGGCAAGGCTATTCAAAAAAGGTTCGGTGTTCATCCGAAAGAGCTCGGCAAGGACCACGCGGTGTGGGAGGAACTTGCGCGGCACACGGCGATCGGTGTGCACAACAGCATTCTCCACTGGTCGCCAGACAGAGTCGTCCTCGGCGGTTCGATGTTCAACGAGATCGGGATACCGGTAGAACGCGTCAAATTTCATCTCCAAGGGATTATGAGGGCATTTCGCGCCATTCCCGAGATCGTCCACTCGCAGCTCGGCGACGTAGGCGGCCTATGGGGCGGCATGGCTCGGCTCAAACAACTCAAGTAATGTTTGTCCCTATTTTATCGCGGCCGCGATAAAATAGGGACACTGCAGTTTTCTTATAATTTCTTTTTTATCAGGTCCCACGCGAGCGGGAGTACACTCGCGACGATGATCACGAGAATGATCGGGGTGAGGTAGTGCTGGACGAAGGGAAACCTTGTTCCGAGGTAGTAGCCGAGCGACGTGATGCCGATACCCCAGAGCACGGCGCCGACAATATTGTAAATGATGAAGATACGGTAGCGCATTTGTACCACCCCAGCGACTATGGGGACGAAGGTGCGCAAGATGGGGACGAATCGAGCGAGTAGGATGGTGCGTGCACCGTGCTTATCGTAAAACACTTTCGCGCGCTCGAGGTGCTCATGGCGGAACCACCGTGAATCAGGACGTAGAAAGAGGCGTACACCCAGTTTTTTGCCAAACCAATATCCGGCGTTGTCGCCGAGAATGGCAGCTATGGCCACGAGCGGTATTAGTATCCATGGGCTGAAAAAACCTTGCGAAGCAAGCAACCCAGCGGTGAAGAGCATCGAAGCGCCGGGGAGGAAGAAACCGAAGAATACACCGGATTCCAAAAAAACGATCGCTGCAATACCAGGGTAGCCAATTGCCTGCACAAAAGGCAAAAGCTCAAAATGGGGAATAAAACTCATGTTGGGCCATTATATCCCGTAAAGCGAATCAAGATAGTGATTCGCCACGGGATAATCACGTGAAGAATTTATAAGAAATTCTTTTTACGTGATACATTAAAAAAGAAATCGGCTGCGCGGGCGGTCGCAGCCGAGTTTGTGTCGTGAATGTTTTGAGATCCCGCCCGATCCCGCCCGATCAGAAATGCCTGTCGGGGATGGGGAAGTAGCTGCACAGGTGCTCGATGAAAGCCGCGAGCTCCCCGAGCTTGTTGTTGGATGCGAGACGCTGCTGCAGGTCTCGAACATAAGCCGGACGACCCTTTTCGGGTAGCACTTCGTCCGCAACTAATTCCATCGCCTCGGCAATGACTCCGGCGATTTGGACCATTTGCGGAGGCATCATCCCACGGGTAGTGACAGCCGGCGTTCCGAGCCGGACACTGCTCGGATAGAAGGCAGTCGACTGTTCGTTGGGAAACGCGTTCTTGTTGCCCAAAAGCCCGGCCTGTTGCAGCGCGCTTTGAACGATAATGCCGCGACCCTTGCCGCAATAAAGCAGCATTAGGTGATTGTCGGTCCCGTTGGTCGCGATCGTGAGACCTCGCGCCATCAGAGTCGAGGCGAGCGCCTCCGCGTTCTCTATGATCGCGGTGGCGTATTCCTTGAACGAAGGATGGGCTGCCTCGCCCAGCGCAATGGCGATTGCCGCCGTCACGTTGTCGTGAGGACCACCCTGCGATCCAGGGAACAGGGTCCGATCGATCAACTTGTCGAGGCCCGGGCGGAAGGCCAAACCGCGCTCGGTGGTCATGATGATCGCCCCTCGAGGCCCGCGCAGGGTCTTGTGTGTCGTTGTCGTGACGATGTGCGCGTGTGGCACCGGGCTCGGATGAACCTCCGCCGCTATGAGGCCAGCAATGTGCGAGACGTCAGCGGCAACGATACAATTGTTCCTTTCGGCCGCATCGATGAACGCATTGAACGGAAAGAGCCGAGGATACGCGGTCGCACCGACCCAGATCAGCACGGGTTTTTCCTTCTCGATCAGCCCCAATGCCTTTTCGACGTCGAGGTAGCCGTCGGGGCGCAAGCCATAACGGACCACCTTGTAATGTTTACCGGTGATACTGGCATCAGCGCCGTGCGTGAGATGGCCGCCGTCCGGCAAACCGAGGCCCATGATCGTATCGCCCGGCTTGCACACAGTGTCGTAGATGACGCGGTTCGCAGGCGAGCCCGAGTGCGCCTGAACATTTGCGTGTGGCACACCGAAGAGTTTCACCGCGCGCTCGACCGCAATCGCTTCGATGATGTCGATGATGTCGTTGCCGGGATAGAACCGCGCGCCCGGATACCCTTCGGAGTACTTGTCGCCCAAACGGGAGGCGAGTGCCGACCGAACCGCTTTTGAGGCGTGGTTTTCTGAGGGTATCAGGGTCGGCTTGCGCGCTTGCCTGAGTTCCTCGGCGACGATCAATTGTTGCAGGCTCTGGTCCTGATCGAAGATTTCCTGATAATCCATCCCTCGATCCTTTGTCCTGCCGTAGCCCTTTGGATGTCAAAGAGCTTGAGCGGCCACAACTCTAGCACAGCCATTTTTACACCGCCAATTTGGCGTTATACGAACGAATCGGGGATGGGGAAGCGTTTGCACATGCCTCTAATTTCTTCACGGATGGCCTCTTTGGTTTTCTGATCGTCTTTCTTTTTCATCGCTTCCACCATCAGCTCCGCAACGCGCTTGCACTCTTGCTCCTTGAACCCGCGCGTGGTTATCGCGGGCGTGCCGAAGCGGATGCCGGAGGGGTCCATTGGTTTTCGGGTGTCGTCGGCGATGGAATTTTTGTTGAGCGTTATGCCGACCTCGTCGAGCACGTCTTCGGCTACTTGGCCGCTGATACCGAGTGAGCCGAAGACATCGGCGAGAATGAGGTGGTTGCTCGTGCCGCCGGTGATCATGCGAATGTCGTTGGCTTCGAAAACCTCTGCCATTGCTTGAGCGTTTTTAATTATTTGGGCTGCGTAGGTTTTGAAGCCGGGTTGTTGCGCTTCGCCGAAGGCGACCGCCTTGGCCGCGATAGTGTTCATGATGGGGCCGCCCTGAAAGCCGGGGAAGACGGACTTGTCTATTTTCTTCGCGGTATCTTCGCTTTCGCGCGTGAGTATCATGCCGCCGCGCGGACCGCGCAAGGTCTTGTGTGTGGTCGTCGTGATGATATCGAAGCCGTAGTCGAAGGGATTTTTGCAGGCCTTGCCAGCTATCAGTCCCGCGATGTGCGCCGCGTCCATCACCGTGACAGCGCCGACCTCTTTGGCGATATCCACGAATTTCGCATAGTCGAGCTCGCGCGGATAGGCGGAATAGCCCGCGAGTATCATCTTGGGCTTTTCGCGCTTAGCAACCGCGCGCATTTCATCGTAATCCATCTCGCCCGTATCCACATTTTTCATCTTGTAGCGGACGAAATTGAATATCTTGGTGAGGTACGTCACCGGGTGCCCGTGCGTGAGGTGGCCGCCGTGCGAGAGATCCATGCCGAGAATGGTGTCGCCCGGCTCCAGCAGCGCGAAATACATCGCGACATTTGCCGGAGCGCCGGCGTGCGGCTGGACGTTGGCGAATTTGCAATCAAAAAGCTCTTTGGCGCGCTCCCGCGCGATGTTTTCCACCACGTCGGTCCACTGCTGGCCACCGTAGTAGCGCTTGCCCGGGTAGCCTTCGGAGTATTTGTTAGTCAGATTCGAACTATTGGCCTCGCGGACGGCCTTGGACACGTAATTTTCCGACGGGATCAGCTCCAAGCCTTCAGCTTGGCGCTTTTCCTCGCCCTGGAGAGCTTGGTATACCTCCGCATCCTGCTTTTTGATAAATGGATACAGTTCCGCCATATATAAAAATGGGCTACGCACGCTACTAAAGGTACATGATACCATCCCTCAACGACTGTCACCTTCGCTCTTAATCACGCCACGTTTGTGGCGGTCTGCCAATTTTTCGATGTTGGCTCGCGCCACGTCGTCGAAGGAGAGATCGCATGCTCGCGCCAGTTGCGATAAGTACCACAGCACGTCACCGAGCTCGTTTTTTATACCCTGGCGTTTTTCTTCCGACATCACGCCATCTTGATCGCGTATCACATGCTTGATCTTCTCGATGACCTCACCGCTCTCTCCTGCAAGTCCGAGACATAGGTACATCAACTTGTATTCGCCCACCTTGCCCTCGAAGGTCGCGGTGCGCGAAGCGGTTTTCTGGTATTCGTTGAAATCCATGGCCGATCGTATTACGTCAGATGTGTTTGCACAATTTTCCAAATTTCATCGTGAATAGCATCCATCGTGCACATTGTACCCCTCGGCGCGCAGTCGATGACGTGCCACCCTTTCTCCTCGGCGAGACGTAAATATGCCGCGCGGGTGCGGTCTTGGTGTGCAATGTTGCGCTCGGCTAGATCGCGCTTCTCACCGCCCAAATAATTGCGTTTCTCTTTTTTGCCAATCAGATCAGACGAGATGTCGGTCGGGACGGAGAGGTAGAAAACGACGTCAGGCCGCGGGATGCCGAGGTCGTCATATTCGACTCCCTCAATGAATTCGACGAGCGTTGGTTGCTCGTCTTTCGGCAGCTTGGCGCTCTGGTGCGCGAGGTTGCTCGGCGTATAGCGATTGGAAACAAGTATTTCACCGGCATCAAGCGAATTGCGAAGTTTTTCGCGTGCGCTGGCACGGTCGATGGCGTAGGGAAGTGCGGAAAGATACGCGGGCGTGCTCATAAAATCGCCGTGCTTGCCCGCGAGCAATTCGCCGATGAGTTTTCCGATGCGCGAGCTTTCGTATTGCGGGAAATCAAAATAACTCGCCGCATGCCCCTCCTTTTTGAGCCGCTCAAAAAGCCGCTTAGCCTGCTCGGTCTTACCCGACCCATCCGCGCCTTCAATGTCTACCAACATGCCTTTGACCATGGATAGATTGTATCTCGTCCGCTTGAGAATGAAAAGTGTGGGCGTATGACAGTCTAACTCGCGGTCGCGTAATAGACTGTCATAGGTTAGGCAAATTGTTTACCGATGATGTTGTCTGATGAATTCTTATTGAAGAGTTTTTCGCTGCCTTCCAATAGGTACACATTTTTGATACCTGCTTCGATCATGGCTCTCCAACATGGCTCGCATGCCCACCAGTGTCCCCAAAGGTAGAGGTCGGCACCTTTCGGGTCGTGTCCGTTTTTCTTTGCGTCGGCTATTGCACGCGGCTCGCTGTGATTTTTTGGGTGGCAACCCTCGCACAGCTCGTACTGCTGCCCGGTGGGGATGCCACGCCTTACGCGCTCGCAGCCATGTTTTGTGTGGTACTCGCTGCCGTTGGCTCCTCGGCCGATAATTTTACCGTTGATGACGATGACGCTCCCTGTTTTCTGGGTGTCATCGAGTGCGTTTTGGAGGGCATATCCACGCGCCTCCGTAATGAAGGGGTCATCCGCAGGGACGTATTTGATCTCTCGTCCTTCGGGAAGGTAGGGGTAGTCAATTTTCTTCATGCATGACAATATAGCACCATGACGAAGTTTGATTCTCTCTACCAGGACATGCTGCGACGGATAGTGAAAGAGGGTGTGCGGGAAAAGAATGCTCGGACGGGGCATGAGGTGTGTGCCGTTCCGGGCATGCATTTTTCTATCGATATCGAAAAGGATGGATTTCCCATTCTCACGCTGCGCAAAATTCCTATCAAAATGTTCGTCGCGGAGCAGATATGGTTTATCTCCGGCGCGCGCAAGCCCGCGGATTTCTTGCGCGCTTATACGAAAATTTGGGACGCATTCACCAATCCCGCGGATACCGTAACGGTCGCCTACGGCTATCGCTGGCGCAAGCACTTCGGCCGCGACCAGCTGGGCGCCCTCTTAAAGCTTTTGAAAAAAGATCCCACTTCACGCCACGGCGTCATCGTCACCTGGGATCCGGCGAGCGACGGCCTCGGCGGCACCAAGAAGGCCAATGTGCCGTGCCCGTACACTTTTACCGTCAACATAATCGGCGGCCGCCTGCACCTCCACAACATGGTGCGCTCCAACGACATGGTACTCGGCTTCCCGGCCGACGTCGCCGGCTTCGCGCTCCTGCAGTGCATTCTCGCGCAAAAGCTGGGCGTCGGCGTGGGCGTCTACAGCCATTCGATCTCCAACGCACATGTGTACGACAATCAATACGAGGCGGTGGAAGAAATGCTGAAGCGCACCAACGACCACAAACCGATCAAAGTCGTCCTCCCCAAAAACACCTTCGACAGAGCCGAAAAAAAAGACATCAAATTAGTCGAAGAAATCGCCGGCCCCATCATGGCCCAGTACCAGCCATTACCAGCGATTGGGGGGTTGCAAATAGTCCTATAAATTGTTAGATAAGACTTGAGCCAACCACTGCGGTTTGCTCATCACTGAACGGAGAAAGCCATGGCAGGCAAGTTCGGAGACCCATCGCCGACCTATCGCTCGGCAACCGCCGCCCGCGACTCCTTGCGGCGTGACGGCTTCAGCGCCGAAGTGCGTGGCGGTGCCGGGCGGACGTCGGTTTATGTGGAGACTAACGCCCCAGACAGTGTTCGTCGCGCGGCCGAGACTTCGGCTCGCCGGGACCGGCCGTCTCACCGCGATCGCTGATCGCCACCATCGCGGCGGCCAGGAGGACCTGGCCGCCGCACCCCCGCAGCGACTTTCGTTGCGGGTTTCTCATTTGTGGCGGCAGGGGTAGAATGCCTCCATGGCGATATTGACCAAGCAGGAGATATTGGAGCGGGTGAAGAGCGGGAGCATTGCTTTTTTGCCCGGGCTCGATTCTTTTCAGTTGCAGACGCATGCGGTAGATTTGCGGCTCGGATTTACCTTTTTGATACCGAAGGTGTGGCGGATGACGGATAGAGGCAGGGAAGCGCTCGCGATCGATCCTTTGCGCGATCATGGGCCGGAATATTTTGATGTCATAGAGCTTGAGCAGGGGCAGTCTTTTGACCTATTACCCGAGGAGTATGTGCTCGTTTCGACATTTGAAACTATCAAGGTGCCCAACGATTTAATGGCAATTTTGTATCCACGCTCATCTGTCAATCGCAAGGGACTTACCGTCGACCTCACTGGCATCATCGACAGCGGCTACGAAGGCCCGCTCACGCTTCCCATCCGCAACAACACGCGCTCGCAGACTATAGAGCTCCACCCCGGCGAGCGTTTTTGCCAGATCGTGTTTGAGGAGCTTGCGCACGAGGTGACGCCCAAAAGAAGTCGCTGGCATGGCAAGGACGTGGTGGAAAAAGGAGCAAAAGAAAAATCGAAAGAAATGAAACTCGTCTTCAGTGGCGATCTCAAAAAACTGAAGAAAGACCATTCCGCTCTTTGATGTATTAAGTTCCAATACTTAGTTATATAACTAAGTATTGGAACAGGAAAAAACTATGTCAGGCAAACCAACAATAGCGGCGGTAGTGGCGATCGGGAAGAATCGGGAGCTGGGGAAGGGTGGCAAATTGCTTTGGCGTATCCCCGACGATCTGAAACGCTTCAAGAGATTGACTGAAGGGCACCCCGTCATCATGGGCCGTAAGACCTTTGAATCCATCGTCGGCTACGTGGGCGGTCCGCTGCCGGGGCGAACTAATATTGTCGTTACCCGTGACACACACTATGATATATCAAAGTACGGAGGTTCGGTGATCGTTTCTCACTCTCTTGAGGAGGCAATAGAAAAAGCAAAGAAGTCGCCGGGCGCGGAGGAGATCCACATCGGCGGAGGAGCGGAATTATATAAACAGGCGTTGCCCAGGATAGACAAGCTCTATCTCACCCTCATAGACGATGAAAAAGAAGCCGATTCATTTTTCCCGCCGTATGAAAAAGAGTTCATCAAAAAAGTGTTTGAAGAACAGCACGAGTGGAATGGATTGAAATACACCTTTGTGGATTTTGAGAGAGTATAAAAAACCAACTCCGGGAACCCGAAGGCTCCGCGGAGTGGTTGCAAGTGCCGGCACGCGCCGGCGGGTGGGCATGGAACTTCAGCCCGCCTGATGCAGCTGGACAACGCTGCTGTTGTCGCCAGTCATGCGGCGAAGGGCCGGCAAGACGTACGCCACGCTCGCGACCACAGCGAACAAGCCGTCAAATTCGAGGCCGGGTCGAATGAATCCGTCCTCGCGCATTTGGGCAATGTCCGCGATGATGTGCTGGAAGCGGTTCATGATGTTGACAAGCACCAGAGGCTTTTTGTGATGACCGATTTGGATGCCGGTCAACTCCTCCCAGATCTCATCACGGGTGCCGGCGCCGCCGGGGAGAGCCACGAACGCGTCCGAATGCAAGCGGAAATTCCGCTTACGGTCGTACATATCTGCGGCGACGATCAGCCGATAGGAGGCATCGGGATCGTCATTGTTGATCGGAACGATCGGCTGTTCCTTCTCAAAAAGCGACTGCGGAATGACCGCAACCAGCTTTCCGCCATGACTCCTGATGCCCGTGCTGAAGGCTCCCATCAGGCCAAGCGATCCGCCGCCGAATACACCCCTGATCCGCTCCCTGGCGAATATTTCGCCGAGGTCGTGCGCGGCTTCGGTGAAGATCGGGTCGTTACCTGGACCTGATCCGCAATAAACGCATATGCTTCGCATCTTACGCCCCTGATCTTTTTGTTTCATCACACTACATTTCTACAACCGCTGTAGCTCACGGTACCAAGGTAAGCTTATACTACCCAAAGGATCATTAGTCAAGAGGCCAAACTCTTTAGCACTTTTAGATACATCGCCTCCACAATTTTCTGCTGCTCCTTGCCGGTCTTCACGTAGTGATCGAGGCCGGGGGCGGCGTTGACTTCTAGGATTTGATATTTTTTGGGGGGTTGGGTGATAAGTCCGTCAACCATGAGGTCTACACCGCACAGGCGCAGGCCCATGTCTTTTGTCAGTTTGACCGCGAGTTTTTTGAAATCTGTGTGGATCGCTTTTGTCACATCCACCGCATCCCCGCCGGAGGAGAGGTTGGCGTTGTCCAGAAGATATACCCTCATTTGATCTGGTAGGATCGAATTTAGGAATAGATGCTGGTGTCGCAATTTCGCCAGGATGCGGGGATCGTCGAGCTTGATGCGCGTGTCGCGGCTTGAGACGAGGAATGCTCGCTGTTTCTTTTTAAGCAGCTGCGCGATCGTGGAGCGGCCGTCGCCTACCACGTTGAGCGGGATGCGTTCATATGCGGAAATAATCTCGTCGTCCAACACGACGATGCGGTAGTCGCGACCGCTTACCGGCTTTTGCACGAGTGCGACTTTATCTTCGCGGAAAATTGCTTTCAGAGCGCGCTGGAGTTCGCGCGCGTTTTCCACCCGGAAGACATTTTTGCCATGGCTGCCGGAGTTGGGCTTGGCGAAGACGGGGAAGCCAATTTTTTGGGCATATCGCAGTGCCGCATGAATGTTTCTTTTAGACCCGATCGCCTCACACCACTCATCCGAATAAAATGCACGCCCCGGCACGGTCGGGTAGCCGATGCGCTTCATAAAAAAGGTCGCGTAGTCTTTGTCCTTCGCCACGTCGGATGCCCCCACTGGATTGAGATCCAGCGTGTTGTAGCGGAAGTAGGATTTTTTTCCGTTTCTGAACGTTATCTGCCCGACGATACCCCATGTCGGTTCAATGAGGACGCGTGCGCCCATTTGCCTCCCCAGCTTTCTGACCAGTTTCCCCAGCAAAAGTGACTCTTTTTTCGCAGGTTTCTTCACACTGGTACACTACCCCACACTCAACTCTCAGTCCATGCGCACCGTTGTTTTTTGAGCTCGTGGAGTTGAGTACGGGGCATGCTTGATGTCAGCAGTAAATTCCAGTATAGTGGGTCATGACGCACCGCATAGCCGTCGTTTCCACCGTAGAGGGGGACGCACGGGGGAGCGGGTATCTCCATAAGATCAAGTCGCTTTTTCCCGAAAGCGACCTGCGCTCCGTATCGTTCGTCCAGGCGTACACCACGGACGCGCAGCTTTCTGATGCAGAAATTAAAAAGGTGGCCGAGCAACTCGCGAGTCCGGCGATAGAGAAGTACTTCACCTCGAATATTCCAACACCTGATACCTACGCATTTGCCATCGAGATCGGATATTTGCCGGGTGTTACTGATAATGTGGGACACACGGTACAAGAGATGATCGAAGATCTGACCGGCAGGTATTTTGCCGGAGGCACGCACGTGTATTCATCATACTTCTTATTCCTCGGCGGGCAGATTTCTCATGAAGAGGCAGGAAAAATGTCGCAAGAATTGTTTAATCCGCTGATTGAACGGGCGACTATTTTTGGAACGGATGAAGACATCCCACTCGTTGTTCCGCACGTCAAACTTGCCGGCGAACAAAACACACTTGAAGTTGATCTCAACGTCGCGGATGCTGAGTTAATGCGCATCAGCAAAGAGGGGATTGCCAACAGCGATGCTTCGACTGGGCTCAGGGCAGGTGGTTCGCGACGTGGATCACTGGCACTATCGCTTTCCGCGATGAAAACCATCCACGACCACTTTGCAGAGCTTGGGAGAAAACCGACGGACGTCGAATTAGAATCTCTCGCACAGACATGGTCGGAGCACTGTAAGCACACGATTTTCAATGATCCCCTCGATGAAGTGAAAGAGGGGATCTATCGGCGCTACATCAAAGGCGCGACGGAGAGGATACGAAAAGGGAGAAAAGGGAAGAATGGGAGTAAAGGGGATTTTTGTGTGTCGGTATTTAAAGACAATTCCGGCGCGATCGCTTTTGATGACACATATCTCATTACACACAAAGTGGAGACGCACAATTCCCCCTCGGGCCTCGACCCATTCGGCGGCGCGGTGACCGCGATCGTGGGGGTAAACCGCGATTGCTTGGGTTTTGGCCTCGGTGCGAGGCCGATTGCAAATGTGTATGGATTTTGTGTGGCAGATCCAACAGATAGCCAGCCATTGTTCCGCGATTCCCAAAGGAAACAACAGTTACTGTCTGCGCGACGAATCCTCGAGGGCATTGTGCGTGGCATCAATGCCGGCGGTAATCAAAGTGGCATACCGACACCGCTCGGATTCGTGGCTGTGGATCCTTCGTATCGGGGCAAGCCGCTTGTATTCGGAGGTACGGTCGGCCTCATCCCCCGTAAAAGCCCTTCGGGCTCACGGGGCAGGCCTCGCAAGCTCTACGAAAAATGCGCTAACCCAGGGGATTACATTGTCATGATCGGCGGGCGCGTGGGAGCGGATGGTATACATGGAGCTACGTTTTCATCGGAGTCGCTCTCCGCAGGATCGCCCGCGACCGCGGTGCAGATCGGCGACCCGATCACGCAGAAAAAATTCTCCGATGCGCTTATCCGCGAAGCTCGCGACCGCGGGCTCTACTCGAGTATTACCGACGACGGCGCGGGCGGGCTCTCCGGCTCGGTGGGGGAAATGGCGCGCGAATCAGGTGGCGCACTCGTCGATCTCGAAAAAGTGCCGCTCAAATACCCAGGGCTTGCGCCGTGGCAGATCTGGATATCCGAGTCCCAAGAGCGCATGACGCTCGCGGTGCCGAAGAGAAGGTGGACGGCGCTCAAAAAGATATTCGATCGGCATGATGTGGAGGCGACGCGTATCGGCGAATTTACTAAGTCGGGTCGCTGCGTTGTCCGATACAAGAAAAAAGAAGTAATGAATATCACCCTCGCGTTCCTTCACGACGGGCGGCCGGTCGAGCAGCAAAGAAGTAAACAGAGAACAGTGAACAGAAAACAGAACTCGGAACTGGGAACTTGGAACTCAGATTTGGGAGCAGCGCTGCTCAAAATACTCGCGCGACCGTCTGTCGGCTCGACTGCGTTCATCTCGCAACAGTACGATCACGAGGTGCAGGGTTCCTCGATCACGAAGCCGCTGCAGGGAAAAGGGCGTGTGAATGCGGATGCCGCCGTCTTGCAACCGTTGCCGCATTCTCAAAAAGGAGTTGTCCTCGCGCACGGCTGTGCGCCGTGGTACTCGCAAATAGACACGTACACGATGGCAGCTGCTTCGATCGATACGGCAGTGCGCAATGCTATTTGTGCCGGCGCTTCGCGCGACTACCTCGCCATTCTCGACAATTTCTGCTGGTCTTCGAGCGATACCCCAGAGCGCTTACATGAATTGAAAGAAGCAGCGCGCGCGTGCTACGACGTGGCAGTAGCGTATGGCACACCCTTCATTTCGGGCAAGGACTCGATGTTCAACGATTTCAAGGGATTTGATAGTGAGGGGAACAGAGTTCATATCGCAGCATTGCCGACTTTGCTTATTTCTGCGATAGGCGTGATGCTCGACATCGGGAAAGCACTGACGATAGATTTCAAACACGCGGGCGATCTTGTCTACGTTGTCGGCGAGACCAATGATGAATTGGGGGCATCCGAATATTGCACAATGTTGGGCGAAATGGCGGGCGCGGTGCCGCGCGTTGATGTCAAGAAAAACGCCAGGGCGTACGATGCTGTGGGGAAGGCAATTGAGCGGGGGCTCCTCGCCTCCGCGATCGGGGTGGGGCGCGGCGGCTTAGGTGTTGCACTCGCCAAATCCGCGATCGCAGGGCAATTAGGAATGAGGTTAAACCTCATCGACTTGCCGGGAACGGCAAAAACAACAGACAATATACTTTTTTCAGAATCACAAGGGCGCATGCTCGTTTCGATCCGGCGTGATGCGCGAAAGGAGTTCGAAAGAATATTTAAGAGTGTTGCGCTCACGAACATTGGGGAAGTCGTTCAAGCTCAGTCGCTGGCGGTTGAATTTCCAGAAACAAGGATAAGCCTTGAATTGCCGACGATTACCCAAGCCTATCGAAGTTTCTTCAGAGAGTGGTAAAACGTATGAAAACAAAACCACGAGCAATAATTTTCTCCGGATATGGCCTCAACTGCGAGGATGAGACCAAGGCTGCATTTGAAATGGCAGGTGGGACAGCCGATATCATCCATCTCAACGACCTCATCGCGCGCCCTGCCATTTTGAAAAAAGCTGATGTGCTGATTGTCGGCGGCGGGTTCGCCTACGGTGACGACACCGGAGCGGGCAAAGCATATGGCAACAGAGTAAGACATCACTTGGGAAATGAAATCGAACAATTCTTACAGCGCAATACGCTCATGATCGGCATTTGCAACGGGTTTCAAGTGTTGACGAGTGCTGGGATTTTGCCGGGTGCCTTGATAGGGAATGATTCCGGTAGATATTTGTGCAGATGGGTCGACATAGAAATTTTGGGCGATAGTCCGTGGCTCAAGGGGCTTTCGAAAATGAGTTTGCCGATAGCACATGGAGAAGGGAAGTATTATGCTCCTGCGGCAACATTGGAAAAGTTAAAACAGGAGAATGGTATAGCGTTGAAGTATACAACGGGCGAGATGTGCGAGTATTTCGATCTCCCGGCGAATCCCAACGGTGCACTCGACAACATAGCAGCCGTGAGTGCGCGGGGTGGCCGGGTGCTTGGGATGATGCCGCACCCCGAGCGCGCGGTGTCATTTTTCCAACTTCCGCATTGGACGTACCTCAAGGAAGAATATGTTCGTCGGAATGAACAACTTCCGTCCGAGGGTCCTGGCCTGCAATTATTTAGGAATGCGGTACACTATTTTGTATGAATACACAGGTCGCGATCATGATGGGTTCAGATTCGGATCTTCCCGTAATGCAAAGTGCTGCGAAAGTTCTCGAAGATCTCGGCGTTGGTTCTGAAATACACGTGCTCTCAGCACATCGCACTCCGCAGGCAACTGTCGAATTTGTCAAAGACGCCGAAGCGAAAGGTATCAAGGTATTTATCTGCAGCGCAGGCATGTCGGCGCATCTCGCTGGGGTCGTGGCCGCGCACACGGCGCTTCCCGTGATCGGCGTACCGATGGGTAAAAGTGCCGCGGGGATTGATGCACTGTTCTCTACGGTGCAAATGCCGCCAGGCGTACCCGTTGCTACGGTAGCTATCGACGGCGGAAAGAACGCCGGCATTCTCGCCGCGCAAATAATAGGGGCGGGAGACCCCAACATTCTGCAGAATGTGAAAATGTTTAAGGAAAAAATGACAAACGAAATTCAGGTAAAAGACACTGAACTCCAAGAAAAGGGTTTTAAAAGATATTTGGAAGAGAAAGGTCTCATATGAAGGGGGGGAGCGCGTACGCCAAAGCGGGGGTTGATTACACCCAGATGGAACCCTTCAAAATGGCGATGATCGAGGCAGGCAAACAGACCCTCCATTTTCCCAACAAACGCGGTGTTTTCATCAATGAGGATGCCACCCATGCGCATGGCGCCGTGTTTGAGTATCGTGGGAGTGAGTCGCACATATGGTGCAAAACGCAGGAAGATCTGGGCAACAAGAATTGGATCGCCGAGTGGATGTATGAGAAGACTGGTGAGAGTCATTATGAAAGCATCGCCATAGACACCGCGCTCATTGTGGTCAACGACGTCATCGCGCAGGGCGCATTGCCGGTCGTCTTTACCGATCAGCTCGAGGCAAGTGAGAGCTCGTGGTACGCCGACGAGAAGCGCGCCAAAGATCTGGCCAATGGGTTTCTCAAAATTTGCAAAGAGGTCGGCATGGCGCTCCCCGCTGGTGAATCCGCAAGCGTACGCTACATCGTCAATCCACGACCGCCCGTGAAGCAGATCGTGAGCTTGAGCGGATCGGCAACTGGCATTATTGCACCGGCGAGCAGACTTATAACTGGGCGTAAGCTCGCCATTGGCGACGTGATCATTGGCGTGGCATCATCGGGGATGCATGCCAATGGTGTTTCGCTTGTGATAGAAAAAGCCCTCGAATTGCCGGACCAATTCCTGACGAAGCTCCCAAATGGCAAGACACTCGGCGAAGAAGCGCTGACGCCGACCCGCTCATATGTTGCTCTCGTGGAGGCGCTGCTCGAGAGTAGTGTCGATATCCATGCCCTGCTTCCGGGGACCGGAGACGGCGTCGGCAAGCTCGCCTTTGATAAGCGATCCTTCGCCTACCGAGTGCGCGATTGGCCGCATGTACCAGAGCTTTTTCGGTATTATCACGAGCAGATCGGGATCCCCATTGAGGATTGCCTCAAGACGTTTAATTGGGGTGTCGGGTACTACCTATTTGTGCCGCAATCCGACGTAGATCGCGCGATCGAAATCGGGACATCAGCTGGGTACAAATTGTCAGTGCTAGGCATCGTGGAAGAGGGCGAGCGACAAGTCATTTTTGAGCCCGCGAGGATAATCCTCAACCCGCCCGGCGAATAACGATATGGAGGTATTGCGCGAAACGAATTTTGATTTCCTTGGTAAAAAGAGAACAGGCAAGGTACGGGATATTTACGAACATCAGGATCGGCTCATTTTTATCACGACGGACCGACATTCATCCTTCGACCGTATCATTGCGCATGTCCCGCACAAGGGGCAGGTACTTAATCAGATGTCAGGTTTCTGGTTTCAGGTTACAGGGGACATAGTTCCAAATCATGTTATTGCAATTCCCGACCCGAACGTCACAGTTGCTAAAAAGTGCAGAATGGTACCAGTGGAAGCGGTGATGAGAGGGTTCTTGACGGGGGTGACCGATACAGCGATTTGGATGCGCTACCAGGCAGGGGAGCGCACGTTTGGTGACCTCACCTTACCGGATGGCATGAAGAAAAATCAGAAACTGCCGCAGCCGGTCTTTGACCCGACCACTAAGGAAGAAGGCCACGATCGCGCCCTCACGCCGGAGCAAATGATCGTGGAAGGATTCATCACGGCAGAGCTGTTCCAGAAGGTAAAAGAAACAGCAACCAAATTATTCACTCGCGGGCAAGAAATCGCGGCGAAAAAAGGCCTCATTCTTGTGGACACCAAGTATGAATTTGGGCTCGACCCCTCGACATTGCTCGGGGCAGGTGATCCAGGCCAGCTCATTCTGGTAGACGAAATCCACACGCCCGACTCTTCTCGCTGGTGGAAGCTCGATTCGTACGACGCGCGTTTTGCCGCAGGCCAGGAGCCCGAATACTTCGACAAGGAGTTCCTGCGCCTGTGGTTTAAAGAGCGCAGCGACCCGTACAAGGACGCACAACTTCCCGAAGCACCCCCGGAGCTTGTGCAAGAGCTCTCGCGCCGGTACATTGAGATGTACGAGCAGATCACTGGCGACAAATTCATCCCGGGCGCAGAGCCGATCATTGCTCGCATTGAAAAGAATCTAAAACTCTATGCCGCTTGAACCCTTGACCGCCATCAGCCCCATAGATGGGCGATATCGCTCGATCGGCTCGGAACTTACCGAGCATTTCAGCGAGTTTGGCCTTATCCGCGCGCGTTTGCTTGTAGAGTCTGAATACCTCATCGCGCTTTCGGATGCAGGAGTGGTGAGGAAATTCAGCGCAGAGGAAGCCACGATACTCCGGCAGATCCCGCATATCTCAACCGAAGAAGCGCAAGAGGTAAAGAAAATCGAAAAGGAAACGAATCATGATGTAAAGGCGATCGAGTACTACGTGAAGCAGCGTCTGGCGAGCACATCGCTCAAAGATATTTCAGAGTGGGTGCATTTTGGGCTTACATCCGAAGACATCAACAGCGTTTCCTACGGAGTGATGCTGCGCGGCGCGCTGCAGGCAGTGATGATTCCCGAGATCGAGAAGATCGTCGCGAGCCTGCGCTTTGCTGTCGACAAGCACGCAGCGATGCCCATGCTTGCGCGCACTCATGGACAGCCAGCCTCTCCCACGACTTTCGGCAAAGAGGTACGGGTTTACGAAACCCGTATATTGAGACAGTTGGAGCAATTGAAGTCAAGGACGATCTTGGTCAAGTTCGGCGGGGCTACGGGCAATTTCAATGCGCATGTCGCAGCGCTTCCCGATGTGGACTGGCCTTCATTTGCAGATAAATTCGTCGCTAATCTCAATGTAGGCTACAAAATTGCACTCGAATTAAATCCCATCACCACCCAGATCGAGCCGCACGATACCTATGCAGAAATGTTCGACAACATGCGCCGCATCAACACCATCCTTCTCGATCTATCTCAAGACATGTGGCGCTACATTAGTGATGGATGGGTGGTGCAAAAAGTGAAAGAAGGGGAGGTGGGTTCGAGTGCAATGCCGCACAAGGTGAATCCAATAGACTTTGAAAATGCCGAAGGCAACTTCGGCGTGGCCAACGCGCTGTTCAATCATTTCTCCAACAAACTCCCCATCTCCCGCCTCCAGCGCGATCTCTCCGACAGCACCGTGCTCCGCACCATGGGAGTGGCCTTTGCCCACACGCTCGTGGCGTACCGCTCGCTATTGCGCGGACTTGACAAGATAAAAGTGAACGAAGAAACGATGCTCGAAGTACTCCAAGCACACCCAGAAGTCCTAGCCGAAGCAATCCAAACGATCCTGCGGGCAAACGGAGCCGAAATGCCGTATGAAAAATTGAAAGAATTGACGCGGGGGAAACAGATTACGTTAGATGATTTGGGAACCTTCATTGAAGGCCTCGATGTTGCGTCGGATGTCAAACAACAATTGAAACAATTGCGGCCAGAGAATTATATTGGTTTGGCACCCGAGATTGCCAAGGGTAAAGGTTTTTCCTAACCTGCGATCGGCTAAAACGCTAATTTTTGATCAGGCCTCATCTGATGAGGTATTCTCGCGCCGTCGCAAAAAGCTCAACCCGTTCCCGGCGCCCTTGGCCATTTTTCGCATCCTGGAGTGTTGCCATCAGTGCATTCAAATCAAGCGTTGCGGCCTTGTCCTGCTCCATACCCATCTGGATCAAGGTGCCTTGAAGTTCCGGTGAACTTTTTAGATACGCCACTCGTACCTCACTGGCGTAAGTATCGCACTCTCTCTGCGCTTCTTCGACGCTCCGTGCCGGGCGCTCCCTTCCCCTTGGCCTTTCTCCAGATCCTTCGCTCATATTTCTACTGCTTCAGGCCGAGGCCCGTGCGGAGCAAATACCAATTGATGCCGATGAGGATGGCGATGAGCGCGAGCATGATACCGATACAGAGGGAGAGTGAGACATCGGCGAAGCCGAGGAAGCCGTAGCGGAAGCCGTTGATGAGATAAAAGAGGGGATTTACATAGGTGACGTATTGGGCGATTTCCGGCAACGAGTGAACAGAATAGAAAATACCGCCGAGGTAGACCAGCGGTTGGAGAACGAAGGTGGGGACGATGTTTATGCCATCAAAGGATTTTGCGTACACGCCGTTGACCAATCCGGCGAGGGAAAAAAGCAGGGATGTGAAAATGGCAAAGAAAAGAATGATAAGCAGGTTGTGAATGGCAAGCGTGAGACTGGTAAAGAAGAGTCCTACCAAAAGCACGAGCGCGCCCACCAGAACGCCTCGGATAACGCCTCCCGAGACGAATCCGGCGATCATGAGCCATGGTGGCATGGGGGAGACGAGGATCTCATCGATCGAGCGGTTGAAGAATTTGGCCTGGAAGAAGGTAAAAGAGGTGTTGGTGTAGGCATTTGTGACGATTGCGAGCATGACGAGTCCTGGGACGACGAACACCATGTAATTCACACCCTGCATCTCTCCTATGCGAGAGCCAAGCACAGTCCCAAAAATGAGAAAGTAGAGTACGGCCGTGATTACGGAGGGGACGAAGGTTTGAATCCAGATGCGGAAAATGCGCACGACGTCCTTGCGCAGCATGGTATAGAAGGCAATCCACTGGTGGTAAGGGGTCATAACGCAGCGGCTCCCTTATTCTCTTTAATTAGATCGAGAAACACTTCCTCCAATTTGGTCCCGCGGTATCCGCGTTTCTCCGCCCCATCCTCATCGTGCAGGGCGAGGATTTCTTGCATCGTCCCATTAGCGACGATCTCGCCTTTGTTGATGATGGCCACGCGCGCGGCGAGCTGTTCGGCCTCTTCGAGGTAGTGCGTGGTGAGCAGAATGGTAACGCCTTTTTGGGTTATGGTCTTCAAGTAGTCCCACATGCCGCGACGCAGCTCCACGTCCACACCGGCCGTTGGCTCGTCGAGGATCAGGAAGCGCGGCTGATGGATGAGGGCACGGGCAATCATGAGACGGCGCTTCATGCCGCCTGAGAGCGACCAGCCGATTTCATTGCGTTTTTCGGCGAGGCCCAGATCCTTCAGAAGCCGATCAGCGCGGGTGATCGCCTCGGCGCGGGGAATGCCGTAGTAGCCGCCCTGATTGACCACGACGTCAATGCACTTTTCGAATGGGTTAAAATTGATCTCCTGCCCAACGAGGCCGATAAACGTTTTGGCCAGCTCCGTCTCCTTATCAATATCATGTCCAAACACCTCTACAGTACCGCTCGTTTTGTTGACCAACCCCGCGGTTATGCCGATAATCGTCGTCTTACCAGCGCCATTTGGCCCGAGGAGTGCAAAAAAGTCTCCCTCGGGTATTTCGAGCGACACACCTTTAAGCGCCGTGACGCCGTTTGCGTAGGTCTTCTTGAGATCGCGAATCTTGAGTGCTGGCGCAGACATGGATGATTAGTTTATCACAAAAGCGTTTTTACATACTCAAACGTTTCATCTGGGCTTGAGACGGCGTGCGTGGCGATGACGCCGACAACACTGTAATCATTTTCGCCCGGGTCGAGCGCATCGCCGACGTAGATACATTCGTCTTTGTTCCAATGCTCTCGCTGCATCAATCGAGCGACGTTGACGCCCTTATCTTTGCCGATTATCGTGAAATTGAAGCCCGAGGACCCGGCGGGAAATACCTCGATACCCACCACGCGCAAATTTCCGACTTCATCGCGGAATTGAGCCAACATAGCTTTGCGGCGTGCAAAGCCCGCGTCGAACGCATCCTTTTTCGCCGGGTCTTCATGGTATCCGATGACGCTATAGCCTATTTGCGCCCCGCGATTATCTATCAGGTCGCTCTCGTCCTTGACAGTGATCGCGAACGCCCGCTTGAGCTTCTCTATAAAATCCAAACACGCTTGAGTTTGTTGCCCGGACAACTTTTCCTCCCACAGTGTTCCGCCGTTCTTGTCGACGGCGTGGTTGCCACTTTGCGCAAGGATAAAATACCCTCCCTTCGAGGGACCGAGCTGCTCCTCAATGTGGATCTGTGTACCACCCGTAACCACGATCACATCGCGCTCCGCGCAAAGTCGCGCGAATAATTCCTCGTGACGCAGATCAATACGCCGCCTACTTTTCGTGAGCGTGTTATCGAGATCGAAGAAAATGTGTTTTAGCATGAAAATCAGTTTATAGACTTTGCGGAAAGGGGCAAGAAGAGTGGGTGGAGGTTTTGAAACGGAGATCCTCCAAACTCCGGCGCTTAGCGTTGATTTTCCACGTATTGGACGGCCGCGGCCAATTTTGCACGAGCCCACCGCGGACACTTGTCAAATTGGTCGGGATTCAGCAGAGCGATCAATTCAGAGTGACTGTCGGGCACGTCGATTTCACGCTCGACAATATAATCCGCCTCGCGTACGACGACTGACAGGTAAGTCGGGTGATCGTATGCCACCGCCCGCATACGCCCGATACTACTAACGTGTTCAACCATTATTTCCTCCCGTGGTAAGAACCAAAAAACAGAATCGCGCATTGGTATTGTACACAGACTGTAGATTTTGCAAGCGATTATCGTACCACTAAACCCGCAAGGCATCGCCTTGCGGGTTTAGGAACGGCGGGAGAAATCTACTGCGATCTCGCTGTGGTCGGTGCGAAGTTCCTTGCCGCCGACATCTGCACGCTTTTTTGCGGCAGGGAAGAGGATGGAGACGGTGGTACCGCGCCCGATCGCGCTGCGTATCGTGATCTTGCCCTGATGCAATTTGACCAGTTCGGAAACGATCGCGAGGCCGAGGCCAGAGCCACCACGCGCGCGGTTGCGCGATTGTTCGGCGCGATAAAAAGGCTCAAAGATGCGGAAGAGATCCTTGCGCGCAATCCCGATCCCCGTGTCTTCGACGGTGAGACGGACCTGTCCGGCGTCTGTGGGTTCTATGGTAACTGCGATGTGTCCTCCCCGCGCCGTATACATGAGAGCGTTCTTCACGAGATTGCCGACGATCTGTTGCAGGGCCGTGGAAGAGCCCCAGACGAGCGCACCGGGGCTCTTGCGCACCACTACCTCCTGCTCGTTTTGTTTGGCAAGATGGGAGAACTTTTCGACGGTCTGGGAGACAAGTGCCGAGAGATCGATGAAAGTAAATTCCATCCGCTCTGGCCTGATGAGCGCAGAGAGCGAGAGCAAATTGTTGATGATCTCGGAAGCGCGATCTAATTCCTCGACGTTTGAAAGATGTGTCAACTTTAAGTCGGCAGTCATGTGGGGGTCGAGGAGCGCGATCTCGGTGTTGGTCTTTATCACCGCGAGCGGTGTGCGCAATTCGTGCGCAATATTGCCAATAAATTGCTTTTGCGCCGCGAGCGCATTTCTCGCCGGCACGAGGGTGGCGCGGGCGATGATATAGCCAAAGAGGATGGTTGTGAGAACGATCACGGCCCCGATCGTGAACATATTTTGCATACGGATCTCCTCTATCTTGCCCACTATCGCTGCCGCGACCACCCCAGGCGCATTCGTGTCCACCCCCGCTCGGATGCCGTCCACGATCGCAGCAGAGATGTCTCGGTACAAGAGGCTAAAGGAAATCCCAGCCAGCCCAAGTATCACGATGCCAAAAGCGACTTGCAGCGCAATTACGTGTACTTCTGTGCGGAAAAAGGGGTCGCTCCGGTACCTAGTCAGCCAGACGGTAGCCAATGCCGCGAACTGTTTCGAGTAGACCCGTATTTCCCGCATTATCCAACTTTCTTCGAAGGTTTTTAACATGGACATCAACGACATTGCTAAATCCGTCATAATTAAAGTCCCAGAGGTGATTGAGTAAATCCTCGCGATTCACAACCTGATTCCGATGTCGCATGAAGTACTCTAGAAGCCCGAATTCTTTGAGCGTGAGCGGAATTTCTTTCCCACTACGCGTCACCTCGCGCTTTGCGGTGTCCAATTCTATGTCGGCGAATACAAGTTTCTCAGGCAGCGCCTCGCTTGGACGTCGCAGCAGTGCGTGGATACGTGCTACCAATTCGGCAAATGAAAACGGCTTTACCAAATAGTCGTCTGCGCCTGATTGTAGGAGCTGCACCTTAGTGTCCGTCTCCGCGCGAGCGGTGAGTACAAGGATCGGCACCGTGATATTCCACTCACGCACCTGCTTGCAGATCTCATGGCCGTCCATCGAAGGGAGCATGAGATCGAGAATTATGAGATCATAATCCGAGCGGTGAAGCGAGATGCGCGTGAGCGCCTTCTTGCCGTCAGCAATCGTGTCGACCGTGTATCCCTCAAGCCCCAAGCCCTTGGTGAGCGCCTGAGCCAATTTTTGTTCATCTTCAACGAGCAGAATTTTCATCCCGTTAGAAATGAATGCGCGATCCGCAGATCACACACTGCATTTCGCTAATACTAGTAAAATCGACGTTTTCCCGCTAGCAGAACGTTTGTGATTTCTAACGGGATTCATACTCATCAATTAACCTAATAATGCCCGATTCTTTATACCGCACGCAAGATGAAGTTTTCATGATGCGCCTTCATGAATGTTCTGACGCCCTCCGCAGCGACCTCTTACAGCCCATGAGGTTCAACCATACGCTCAAGGCGATGTCTCACTTCGTAAATGAATCGGCCTTCAGCATCTTTATCGCCTCATGCACGGTGGTCATGAATTGGGCGGGGAAGATGATGGTGGAGTTTTTCTCTACCGAGATCTCGGCCATCGTTTGCAAGGTGCGCAATTGGAGAGCGACCGGGTGCGCGCTGATGATATCTGCCGCTTCGCCGAGCTTGACCGCCGCTTGGAATTCGCCCTCAGCCGCGACGATCTTGGCGCGGCGCTCTCGCTCGGCCTCCGCCTCCTTGGCCATGGCTCGCTGCATATTGTCTGGCAGCGCGATGTCTTTGATCTCCACGGCGGTCACTTGCGCACCCCACGGCTCTGTGTGCGCGTCTATTACGTTCTTTATTTGCTCGTTAATTTTCGATGTTTCGGAGAGTAATTGGTCGAGACTGAATTGCCCGACCACGTTGCGCACCGTGGTCTGGCTGATCTGATTTGTCGCCTCGTACACGTTTTCGATCGCGATGACCGCTTTCTCAGGGTTTGTCACCCTATAGTAGGCTACCGCCGCAATATCTATCGACACGTTGTCGCGCGTGATGATCTTTTGCGATGCGATCTGCATGGTGACCGTGCGCAGCGAGACACGCACCATCTGCTGAAAAGGAACAAAGACGAAGCGGAATCCTGCATCCCGCACGCCCGTGAAGCGGCCAAGCGTAAATACCACGCCGCGCTCGTATTGTCGCAAGATGCGGATGCACAGGAGAAGATAGAGGAGAACGACGACGGGAGCGATCCATGTCATGGCAGAATTATTACATGGCGCAGTGGAATTGTCGATATGACGCTAGCTCATGCGGCCGCATCAGCTAGAGTAATACGGCCGATCAGGATCAAAACAACTCCATCCGAAGCTATCTAGAACGTGCTATTGTAGTGAACATGAAAAACGGTAAGAAAGTGGGTATCACCGCAGGGGCTTTCGATCTCTGTCACGCGGGGCATATGCTCATGTTTGAAGAAGCGAAGACAGTATGCGAGTATCTCATCGTGGCGCTGCACACGGACCCTTCGACCGACCGTCCGCAAAAAAACCGCCCCATCATGTCGGTCGAGGAGCGAATAATAATACTCAAGGGCGTTAAGTGGATAGATGAGATCGTCACTTACGACACTGAAGCCGATCTTTTAAAAATGCTCACCGACAACAAGCTCGGCATTGATGTCCGTATCTTGGGGGTTGAATACAAAGACAAACCCTACACGGGGCGCGACCTCCCGCTCCCGGTCTACTACAACACGCGCGGGCACAGTTATTCCTCCACGGAATTGCGCCGCCGCATCTACGAGGCCGAGAGAATGACTAGCTGAACGAATTGACAGCACCACAAGGACACTTCCATTTTTCTAACGCCGAGATTTTCTTAATGGTACTCCGTTTTTAGAAAATCCAAGTGCAGTTGCTGCAAGCAAGCTGCCGCCGAGTACGATGAAGAAAATTGGTCGCACCCATGTACGCCGGGAGGCGAGGCCCTTTATCGGCTCCCGCCTCCCGGCTTGCATGAGAAGTTCCTCCAGCTCACTTCTCGTGAGCACGTGTTTGTCGCACATGTCGCATGTTTAGCCCTAATAACAGAGCATTTGCAGCGCGCGCTGCATGCTCACCCCGAAAAAGCTGACTGCCAGCCATAGTACGCGAGCCTGTCTGAAGTGGACGTGAAGGATGTGCCGAGGGTATGTTTGAAAAGCTTTGCTGCGGGCAGGCCAAAGCTGTGGATAGCGCAGTAGCACATTTTTGGGTAGTGGGGGATACTTATGGGGACGTTAAATAGGTCGATTTTATCAATCAACCATTTTCCCCTTTTCTATGAAAATTCTTCACATGGTGGCCTTCATTCTCCTCGCTGTTGGGGGCCTCAATTGGCTCTTGGTCGCCTTCGACTACAATCTGGTCGAGATGATCTTCGGCAGCATGGGCCTCACGCAAATCATCTACATCCTCGTCGGCCTCGCCGCGATCTTCGAAGTCGTCATGCACAAAAAGCAGTGCAAAGTCTGCGGCTCGCCTGGCGGGATAATGTAATCACCCACGCGCCCGCAAAGTAGAAACCCGTCGCTAAGCTAGGTAGCGGCGGGTTTTCTCGTGGCTGACTGACTGCGCTATCTGGCGCAATGACCACTCCGGTCGGTAGGTACAACGCCTGCGCAGTCCGGTTCCCTTTTCCTACCCTTCAGAAACTCGTCGATCTGGAGATCGACGGCGGATCGTACTAACGCGCTCGCAGGCGGCACCGCCGCTTGGTGGTACACCAGGATACGCGCAATGAGTGGGTATCGGCTCGAGATGCACTCTTCGGCGGTTATGGCAACACATTGGCGTTTGGCAGTCGCATATTCAGCCATGCCGGCGATGAAAAGTGCGAGCACGATTATCACGAGGAGATCGCGGAACACGCGAGGGTGTTCCACATGTCCATGCTGGTCGCACATTGTCTGCTCCTTTGTTTTGCCAATTGGCGGGTTCAGTATAATTCGTCACTCACTTCAGCATGCGGTGCATTCCCGAAGTTCACTGTGCGCGAGATGCACGAAATTGTCAATCACGATACAATGTGGACGTGAAAACGGCACTTTTATCGGCTTACAAAAAAACAGACGAGCTTGCGGATTTTGCTCGTGAGCTCAAGCAGCGGGGATGGGATATTTGGGCTTCGGCTGGCACGGCGAAGTTCCTGGCGGAGAAGGGTATCGAGTCCACGGACATTGCAACCCTCGTAGGGGAGCCAATTTTGGGCCATCGTGTGGTAACGCTCTCGCGTGAGATCCACGCGGGGCTTCTTGCACGCAACGAGGATGAAGCAGAATTAAAGCGCCTCGGCCTCCGGCGCATTGACCTCGTATATGTGGACCTGTACCCCTTGCAGGAGGAGATCGCTCGTCCGGGCGCGACCGAAGAATCTGTCATCGAAAAAACCGACATGGGCGGTCCAGCGCTCCTTCGTTCGGCTGCGAAGGGGGGGCGTATCGTGCTTTCGAGTTCGTCACAATTCAGCAAAGTTCTCGAATATATCTATACAAATACTGAGGACGTTCCTCGGGGAAGTTCGGAAAATAAACAGTACCTCGCTGGTCTAGCGGCCGAAGCTGAATCGGCCGTAGCCGCTTATGTCGCTGTTTCAGCCGATTTCAATAAGCGCGTCGCGAGCGGAGAAATTACTTAAAACACACCGCTTCGATGTTGTTGCCGTCTTTGTCGAGAATGAATGCAGCGTAGTAGTCGGGGCTGTAGTCTTTGCGCAATCCCGGCTTGCCGTTGTCTTTGGCGCCCGCTCGCATGGCCGCTTCGTGGAAATCACGGACGGCCTTTTTGGTTTTTGCGCCGAATGCCACGTGTCCTTTCGCGGGTCGTCCCTTCTTCACGATCCAAAAGCTCGTGTGTCCGCCTTCCATGAATCCTGCCGCTTCACCAAACTCCATACTCACTTTGTAGCCGAGCGGTTTGAGCGCCGCCGTATAAAACTTCTTCGCTCGCTTGTAATTGCTTACGAAAATGCCTGTGTGTTCGATCATGCGCCCGAGTATAACATATAAAAATTGAAGGGCTCGCTGCCGGTTTCTCCAGCAGCGAGCTCCCTTGGGGTCAGGCGACCCGTGTACCATCCGGTCGGATCTTAAATATCGGCGAGATCGGGACCGACGGATCTTCGTGGTTGTTCCATCGCGCACGCGCACGAGCTGTTCCGTCGGATTGGAAATCGCCGGTGTAGTTGAAACGAGTTTCGTAGACCGGCCTGCCGTCGCGCGTAATGTGCAAAGCCCGCGTGGGTGAAGTGTACGGTTCGTCGAGAATTGCCCATGCGAGCGACTGCTTGCCGACTCGGATGAACTCCCCGACATGCAGGTAGCCAAATCGCTGCGCCACGCTCCTCTCGTTCTTCTTCATCGGTCGTCCCTCTTCTGGTTCAATGTGCGCCGTTGAAGGCTTCACGCATTTCAGATGCACTCCGAAGGGCATCGAAATACTTGATCCGTACCGGGTCAATAATCCTATACCACGGGCAGTTCTGGGTAGAATACACGTATCCCTTTCGTATCCGCCTGGTCATGGGACCCCTCGAGATCCCCCTATTCCGGCGAATATGAGCCTTCAGTTGGCGACCGCAGTGGCTGCACACGTCCATCGTTTCCTCCGTTCAGGTTTGGCGCGCGGTCTTTGAAATTTGAACGGTACGCATATAGTGCGTCGATGAAAAAACAAAAAGTGGGTACGGATTAACAACGCAGATCGAAGCGAAATTGAGATCCTGCGCAGGCGGAAGTATTCGATA
>Ga0209542_10003450_pt1 | contig 33820 bp, 41 predicted proteins | sample RifCSPhighO2_01_FD_184028 | JGI IMG/M metagenome (GOLD analysis project Ga0209542, IMG submission 184028) | Soil microbial communities from Rifle, Colorado - Rifle CSP2_plank highO2_0.1 (SPAdes) (version 2) | ecosystem: Environmental > Terrestrial > Deep subsurface > Rock core/Sediment ... | reverse complement strand
GAGCTTGAAAAAGTTGTTGATTACGTAAAGAATCAATAGTAACTTAACTGATGTCCTGGAAACTACGCTCCGCCGAAGGCGGATTTTTTGCGAAGCAAAAAACCTTTAGGGCGTAGAGGACGTCATTGAGAGTGATTGGATTTTGTGTTAATTATTTTTTGGGGAGCAAATGGATAGTGAGCGTAAGCGAACGGATTTGCGAGGGGCGGGGTTTCTAGGTTGGGAATCTTGACGGGCGGGCAGGATTAAATCTTTTCAATTTTGCCGAAGAAGTTACTAAGTCCTTCGATGTGTGAGACTTGCGCTTTGATGAGGATTCCGCGGAAAGTTGAATCTAAAGTTATGCCGAGTTCCTGGAGGATTGGTTTTATTTTCATGTAGAGTTCTTTTCCTCGTCTGTCTAAGTCGGTGAGGATGCAGACTTTTTGTTTTTTTTCTATTAACGGGGCTATTTGTTCTAATCTTTCTCTTAGCGTGACGCCGGTTTGGTGAATTGCGTAGACTTTTTTGAAGCCTGCTGATCTTAGAGCTTGGATATCTTTCTTGCCCTCTACAAGAATTACGTAGTCTTTGAATCTTTCAATTTGGGATTTTAAGTGGATGTTGTATTTCATTGAATGGCCCCGACGGGAGTTGAACCCGCGACACCTGGATTGCTCTCTTTATCTTTTAAGAGTCCAGTGCTCTAACCGGGCTGAGCTACGAGGCCTTTCAAGAGAGAAAATAAGTTAGTTTAAAAATTTAAGCATAATTTTATTAATTGACGATTCTCTTTTGATTTATGAGGATAGACTTTTATGAGGAGTTTCCGACGAAAAAGAACCTGGAAAAATTAAAGATGATTGATTTTCCGATTACTTTAATTGCGGCCACTAAGTCTTGGAAGTATTTCTTGGAAATTAAAAGACAGATTAATAAGATTAAAAGAAATGTTGAATTAGTTTATTGGCCGAGTATAAAGACAACTTATTGGATATCGCCGTTTTCCAATACTAAAGATTTGATTGAATTTTTTGAAGAAAACAAAAAGATAAAACATCCTTATCTATTTGATTTGGAATTTCCAATGAAGAATAAGATTTTGATTCTAAAAAATTTCTTTAAATTGTGGAAACATAAAAAGATGATAAGGAATTTTGTTATTCAGAACAAGAATTATGCGATTCTGACGATTTATCCTGTGCAGGGAACGGTTGGTAAATCTTTTATGAGGCTCTTGGGTTTGGATTATGATGTTAAGATGAAGAGGAAACTTATGTTTTATACAAGTTATCTTAGGGGGCATTTTATGAGGTTTTTGATAGCTCATTTTAGAAAAACTTTGGAGAGATTAGAAGATAAGGGCGACGTAATTATGGGTATCGGAGTTATTGCTAAGGGAAAAATCACGAAGACTTATTTGCTAACTCCAGCACAGCTTGAAAGAGATTTGAAATGGTGCAAGAAGGCTGGATACAACAACGTAGCAATTTTCAGGCTTGGCGGACTGGATAAACGGTATTTAGAAGTTATAAAGAAGTTTGTTGATTAACGATAAACGCGCCAGGTATGATTGCATTTTGTGCATTTGTAGAATTTTGTTTCGCTTTCGTCGGCTGCGCGGGTTTGCATTGTCCAGAAGTAAGCTTCTTTGTTTTTGCAGGATGGACATTTGATTTCAACAACCGGATTTGTGTTGTCCTGCCCTTCTTTTATGACTGCAACTGAATCTTTTTGGACTATTTTTTCACCGGCTTTTATCTTTGGCATCTTTTTTTGGCGATGCCCGCAACCAGCGCATACTGGCTTGTCGTTTCTTATTACAATCATGCCGCCGCACTTTTCGCAAAATTCCATCTTAAAATTTTAATTCCTATAGAACGATTTGGATTATTTATATTTTTGTAAAACTATTAAGTAGTTAAATGGCAGCTTATGTAATTGAGGAAATTAGCAATATAAATTCCTGTTTGGGGTTTACCCCGCAGCTTGCTGCGATTGGGTTCTTCATTATATAGAGACATAGGTTCTAATCGTCCTTTTATCTATACGATATAGAAATAGATTAATGAAAATACCGTCGGTAATAAGCAATCGTATAGGGTTTACGCGATTATATTTTTAATGTTTAAACTTTAACTAAAGTATTAACGGCAGAGGCCTCTTTCGGGTTCTGCCCTGAAAGGCTCGAAGAAAATCAGTTTTACCCAGCCGATAAAAGGAATTCTACCGACGGATTTGCCGATAATTCTTTCCCAGGGAATATTCGTTTCATCTATGAATCTGCTTTCGGCGTTTCCTGTTAACTGCTGTTTATTGTGGTCGCCCTTTGTTGCTACAGGATTGAGTGAAATCACTCTGTGAATTATCGGGTGGATGCTCTCGCCTAGTCCTGAATCGAAAATTATTATGTCGCCCAGTTCCGTTTCTCCGCGGTTGTATACGAAAATTATGTCTCCTTTGTTTAGCCCTTTCATGAATGTAAACTCCTGGAATTGTTCTTTGGTTATTCCTCTGCTTTCGTACCATTCTTTATTGCTCTGCCACCAGCTGTCAAAATTTGTTTCGTGATACATTGAGCAGGATTCCACGACGACGAGAGGCAAGGGAGAGTTGGTTATAAAAGAAAGGGACGGAAAGAAAATTAATTTTATGAAGACAACTATTAAAATTAGCGAGACGAGCCAGGACTGCCAGGTGTCTTTTTTTAGGAACTCCCAGAATTTTTTTAGCTGTTCTTTCATTAGGATATTTAGTAATGAGGTTTTTTAAAAGTTGGGAAAATGATCACACTGGGATTTGAGGCTTCATGCTCTGCATTCTAACCAAGGTTCAAATCCAAAATGATCACGCTGGGATTTGAACCCAGGACCCCTGCCTTATCAGAGCAGTGCTCTACCGGACTGAGCTACGCGATCTTGTTTGCAGCGAAGTCTGGTTCCAAGACTCTCGGGCGAGAGCGGACTTACCGGACTGAGCTACGCGATCCTGGATAAGCAAGAAAACCTCCTTTTATAAAATTAATCATTAATCTTATATACCTTAATTCCAAATAAAATGTATGAAAAAGAAAACAACCGCGCTTTTATTGGCATTGATTATCTTTGAAATAGCATTCGTAGGATATTTATTGTATGTTAGCCCAGGAAACGGAGAAACCGACGTCTGCATTATCGGAGAAGGCTCGTCATGCCAAAATGTCCAGAATTCTGTATATGGCTCGATAGCAGGAATGAAAGTTTCCCAGATAGGACTTGTTTCCTTTATCATTCTCCTTATAGTTTTCATATTTTGGAAAGATAAAAAGATTTTTCTAATTTGCACGCTGCTAGGCGCGCTGACGGCTCTTTACTTTATAATTATTCAGTTGTTCGTGCTGAAAACAATTTGCTCCGAATGCATGGTAATTGACTTAATCGCAATACTAATATTTTTAATTGCGTTATTCTCATTTAGAAAGCAGCGCCGTTGGTCTATCGGTATGATTCTGGCTTCCCAAGCCAGCAAGCCGGGTTCAACTCCCGGACGGCGCATATTTATTTACTAAAAATGTGCTGGTGAATTTTCAAAGAGAATAATTAACTTAAATTCGATACGATTATATATTACTGACGGTATTTTAAACTAATTTGGATTGACTGCAGCATAAATGAAGAATGTTGGTTAAAATTTAATATCTTTCGGTATATTAGTCTGGTTTTTATGCAGCACTTTATTCTTCGAAATCATTATCTGAGTGCGCCGAGAACTCAAAAAAAATCTTGTTGTTCAATATTGAATATTTCTGGAGCGGCAGGCTGATTGGGATTGAATTGACGTATACCTTCTTGCTTCCGATTGCTTTGATTTCATATCCTGATTCTAACCTTGAAATAAAAATATCTTCTGTTGAGCCGACGCCTGGAGCTGAGATTTCATAAACTAATTTGTCGCCGAATCTTTTTAGAGAGGACTTTGCCTTTGCTCTAGGCAATGATGACATTTTTTTAATTTGCTCCTCTGTCAGCTCAGCTTTATTTCTTGCCTTTTCCTTTTTATGTTTTTTATTTGGGCTGTTTGAGATTTTTATTCTTATTCCGTTTGGGAGAGCTCTGATTTCTGCGCCTTCATCTCTTTCCATTTCCCTTAGCTGCGACTGGAATTGCCTGTCAAGAGTTTTTACGAGATTGTTGAATATTGAACTGAACAGCCTGTCTGTTATGCCAAGATTTGCCGCCGGATTCTGCATCGGGCTTGTGAAGTCGTCTCTGCCGAGCAATCCGAAATCTTCCTGCTCCTGCTCAGCGTCGATAAATGAATTTCCGCAGCGCGGACAGAAGTCGTTCTTCTTTTCTGTCTTGCTTCCGCAGTTCTCGCACAGCCTGGTTTTATCTTTTTTACTGAAAAACATAGTTATATTTAGTTTTATCAAGGTTTTAAATTTTTTGTTACTGTTTTAATTAGGCGAATTATAGAATTTTGCTGTTTTTTTGGTTTTTGGTTGGGATTTTTTGGTTATGGACAGGAGTTTGCTGGCGAGGTTATCCAAGTTTTGCAGTTTGTTCTTACTGTGCCTAAGACATTATTTCCTGTATCGGAATTTATATTTGCTGAAGACTGACAGTTTACGTCGTAGTAACTTGATCCGGCTTTATGGTTATCGCAGACTTGATTGCTTGAGAGAATGTTCCCGGTTCCTGATACAAAATTAATCCCATCTCGTTGCTGATTATTTATGACATTTCCAGATATATGATTATTGTTCCCCGTGATATAGACTCCTTGAAGTATCTGCTTTGTTATTATATTGTTCAATATTATAATATTTGCATTTCCGTTTATATTAACAAATATCCCGCTTTTGCTATTTTCTGTTATTTGATTTTCACTTATCTCGTTGTTTGGAGTGTTGATAAACACACCATCGTTACCATTTTTTGCTATTGTATTTTTAGTTATCTTCATGTTGTTAGTGCCTGAAGATAGGGAAACCCCTGCATTATTATTTTCGCTTATGTTATTATTTTCTATTATAGAATTTTGTGTATCTCTGACATAAATTCCTTCTAAATTATTGTGAGTTATATTGTTTTCTGAAATTTCTATATTGTCGCTTATTGGATCTGCTGATTGGACGCCAATATCTAAACCTCTCCCCACATTATAAGAAATTTCGTTGCCTTGGATTATATCGTTTGTGGCTGTTGCACCTGTGCGTATGCCCTTTGCGTTATGGGATAGGTAATTTCCTTCTATCGTTATTGAATCTGCTTTAAACTCGAAGAATATTCCCGTATCGGTGTTGTAGATTATATTGTTATTTTTTATTACAACGTTATTAATGTCATTTCTTAGGTGGATTCCATGTACGAGGTTTGAGGAAAATTCTGAGTTTTCTATTCTTGAATCTTCTATTTGTGCGAGACTTATCCCGGTAGTGAAAGTTTTTACATTAATGTTTTTTATGACTATATTTGTATAAAGATTATTAATCTGAGAGTAAATTCCGTAAATGCTTGGGGTCGTTCCATCGCCAGATATTGTGAAGTCAGCACCGTCTATGACGACGTTGTCTGTTCTTATTTCAATGCAAGTCCAAGGCAGGGCGAGATAATTTTTTGCGAGGTAGTAACTTCCCGGGCTGGTAATTATGTATGTTCCGAGCGAGCAGTCAATTTCTGTTGAGGCGATGTTCTCGCAGGTTAGTTTTCTAGCTATTGCCTTTCCCCTGCAGACATACAGATTTCTGTCTTCTGTTATTGCCGGCTGGACTTCAACGACGTTTGCTCCGTCTTCAATGTTTGAAGGCAGAGGGAATATGAATGTCTCGGGTTCTCCCACGGGAATGGTTATTGCTGATTCTGCTCCTTCGTTAACCTGGAATCTTACGTCCCTGCCTTCTTTTGCCATTCTTATGAATGCTGCTTCTGTGTTGAAGCGTCCGCTGTTTAGGAGAGTGATGGTTAATCTGCTTGAATCGCAGGATGCCGATTCAATTGCGAGCTCTGTTCCATCAGGGCAGTCGATTTCTAATTTTGGCGTTTGAGTTTGCAGGAAGGTGTAAGTTATTATTGCGACAGAGACTAGGATAACTAACAGAATTGCTGAAGATACAATCAGCGAAACGCCTCTTTTTTGCATTAGGAATAAAGTTAAGATGAGGTTATAAATTTTAGTATATAAAATATAAGCGACACAGCGCGCCTGAATCTGCGAAGCAGATTCTGCTAAATAAGACGCGAAGCGTCCAATTGCGCGCTGTGTTAAATTTATTAAAGATAATTAACATAAATCCTATCAGTTATAGCCCAAGACAAAATAGTTAATGTAGATTCGAGACGACTGCTGTATTGCTGATGGTTCTTGGTTAACTTAATACAAGACAAAATAATTAACATAAATCCTATCAGTTATAGCCCAAGACAAAATAGTTAATGTAGATTCGAGACGACTGCTGTATTGTCGAGGATGTTTTAATTAACATAAATCGTTGCAACGTAAAATTGGATAATGTAAACTTGAGATGATTGGTATATTATCGATGTTGTTAGATTAATTTGAATTGGTTATTTCTATATTTCTTGGTTTGATGTGAGAATTTTTTATTTGAAAACATTTTTGAACCAGCCGATTTCTGCGTGGAGAGTTTTGAAAGGATGCATGATGCTGATGTGCATTGGGGGGAGTTTCCTGACTTTTGTTCTTTCTTCTTTGAGCTTTGGGAGGAAGGCTATCGCGACGACAAATCTCAGGAACGAGGCGAGAATGAAAACGAAAAAGAACGAACTAATCCAGACAAGTGAGAGATTATTCAGAAGATATCCGCCGAGGAGCGAGCCGAAAAATGTTCCGATGCCTGCTAACAGCGAGGTGTATGAGACGCAGATTCCTCTTCTTTGCTGGGAGACTGCGTCGAATGTGAAGTTTGTCGTCGCGATGACAAGGGCTGCGTTTGCCATCCCAGAGACGAGCTGAGGAAGGAATATTAACTGCATGGGAGTTTTCAGGAAGAGCCAGAGCAGGGGTGAGAGCACGAATAGAAAGTTTGCGATGTATAAAAGTTTCAGGTTTCCGTATTTGTCTGAGAATTTTCCTGCGAGCGGAAGAAAGATGAGGTAGAAAATTCCCGAGCTTAGAAGTATTGTTGTGTATGTTACGTAACTGAAGTCCAGTTCTTCAAGCATGTAGACGGCGAAGAATGGCGAGGCAATCATGAGCGCGAAGTAGAACGCTGCCTGGTATACAGAATATTTTCCGTAGTTGTCAAATGTTTTCAGAAAATTCCAGAAGGAAAAGTAGGAGCTTTTTTTCATTTTGAATTCCGGCGAGTATTGTTTTTTCAGCATGACGATGGAAGCCATGCGGAAAGTGAATGCAGAGGCGAAGAGGACTGCGAATCCGATTAAGAGGAGCCCTTTTGTTTTGAAGGCGTCGAGGAGGAATGCAGCCATCATTGCGACTGACATGCCGACGAGTTCTGTCGCCCGGTTTCTTATGCTGAAATATCTTCCCCTGTCTTTTTCAGGCACGAGGTCGCCCATCCATGAAAACCACGGCGGATGAGAAATTCCCATGAAAATCATCATTATAGAATATAGAACAATCAAGGCGTAAATCAGATAATCCTGGAAAAATCCTTTCCAGAATAATATCGCGAGGGCGGCGATTGGAAGCCAGGTTATTGCCTGAAGCAATGCGAATTTTAGGACGAGTTTTTTTCTTGAATGGAACAGCATCATTTTTGAGCCGTAGAGCTGTGAAAGGGGCTGGACGAGTCCTGAAACAGAACTTAAGATTCCTATTTGGAATGGGCTTGCTTTCAGAGCGAGGGCAAATGGAGTCAGATAGCTTGAGCCTACGACTGCTGATGCCTGTGTTGCTGAGCCTTCGTTGATTGAGAGTTCAAGAGCTTTTTGTTTTGCATGAACAACTCTGTCTGTTTTTCCGTCGACGTCTTTCTCAACCTCTTTTATATTAAGTATTTTCTTTATTATGCTTATCATTTCATGTTACATATTCTATTCTCATATTAAATCTTTGCCAGAATGCCTGCAGAATTTTAATTGACTCGTCTCTTGCTTTTGCTATTACTCTATGTCTTCTTTTTTTGTCTTTTCTTGCTAGAGGAGTAAGAGAAAGAGAGATTGCTGCGAGTTTGTCTGAAGCTGTGAAGGAAGTGTAATGTATCTCAAAGTCGTCTAAAGTTTTGGTTTTTCTTTCTGCTAACTGAACGATTAGTTCCTGCGGGTCAATCTGCAGACGTCTTGAATATTTTAAGAAGGTTCTTGATTCATGCAAGGGTTCTCCGTCGGGAGTGTAAATAGCGATAGGCGCTCTGGCGAATTTTCTGTTTGTTTCTGAAAGAGTGCGGGCTGCATTTGAAAGTCCGTGGGCTTTTAATTCTAAGTTTTGTCCTGCGAGTTCTTCATAATCTTTCTGCAGCTGCCTTTGTTCTGCAAGCAGTGATTGATTGATGTTTAATCTTGCCAGTTCTTCAGGCGGAAGAGAGGAAAGAGCTCTCCTGAAATTTGGAGATGCGGCTGTTTTCGCTGCCTGTTCAAGTTCTTCCAGTTTTCTTCTTACTTTTATCCTATATCTTAGACTTTCCTGATGTGCTAACCTGGCTGTTTGATTTGCTTCTGCTAATTTGTTTTCTAATTCTTCTTTTCTCCTACTATATATTTCGGCTTGGTTTCTCAATCCTTGCCCTAGGTTTTCAACTCTATGTTTGTATGTCTCTCTCTCTTGAATAGCTTTTTCTAATGTTGATTCCAGTTCTAAAACTCTTGCCTGATTGTTTTGATGTGTCGGGCTGTACCTTGAGGCGTAGTCAGCAACAGTTAGAATTGCTCTTTTTATGAAATTCATGTATATTCTCAAGAATGAAAAAATTTAAATACTTGTATATACACCATGTGTATACGAAATTGATGGAGTTTATTAAATGAAAGATATATTTGACGCTGGGATTGTCTGCAAGAAATGCAACAAAGAAATGAGGCAGGGCGAGATAGAAAGAAATGGTTTTGTTTTGAGAGCTGTCAAATGCGAGAAGTGCGGCGATGAGATTGTACATCCGGTTGATTTGGCGAAGTATAATCATTACAAAGAAATGAGGGGAAGAACATACAATGTTAAGCTTCGCGTTGTCGGAAACAGCCATGCGATAAGCATTCCCAAGGAAGTTCTTGACTTTGTCAATGAAATGCACAGGGACATGAAGAGCCACATGGACGACGTCGTCAAACTTGCGTTTGAAGACTTCGGAAAACTCAGCGTCAGATTTTTCGGAGACGAAGTTTACAAGGAAAGAACGAATGGAAAAAGATTTGTTGAGAATGGCAGGGAGGCAGACAGATGAGTTTGATTATTGAAATAAATGGAGGAAGAGAATGATAAACAAATTATCTGGAAATCAATTGATTAGCGGGACAAAATTAGCCAAAAAATATGCGGGGAGAACAATAAGATGTCGTTAAGAGAAAAATTATTTGGAAGAGAGTATTATCTTGGAGTAAAATCATTAAATAGAAATGAATTTTTAGCTGTTCAGAAAGTAAATGGAAGAGTCTATCATGACGGAGGGGCTATTACTCTCGGAGTTAATGTTATCTCTGGAGGATTGATGCCGCTAATTAAACAAGTTGTTTGGAGGGCAAATGATAAACAAAGGAAATAAAATAAAACTGAAAGTTGTTGAGTCGCTGCAGGATGATGTTTACAAAGGCGTTGCCAGAATAGACCCGCAGTTGATGAGAGAGCTGGGGCTGGCGAGAGGAGACTATATTTCTATAAAAGGCGGGAGAGAAACGTTCGCGGTTGTTGACAGAGCTTATCCTGCTGACGTCGGCGAGAATATAATCAGAATTGACGGACTCATAAGAAAGAACGCAAAGACAAGTGTTTCGGATCAGGTTGAAGTTGAGAAGGCGAGCGTCAAGCCGGCTTTGAGAGTTGTGATTGCGCCGGTTCAGCAGGGAATTACAATTCATGCTGATTCCGGAATGCTTAGGAACGGCTTGCTCGGGAGGCCGCTTGCTAAGGGAGATGTTATTTCTTTAGGGGGGATGCAGAGAAGAAGGGATTTGCTCGGAGGAGAGGTGCCTGATTTCTTCGGGGATTTTGCTGACATGCTTGGGCAGATGGGCGGCGGATTTGCAGGACTGCATCAGATAAGATTTGCAGTTGTCAATACTTCTCCAAATCAGGGATGTTTTATCAACGACAGGACAGAAGTTGTTCTGAATCCGAAGGCTGTTGATATTTCTGACGACGCTGTGCCTGAAGTTGCTTATGAAGATATCGGCGGATTGAGAGATGAAATAAAGAAAATAAGAGAGATGGTTGAACTGCCCTTGAGACATCCTGAGATTTTTGAAAGATTGGGAATTGAGCCGCCGAAAGGTGTTTTATTACATGGTTCGCCTGGAACCGGAAAAACTTTATTAGCGAAAGCTGTTGCTAATGAGTGCGAAGCGAATTTTATATTACTGAACGGGCCGGAAGTCATGAGTAAGTTTTACGGAGAGAGCGAGAAAAAAATAAGGGATATTTTTGACGAGGCAGAGAAGAACGCGCCTTCTATTATTTTCTTTGATGAGATTGACGCGATTGCGCCGAAGAGGGAAGATGTTATGGGCGAGGTTGAGAGAAGAGTTGTCTCGCAGTTATTGACGATGATGGACGGCTTGAAGACGAGAGGAAAGGTTGTCGTTATCGGCGCGACGAACAGGATTAATTCTGTGGATCCGGCTCTGAGACGTCCGGGAAGATTTGACAGAGAGATTGAGATTTCTGTTCCAGGCAAAGAGGGACGCCTTGATATTCTTAAAATACATACGAGAAACATGCCTTTGCGAGGAGTTAATCTTGATGAGCTTGCGAGAAAGACGCACGGGTTTGTTGGGGCTGACTTGGCTTCTTTGGCGAAGGAAGCCGCGATGAATGTTTTAAGAAAGATGCTTCCTGAATTGAAGATGGAGGAGAATGAGCCGATTCCGAAGGAAGTTCTTGATAAAGCGATTGTTAAGATGAATGATTTTGACGACGCTTTGAAAGTTGTGCGTCCGTCGGCAATGCGCGAGGTTTTTGTTGAGACGCCGAACATTGGATGGGCTGATATCGGCGGCTTGGAGAGTACAAAACAAGAATTGAAGGAGGCGGTTGAGTGGCCGATTCACAATCCTGAAGCTTTTGAGAGATTAGGAATTCGCGCTCCCCGCGGAGTTTTGCTATACGGCTCGCCGGGAACCGGGAAAACTTTATTAGCGAAAGCTGTTGCGAAAGAATCGGAAGCGAATTTCATTCAGGTTAAAGGGCCTTCTTTATTATCTATGTGGGTTGGGAAGTCTGAAGAAGGAGTCAGGAAAGTTTTTGAGAGGGCTCGCCAGGTTGCGCCGTGTGTTGTCTTCTTTGATGAGATTGACGCTTTGGCAGGAAGGCGCGGGCTTGAAGCCGGGAATAAAGTTACGGAAAGAGTTTTGAATCAGCTTTTGGCAGAGATGGACGGGCTTGAAGATTTGAAAGATGTTACTGTGATTGCTGCGACGAACAGGCCGGACATGCTTGACCCTGCTTTGCTTCGCCCGGGAAGATTTGACAGAATTATTCTTGTTGATGTTCCTGACGCTGCGTCGCGCGAGCAGATTTTCAAGGTTCACCTGAAAGATACTCCGCTGTCGAAGGACGTTGATGTTAATGAATTAGTCAGGAAAACGGACGGGTTTGTCGGTGCGGACATTGAGGCGCTGGTTAGGGAGGCGGCTTTGAATTCTCTTAGACTTGATATCGGCGCTGATAAAGTTACGTGGAAAGATTTTGACGAGGTTTTGAAGAAGATGCGTCCGTCGGTTTCTAAGGATTCTGCGGAGAGATACAAGAAGATTGAGGATTATTACTTGAAGAAGGCAAAGTCGGGAATTGAGCCGGCTGGACCGATTTATGCCGGGTGATTTTAAGATATAATAATTTCTCGGCGAGGAGAATAATTAATGCAGATTTGATATTGCCGAGGGTATTTTGTGTGAAAACTAGTATTTTTTTATTTGATTGAGATTATAGTGCCTGATGAATGTTTGCCCATTACAAAAACTTAATTAACATAAATCTGATACGATTGTATATTACCGATGGTGTTTTTCAGTTAATCTAAATTGGCTGCAGCATAAATAGGGAATGTGGTTAGAATTTAATGTTTTTTACTATAGATGATAAATTGGGAACATATTATTGGGATTAATTAAATTTCAATTGTACAAAATTTAAACTCATGCGTAATCTAATTAATTTTATTTATTCGTAAGTAAGCTTGAATAAATTTTCCTGCTCTTCTTGTTCTTTCTGCCATTTTTCTGCTGTGAATCTGTTGTGCCCTTTGAGAAAGCCAAGAAGAAACTGCTCGTCCGGGCTGAGCAACTGTTCTTCAATGAGCTCGAGTGTTGAAATTTTTTGTGTTTTCATTTTAACCTCCTTTTATCTTGCTAATTAAGGAATATTTCATATATAAGGGGCGTGAAAATTAGATAGAGAAAGGAAATTCATAAGGTTTTTATACCTAAAATTTTGAGGATATTCGGTGATTGGATACTTTCAAGACAACTCTGTAGTAAGAGAAATTAATATATTGATAAAAACTTTTCATTTAAGGAACCGCTAATTAGATTAACTAAAAACACCGCCGGTAATATACAATCATATCAAGTTTATGTTAATTATTTTTTGTAATGAACAAACATTTATATTTTTGTAATATCAGGATTTGGATAATTTTATTAACATTACTATCTTGTGATTTGCATGGAGCACTGGACGATTGTTGGGATTGTTCTTTTGATTTTGGTTATAGCTGCGATTGGAGTTGCGAGGCCTTGGGGCGAAGACAACTGGATTAAAGATTCCCGCGGGGTTTGGGTGAGGCACGGAAATCCATCTAAGGTGCCTGATTATGTTAAGGAACAACAGAAATTAATTGATGATGCTTTGGTTTTGTATTCTAATTCGCTTGTTTCTGGGATGGAATTTGACAGCCAGTGCCTTGGCGTTGCCGGCGGATATGCTATTGATATTGTGCATGTTCCGCGAAGTGACGAGGATGATTTGGCTGAGAATCAGTGCTTGGAATTTTTGAATGGAGAAGTTTCGCATTTTATTGAATTGGACAAGAAGGGGAATGTTGTGCGGATTGCTTGATTGTGGATTTGATAAAATTATATCTGTTGTGGAATTTGGACTCACTTTGTTCGTCTTATTAACTTGGTGCGCTTCGCGCTTTCATTATCTCGGTAAAATCATACTTTATGAGCGTGATTTGTTTTTGCATTAATTATTTTCTTGGGGGCGAGTAGGAATAGTGAATGGAGTGAACGGCTGCTCGCCGATGTGTTTTTATTTTGTACTTAGAAGAATGGGCAAGATTTTTATTATTAATTATCTTTTGAGTCTTCTTCGAGATATTTTCTTCCTTTGAGTTCTTTTGGAAGATGCTCCTGCTCGACTTTTGCATCGGGGAAGTTGTGAGCGTACTTGTATCCTTTTCCGTAGTTGAGTTCTTTCATTAGTTTTGTCGGGGCGTTTCTAAGATGCAAGGGGACGGGAAGATTTCCTGTTTCTTTGATGTCTTCTCTTGCTTTTAGCGTTGCTGTGTAGGCTTGGTTTGATTTTTTTGCTTTTGACAAGTAGATTGCGGTTTGGACAAGGGCTGTGTCGCATTCAGGGTAGCCGAGGAATTCAACTGATTGTTTTGCGGCTGTTGCAACTGACAGGGCTTGCGGGTCTGCGTTGCCGATGTCTTCGCTCGCGAATCTTATCATTCGTCTGATTATGTATTTCGGGTCTTCGCCTGCTTCAATCATTCGCATTGTCCAATAGACGGCTGCGTCTGCATCTGAATCTCTCATTGATTTGTGGAGGGCTGAAATAATGTTGTAGTGTTCTTCTCCGTCTTTGTCGTATCTTAAGGAAGAGCGCTGGGCTGCGTCGAGGATTGACTGCTTATCGATATTATTGTTTGTGAGTTGGGACGAGAGTTCCAAGATGTTTAGAGATGCTCTTGCGTCTCCGTTTGAGAGTTGTGCTATGAGACGAGTTAATTCAGGGGAGAGTGAGATAGATTCTTTTTGCGAGGCGTTTGTTATTATTTTTTTTAATTCTTCTTCTGTTAGTGCGTTGAGGACGAAAACTCTTGAACGCGATAGTAAAGCGGAGATGACTTCGAACGATGGGTTTTCGGTTGTTGCGCCGATTAGCGTGAGTGTTCCGTCTTCCACGTAGGGCAAGAGGAAATCCTGCTGGGCTTTGTTGAATCTGTGGATTTCATCTAAGAAAAGAATTGTTCTTTTTGGGAAAAGTTTTGCGCGGTTGATTGCTTTTCTCATGTCTTCTTTGCCGGCGTTGACTGCTGACATTCCGATGAATTCGTTATCTGTGAGTTTTGCTATTAGTTTTGCTAACGTGGTTTTTCCGCAGCCCGGAGGACCCCAGAAAATTATTGAATGAGTTAGTGAATGGTTTTCGATTGCTTTTCTCAGGGGTTTGTTTGGGCCGACTAAGTGTTCTTGTCCTACAAAATCATTTAATGATTGGGGTCTTAGTTTGTGGGCTAATGGCTGGTAGTTTGGCATAATTATTTTTGGGGAAAGAGGGATTTAAGGATTATTGTGATTATGTAAAAGGGTATTTGAGCGGGAGAAAATTGTACTTCGCTTTGCGAAGTCTATTTAATATTGGACGCTTCGCGTTTTGTATATAATATGTGATTGCGCGGGCGCAATTTGGACGTGGCTTGGCGGCTCGTCCTGTTTTATTGCAAATTTACTTCGTAAATTTGTGTGCGCCCGCGCTCAGTATCTCAGTAAAATCACGTCTGGTTCGTCTGTCAATTGTCTTATGTTAATATATTATTTTGGGCGGGTAAAAATTAATTCTATGGGAAATTTTATATAGTCTATTTTGCTTGTTTTGGGATGAAAAGAGTGATGTTATTGTTTGGATTAATGCTTGTTTTTAGTTTGGGGATGGCTGTGGCTGAAGGCAACACCAAGGTTGTGATTGAGGATGATACAATAATCCGCGGAGATATTGATTGCTTTAATGTAAGATTGGAGGCGCAGGGCAATGAAAACGCTATTGGATTTAGTATAGGATTTGATACGGATTTGTTAGAATATAATGAAACTAAACTAGGGCAGGATGCTTCTGGTTCTACTTTGAATGTCAATGTTGAGCAAGCTGATTCCGGCAAAGTAGGCATTGCTGTCAGCAAATCTTCTGGACAGGCATTTTCAGAGGGCATACAAAATATTCTTGGTTTGTGTTTTGCGGCTGTTGAAGGCGACAACAGTGTTGAAACTGAGATTGTTTTTGGGGATCAGCCAGTTGCCAAAGAGGTTGTTGATACCGAGGCTAATGTTTCAACAGCAGAATGGGAAGATGGTAATGTAATATTGCAGGCTGTTGAGGATGATGAAGATGATGAAGACGAAACTGATGACGATGACGGCAATGAAACCGAAGATGAGGACGACTTATGTGCGAAGTGCGGTAATGGCTGTATCTTGAAGGAAAACTTGCCTGTCACATTATGCACCGAGACAACGGAAGATTTTGAGTGTGAACTTAGAAGCGGAGGGTGTGTTGTTGATTCTGACGATGATTCAGATGAGAATGAAACTGAAGACGAGATTGAAGTCATGGAGCACACGCGCGGGGCTGAGATGAGATTGCTGCAGCTTGAAAAGGCAATTAAGAGAAGGGTTTTGTGGGGGAATGCGGTGATTGACAGATTGCAGGAGAAGAATATCAGCACGACGGAGCTTGAGGGGATTCTTTCTGAGTTGGATGGTTTGACAGACGATGTTGAAGCAGAGATTGATGCGCTTGGGACGAAATCAAGGAACGAGACAGTTAGAGAATTTATTAGGATAAAGATGGAGGCGAAGAATTTGACTAAGGAGTTTAGACAGACTGCTCGTACGCTTCTGAATGCTTCGGATAATAGTGCTTTGAGGATGAGATTTAGCGAGCTTGACCGAGATGAGTTGGAAGAGTTGAAAAATAGAATTAGAGAAAGACACAGAGAATTTAATTCTGAGAGACTTGCTGATTTGATTGAGAAACTTGGGATTGACGGCGATGAAATTGTTCAGAAGTATGAGAACGGGGAGATCACTTTGGAAGAGGCGTTGAAGATGGTTAAGGAAGAATTTAGGAATAAGGTTGATGAAGAAAAGGCGAGAGTGAGGGAGAGATTGAGAAACGAGAGCGAGGAGATTGAGGAAAGGGCGAGAGACAGGATTGAGGAATATTCAAGGAGGGGAAGATGAATAAGAAAGGTTTAGTCGGTTGGATTGCTGTTATCGTTGTGATTTTGTTGATTATCGGAGGGATTTGGCTGTTTTCCGGCGGGGACGACGCGGGTAGTGATGGCGGGACTGCAGGAGACACTGGAACAACTGGAGACGCCGTGACAGATGAGTTGATTGATGATTCTGTTGCGGATGAGAATTATGAGATTGATTTGGGGGAGATGATTTGATTTTGGAAAATATGATTAATGTAAAATAATCCCTTGTCGTTGTAACACAAAACATAAATATTTGCCCACCACAAAAACATAATTAATATAAATTCGATACGGTTCTATATTATCGATGGTATCTCCGATTGGCCTGGATATTGATTAGAATTCAGTGTCTTTTAGATACTTGGTTATATAACTGGGGTTTTATTTTTGCTGAACGTACAATTTATAACTTGTGATGTGTAAATATCATCAACCGAAGCAAAATTATGTGCGTCGTGTATAGTTTAAAATGAAAAAAAGTTCGAAGAAAGTTATCAGAAGTGTTTTGTCCTTGGCTTTAATTATTGTTTTGTTTATTCTTGCTTCTGTTTTTGTCAAAAGAAATATTGGGTTTTTGGAGACGTATGTTGACAGCGTCGGTTTTTTCAGCATGGCTGTTTATATTTTTCTTCTGGCTTTGTCAATAGTTTTTGTTCCTTTCAGCGCGATTCCGCTGATGCCGATTGCCGCTGAGCTGTGGGGCGTTCCTACGGCTGCGATGCTTGTGGTTTTTGGGTGGGCTCTTGGTTCGGTGATTGCGTTTTGGCTTGCCCGCAGATACGGACGTTATTTTGTTGAGAAGATTATTTCGCTTAAAACTATTGAGAGAGCGGAGAGATTGATTCCTGAGGAGCATATATTCCTTACGATTGTTTTTCTGACAATGGTTATGCCATTTGACGGGCTGGCTTATATTCTGGGGCTGTTTACTAAAGTTAAGATGAGAATTTTCTTTTTGGCAACGTTTGCGGGCTTGATTCCGTCGGCTTTTGTGTTTTCTTATCTTGGAACTCTTCCCGTGATTTATCAGATTACAGGATTTTTACTGGCTATTTTGATTTTGCTTTTCAGTATTTTGAGGGCGGAGAAGAAGTATAAGCGGCTGCATGGCCAATAAAAGACGGGGCGTGTGCAATTGGACTCACAACACTAAGTCGTTCGATATTCTTCGAACGAGGACGCCAGTTTGTCTTAATAATAGGGCACGCTTTGCGCACTTATTATTTTGGTAAAATCATACTCTTGGTTGGCTAATTTATTTTGGGAAATTAGTAATATAGTAAAATCATGCTGGGTTCATCTGTGAATTATCTAATAAGCGAGATTTGTTTTTGTATTAATTATTTTTGGTGGGGCAAATGTGAGGGCGAACGAAGTGAGCGGATTTGCTGAGTGGCGGGTTGGTGGGCGAGCAGGAAAAGTGACCTTAGGAGCGGCTGCTTGCGGGTGGGCTTAATTAAGTCGTAACTATCTTTTCTTTTTTTGTTATAATAATTGTGTGCTCGGCTTGGGCGACTTTGCCTTGGTTTTTTTCTATTAACTGCGCGTATTGGTGGAGGATTCCTGCTTTTTCTAATTGGCTTAAGGCAAGAAGAGCGCGCGAACCGAATCGTTTTACGAGCCAGCGCGAGCAGAACGGAAGGGTTTGGTATTCTTCTGCTATGAACTTCAGGACTTCTCTTGCGAAGCTGTCTCTGACTTGGTTTTCCGATTCTATTCTGTAAATTCCCGAGGGCTTGCCGTCTCTTACTGCGCCGTGTCCGGTTGTTGCGAATGGTTCTATTGCGAAAGTTCCTTCGGGGAGTTTTGCTGTTGAGGAGTTGTCGTGGTTTGGGATTGTCAAGCCGGCGTGAAGAGTGTATTGTTCTATTTGGTGTCCTGAAAGGTTTACGATTGGCTGGAAACCTCGAGAAGAGATTTCTTTTTCAATTGCTTTTCCTATTTTATTTAGTTCGATGTTTTGAGAAATTGTTTTTATTGCTTCAGAGAGGGCTGACTCGGCTGATTCTATCAAGGATTTATTGGTTGGGTCGTTTTCTAAGTCAATTGAGATGGCTGTGTCTGCTACGAATCCGTTGATGTGGACGCCGATGTCAACTTTCAGCAGGCCTTCTGCTACTCTTTCGTCGTCGTGCTTTGGAGTGTCGTGGGCTGCGATTTCGTTTATTGAGAGGTTTACGGGGAAGGCGGGCTTTCCTCCTAATTCTAGGATTTTATTTTCTATTTTTTCTGCGATTTCTTTTAACGGCAGTTGAGGTTTTATTATTTCGCGGGCGAAGGTTTTGACTTGCTTGGCGATTTCGCCTGCTTTCTTTAGGTTTTCAACTTCGGATTGGTTCATTTGTTTGAGTATACAAATTGTTTTAAATAAGTTGTTGTTTTTGAAATAATGGGTGATACAATTGGGTATTTAGTTATTGAAATGATTGAATGCGGAAGATGCGGTTATTTTGATAAATCTGGTAATTTCCCAGTTATTGAATCTGAGGAGGGTGTTAGAATTTTGGGGAGGTTTGGATGGAATTTATCTAATGCCGAACATAAGGGCTCTGTCTGGACAGCCTATGCCGGCGCAATTTGTCCTTCTTGCGGCTGTTTTTCTGATTTGGATTTTGATTCTGAGAGAAGGTTTCATTAGCTTTGGTTCATTTTGTTATTGGGAAAGAATGCGAAGAGTTTTGGGAAGTGATTATCTTGGCTGAGCAAAACCTTTAAATATAACTTAACTATTATAATAGTTATATGATTAAATTAAAAGAACTGGAGCCTATACTGAGCAGGAGAGAGATTGAGGTAGTTTGGAAAAGGCTGAAGAATGGAAAGTTAAAACAAGTTGAGAGCAATTACCTCAGGAACGCCAGAGAAAAATTAAGGGCTGCTGAATTTGCTGCTAAAATTGGGCTGCTTGGTTTGTTAGAATATCGAAGGAGAAAATATGAAAGGGATGGGGGGTTGTTGAGAGAAAAGATAGTGGGCTCTTTGGGCGTTTTGAAGCAGGAATCTAAGGCAGTTGTTTTGTACGGTTCTTACATTCGGAATAAGCATGTTAATTACAGGGATATTGACGTTATGATTGTTTTGAAAAAAAAGTTTTGGATGAATTCAGCGGAGAAGAATAAACTTGAAAAGGAGATTGCGGAGCAGAGCGGTATTTGTTTAGATGTGCAGTTGGTTGTTTATCGTGACTTAGTCAGCGTTTATCCTTATAGCCCGCTGTTACAAACAGAACTAAAAGAGAGAGAAGTTATTTATGGGAAATTAAAATTAGAAGAGAAAGTTGTTGTTGACAGATATTACCTTTATAGAAAACTGCTGGAAGTTGAAAGTGTTTTGGAATTGGGAAAGGAAATCTCTTCCAGATATGTTTATAATGCTTTAAAGACGTGTTTGTCTATTGAACTATTTTTACGCGGAGAAGTTGGCAATGAATTACTTGTTGAGACGATGAAGGAAAATATCGGCGGGGTTACTGTGGAGAAATTGAAGGATGGTTCTGCTTCATTTATTCAGGTTGAGATAGCTTTAAAATATTTGAATTATTTATACAGAAAACTTGAGAGGAAGCTGAATGAGTAAGAGAAAAAGGCTGGAGATTTTGGCGAAGTTTATCGGGCTTGAGGCAGCGCATCAAATTATTATCTGGCTTACCGGCAAACCGGAAAGTATTAAGAGAATGAAAAAGGAAGTTGAGCATTATGATGATTTAAGTTCTGAGCTTGCCTCGGGAAGTTGGAGTAGTTCTGATGTCCTGAAAATTAAAGAGCTGGCTTGTGTAAAATGCCGGAAAAAACTGGAGGGATACTCTGATTTGGGCTCGGGCAAGTTTAGGGATATTGAATTAATTGTTGACGAGATTGTTAAGAGTTTAGGGATTGAGTGAATGTTTCGGCAGAGGAGTTTTTAGTTTTCTTTCTTTTGGAAGGTAGTTGAAGATTTTTTGTCCGTTGGATTTGCCGATGCCGACTAAGTCTTCTTTGTATTTTAGGACTATTATGCCTTGGCTTGACGGGACTTCTAAATCATAACCTCTTAGCCATAACTGAAGCTGTTCATCATTGATTTCTAAGATTGAGTTTGTTATTTGATTCTTTATTTCTTTTAATGTGAGGGCGTCGAAGTTTAGTCTTGCGGATTCGTCTTTTTTGCTGATGAGATACATTCCAATGATTTCTATGTTCGCTACGCTGTCTAATTGTGAGATTTCTTCTTTGCTTAGTGAGCCGGAGAACGCTCGGATTTTTTTCTTGCCGGTTTCCAGCAATAAGTAGGGGAGATTTGTTATTCCGTAGATTTCACTTAATTCTTTCAGGATTTCTTTTTTTTGCGAGGATTTTATGAAGTGGGGTTTCATTTTTTTATGTTGAAAAATTTAGTTAGTATTCTTTTATTGGTGAATGCCATCTTCAGTTTTTTTATCTCTTTTTTTGTGAACCATTTGCTCTCAGACACCTCGTCACTTTTTTTCGGTTTGTCGTAGGTTATTGCCTTAAAGATTAATGAAACTGCATGTATCTTTAGTTTCGGCAGGTATTCATTATAATAAAACAAAAATTTTAGATTCTTAATGTCTAACTTTATCTCCTCTTTTGTCTCTCTTTTAACTGCTTTTTCAGGAGTTTCGCCTATTTCCATGTGTCCTCCCGGGATGCACCACTTGTTTGGCTCTCTTTTCATATTTGGAGAGCGTTTTGTCAATAGAATTTTATCTCCTTTTGTTATTATTACTGCTACTGTTGTTTTTACTGTTTTGAATTTATCTTTGTTGAATTCTTTTTGGTTCATTTTATTTCCTCTTTAATTGAGTTAATAAACTCTTCTGCATCTCTTTCAAGTTCGTGGTCAACGGCTTCGAAGACAATGCTGTCGTCAATTCTTCCGTATTCGTGAGCTATGAAGTTTCGCATGCTCTTTGCGTCCTGGAGATTTTTTGAAAGTTCTGGAGAGATTATTTTGTTTTGTTCTAGGATTTCAAAAGCGTTATCTTCGTCTCTTGGTGCAGGGAGTTTTTTGTATTTTATTATCAGTAAGGCTAAGTCAATAAATGCCTGAGGGATCTTTTCTCCATAACGCTCGCAGGCGGCTTTTTTTCCGAAGTCTGCAAGATATTCTTCAAAGTCCATAGGTTTTATCTCTGATAATTCTTGAATGAACTGTTCTATTTGTTCAATTTTATCTTTTATTCTATTTTTAGTCTCTTCTGTAGATGGTTTTTCCATATTTGTCTATTTGTTTTTTTATTTTGTCCGGAAGGAAGTTGTAAACTTGGATATCTACCTTTTTGTGAGTTTGCCCAAGGACTCTGATGCGGAATTTTGCTGCTTCGTTTTTTTCTATTTTTTTGAATTCAACCGCTATGTCTATATCTGAAAGCAATGTACGGGAGTTTTGGGGTGTGGAGCCAAAGAGCACGATGCGTTTTATCTGCGAAAGATGCTTTGTATCTTTAATTATTTCTATTGTATCTTTAATTATTTCCTGGATTTCTGCCGAGTGTTTGAGGTTGAATTCATCTTTGTATGGGGCTAACAGGGAGATGGCTTTAAGTTTTTTTCTGATGTCTCTTGACAGACGGGTTTTTTCTGAAGGAGTTAATTTTACGCCCTGGAGCTGCTTTTCTATTATGAAGAGTTCTTGTTTTCCAAATAGAGAACGGACTTCTGGATTTTCTTTGAGGGTTTTTAGGAGGGACATTTTATTTTTGGTGGGTTTTTAGTTGGGGTTGGTGGCTTTCTAGGTTATCATTATTGTGATAATGGTTATCATAATTATGTTAATTATTTAAGGATTTCGGTTATGGATGTTCTTAGACAATTTAGAGCTTTGTGAATTTATAGCTTAAAATCAACTCAAACATGCATTGGCAAAGTGACGTGTGGCCTCTTGTCGAGGCGGTTTAGCTAAGATGGTTTGGTATAAAAATTATTCGGTGAGATATCTATATTCTCTGAGAACTGCTTCAGGCAAACCTGCGAGTTTGTCTGCTAAACCTGTCATGCCTATTTCTTTAAGGCATCTTGCAACTGCTGTAGAGTTCGCATTTCTAATGTTTGTCAAAATAGTTTCTTTAGGCGAGCGCGAACCGCCTTCGGCGGTTTTTTCTAACACCCCGAGAGCGCCGCTGCGCACGTGAAGGAGCCGGCCCCTGCAGCCGAGCCCGGAAACGTCCCGTGGATCGCCGAACCACACGTAATTAAAAGTTGCGTATTTTGTTGAGTCTGCTTGCAAATCCAGAAAGGGAATTTCTGTTCTTCCCAATGGTTCTACTTTGTTTTTGAAGTATTGGGTTGTTTTTGGACCAAGAGCAAACCTTGTCTCTGGCATTTCTCTGCTCCAAGAATGATCTCCACTTTGCGTGACAATTATTGCGTCTCTATCTTCTGGTTCTTTATTATCCTGTGATTTTGCAATTCCTTCTACGACATCATAAAAATCTGTTGAGCGCGTTGGGTATTTGCCTTTTGAGTGTGCGAGAACTATTTCTCCCGCTCCTGCCGGTGTGATTATGTCATCACCTTTGTATAGGACTGTGGATTTTCCTTTGACTTTTACAGGAATAAGTCGCGTTCTTGAAAAACCATCGTAGCCTGCAAGTCTTGCATCTACCACATCTTCTGGAAAGACTGAACTCATGTTTACATTTGTGAATATGGCTACTTGGTCGTTCCAAGGTAGTACTAATCTTCCGAATTTTCTCGTTTCGGTTTCTGCTACCCATTTAATTTCTTGGTTTTCCATGGTTTCTTGAGAAATCTGGGGTATAAAAGCTTTTCTGTTGTTGTTACTTTGTAGTTAATTCTTCTAAGAGAGTGAACTTCGCGATGAAGAAACCCTCGGAATTGTTGTCTTGGGGGTAAACTCTGCATGAATGTTTAACATCATTGTGATAACTTTTTTCTTTCCAAGAAGTGATGCCTGGGCGGGTTTTGAGGGGGAGGTTGAGAGGTTCGATTTTGACAGGGAAGTTTTCTAACAGGAATGAAACAACTTCTTCGTTTTCTTCTGGGGCGTGGGTGCATGTTGAGTAGACTAATGTTCCGCCTTTCTTCAGGAGCTTGAGTGTGGATGCCACGAATTTTTTCTGCTGTCTAGAAAATTTTTTTATGACTTTTGGATTCCAGATTATGAAAGTTTTTGGGGAGCTTCTTAGGGTGCCTTCGCCTGAGCATGGGGCGTCGACGAGGATTTTGTCGAACTTTGGCAAGGTGGAACTTGAGAGTCTTGAACATAAGGAGACTGCGTCGTTTCTTGTTATGATTGTGTTTGTTGCGCCGTTTTTTTCTAAGTTGGATGCGAGGATTTTTATTCTGTCTAGTTTGAAATCGTTTGCGATTATTGTTCCCCGGTTTTGCATGTACATTGCCATTTGGGATGTTTTGCTTCCCGGCGAGGCGCATAAGTCGAGGACAAGTTCTCCTGGTTTCGGTTCCAAGGCAATCGGCGGAAGCATTGATGAAACTTCCTGAATGTAATAATATCCTAACAAATGTTCTAACGCGTTTCCTAATCCGCCCGGAATAAGATTTTCAGTGACGAGAATTATTTCCGGATTGGATTTGTAAGGCTGGATGACTTTCCATTTGTTTTTTAATTTGATAAGAAGATTTTCGGGCGAGATTTTTAACGTGTTTGCTCGGATGAAATTTTCCGGCGGGATGTGGATTATTTTTTCGTATGCTTCAAAGTCTTCTTTGTTTGGGAGAAGGGCTTGCATTCTTTCTTTGAAGAGGGGTTTCATGATGTATTTCATTTTATTAGTTGGGAAGAAGGGGTTAAAAGAGTTTTGATGGGTTTTTAATGCAACAGCCAATAGTTATCATAAACTCAATACACCGATTATTTTATTCTCTATTGAAAGTTCCCGACTATTTGGAGAAAGTTATATTAATAGATTTGCTTACCTAGCTGAATGGGTTTGGTATTTGAGATAGTTGACAAGACAGGAAGAAAGATTTATTTGTCAAGGGAGCGCTGGACTCATATTACAGAGCCGTCTTCTCCACATGCTTATATGATCTTAAAATCTCTTATTTTTGCAAACTTCTCTTTATTAATTCAATTCTGTCTTCATCGCTAAGTCTCGAGTCCGTACGCAAAAACGTCCATCCCCATCGGTAAGATATTTTATCCATTATCAAACCTCTAAAAATAAGTTATATAAATCTTCCTAAACATCCATCACAGCCTGCACAAACCATCTCTTCTCATCTTTCTTGCTAATCCTCATCTCGGCATACGTCGCCGCCTTCACATGCTCTAAACTTTCATAATTAGCAACATCATCTCCCTCTAATTCCCCGACCAATTTGTTCCCCTCAACCCTAACCTTCCCAGAAGAAACAACGAAACCCTCTGTGTCAAGAAGATAAATCAATTCCTCAAGAAAATTATAAAACAAACTCTTCTTGTCGTCTCCCTTAATCTCAATTCTTTTCCTTCTCGTCTTTTGAATCTCTTTGTTCTTCCCGACAAAATCAGCAAAAGCTAAGATAGCATTCTCAAACGCCTCGCCCAAAGATTTCCCGAATGCACGAAACTTCACATCCGCCGTATGCTCCAAAAACTCAAATTTCATTAATAACTAAGAAAACAAGGGCTTAAAAATTTATCATTAATGCCAAAATCTCATTTTAACCCGAAATATCAGAACCAACAACTCCTGTGATAAAGTTCCCGCCGGCGAGCGGCCGCTCCTTCGTTCGCTTTCCGAAGAGTTCGCGAACGCTAGGAATGAGAATTTCCTACTCGCTTTCATTTGACTGCGTTAGCAGACGAATGAATGAAAATCGCGAAGCGATTTGCTTTTTTCCCTGCTCGCCCCAGACCATAATTAATATGAAAACAAATCTCATTCATCAGATAATTCACAGATAAACCGGGCGTGATTTTATTTTATTACCAAATTTCCAAATAATAATTATAACAAAAGACATTAAATTTAACCAGCATTTTTCATTTATGCTCAGCCAATCCAAATCAATTGAAAATGCCGTCGGTAATATACAATCGTATCGAGTTTATGTTAATTATATTTTTGTAGTGGGCAAACTTTATGTCTTGTGCTATAATTATTTCCCCCTCTCTAATTAACACCTGCGGAGTATGATTTACTGACATAATTTTTCCTCTTGCTAATTTTCAGGCCATCTGACTTTATTACTAATCCTCATACAAAATATTATATATCCATCTCCCTTAGAACCAAAATGGGGCTCAAAGAAGTGATATATATAATTATCCTGTTCATTCTTCTAGGAGCTCTATTTGCAGGTGTTTTTTACCTCTGGCAAAATCTCCCACAGGACTCGCTCGAACTAAATCCATACTACGCAAACATCTCAAAAGAATTCCCGATTGAATCGTACCAATTCTCCCCAAACATGCGTTACAAAGACAAGCAAATAACTTTCTCTCTTGAAGTGCAATGCACTGAAAAAAACAAAAACGACGCAAAAAGCGCTCTCGCCTTAATTCAGGAAAGAACAGTCCTCACATTCAGGCAGGCAGAAGAAGGAGAAATAAAAATCCTTTGCTCTGAAGTGGCGCCTGAGCCGGAAGAATCAAATCACTTCATCGCAGGAGAAGGCGGCCCGACAAGAGTAATTGACTCAACAAGCTTCGCCGTAATCCTTGAAGGAAAAGTTTCTTTGTTCCGTCCAGAAACCTGCAAAACTCCGCAAATCGCAACCCACGAAATCCTCCACGCCCTCGGCTTTGACCACAATTCAAACACCTCGTCCATAATGTACCCGATAACAAACTGCGCTCAGACAATTGACCAAAAAATTATAGACGAAATCTCAAGAGTTTACTCAACTCCTTCACTTCCCGACCTCGCGATAGAATCAATCGAAGCGAACAAATCAGGAAGATACCTTAACTTCAAAGCAGTTATCGCAAATCACGGGCTGAAAGACTCGCAATCATCGTCGCTAAAAGTGTCAGTTGAAGGAGAAGAAGTAAAATCCTTCCAGCTCGACGAAATCCTGATTGGCTACAAAAGAATTCTGACAATTTCAAACCTTCAGCTTCCAAGAAAAACAGATAAAGTTCTCTTTGAAATTGAAACAGCCGAACAGGAAATCTCAAAAGAAGACAACATAGCAGAGATAACTATCATCCAAAACGGAGATGATTGATATTAGGTTAATATCTAATTTAATCATTCACAATCTCCAAGCATAAAAAATTAACATAAACCCAATCTGATTGTTATATTACCGAGAGTATTCTAAATTAACATATTTGATTATAGATTACATAACCCCTCGCGATTTTACCATATTGCCAATTTCCCTTCCAATTATCAACCGCTAACCGAGTATAATTTTGTCATATTAACCGCTTAGTGCTCTGTTGAAAAAGTCAAAATTTTTTAGTTATTTTGCACCAAATTACCAAATCTTCCGAGTAAAACGAGGAAGATTTAGACTGTCTGGGCGGGTGGGCGGGGCAAGATAACACTCAAAAAAAGATTTTCAACAAAGCCACTGCTTAGCAAAATTTTAAATACATCCCGCACTATTTACATTAATAAAAAGATGGCTGACAAAGAACTAATCCTGAAAGAAAAAGTAGAGCACACCGGCTTATTTGACTTCGTCGGTTTTTACCAATTCGCAAACGCGTGGTTCAGGGAAGAAGACTACGGAGTCAGCGAAGAAAGATACACCGAAAAAGTAAAGGGAAACGCGAAAGACATGAGAATAGAATGGAACGCGACAAAAGAATTCTCCGACTACTTCAAGATACAGCAGTCAATTAATTTCAACATAAAAGACATGTCAGAAGTCGAAGTTGAAATCAACGGCACCAAAAAAACAATGAACAAAGGAAACATAGAAATAGAGATAAAAGGATTTCTCATAAAAGACTACGAAAGCAAGTGGGAAACCTCGCCCGGCTACAGATTCCTAAGAGATGTCTATAATAAATATATAATCCCTGCAAGAGTAAAATCAATGAAAGACAGGGTAGAAGACGAAGTTCAGGAATTCAAAGACGAAATGAAAGCATTCCTTGATGTGCCGGGGCTTCGCGCAAAACCGGAAAAGTTCGCGAGAAGAGATTTGAAAGAAAGCAGGGGCTAAATCAATTTCCTTAAGATATATTGCCGTTTGTATTCCTATAACAAAAGACATTAAATTTTAACCAGCATTCTTAATTTACGCTTAGTCAATCCAAATTAATTGAAGATACATTCGGTAATATAGAACGTATCGAGTTTATGTTAATTATGTTTGTATTAGACAACATTTATGTCTTGTACTACAATTAATCTGAATTGTTTACATATCCCTTCTCAACTCCGATAAATCACAACAACATCCTCATCAGTCCCCTTCGCCTTCCTCGCCTCGTCAAAAACCTTGCGTTTAATTTTAACAAATTCCTCTCCTCCAGAGTTATGAACATAAACATTCTCGTCGTCAAAACCAACAACAGGAACAAAATGCCCTTGATAGCCCTTTCCGTTTCCAAGAACAACATTCCAATCAACCAAAACAATTAACAAAGAATCATTGGCCAGCATAGATAATAATTCGCCAAGCTCAACTGTCTTTTCTTCTATTTTAACTCCTGCAGTTTTTGCTTCTTTAATTAATTTTTCTGATTGCTTCATCAAATTAATATCAGCATATTTCTGATAAAACTCATGCTTCAGATTTTCCTTGTTAAATGTAACCTGCATTGAATAAAAATCCACGCCATAACCCAATCGCGCAGCAGCGCTAGCTATCAAAATTGTAGAAATCCCTTTGCCTTCACTTATCCCGGTTTCCCTTTCCAAAACTTCAATAGGAAAATCCTTCCCAAAATAAGCAAGAACCATCTTCAAAACCGTAGGTCCGCAATTCAAAGGACTCGTCTGCCTGAAAAAAGGAACGTCTAATTTCATATTAAATCAATTCACCCTAATTATATAAATATTTATTAACTACAATCCTTGACTTTCTGTATGAAAACAACACTCCTTATCCTGTTACTACTTCTAGTCCCATTAGTCATCGCCCAGCCAGTTACATTAACGAGCGAATCGACAGACGCAACAATCGAAATAGAAAAGATAAGCAAAGGAAACGTTGTAATCTCTGAACTAAACAACCCGGCAATCTACGAATTCAGAATAAACAATCCAGGACCAGACGACACTTTCCAGATTTACTCGCTTGTCAGCGTTTCAATGTCTCCAAAAGGAAAGTTCGTTCTCCCTCGCGGAAATTCAACAATTGAAGTTTACGCTTACCCTGCAGAAGAGCTGAGAAAAAATCCAGGCTTTCTTTCATTCGAATACCAGTTGAAAGGAAACGAGAAAGGAATTTTCAAAGACACTCTTCTGATAAACGTTGTCCCGATTGACGAACTCATCGAAGTCTCGTCCCACCCATTCCATCCAAACGACACCGAGGCAATAGTCCAGATAACAAACACAAAAAGCACCAACATAGAAGATCTCAAGATCAAACTAGAATCAAAATTATTTGAAACAGAAACAGAAATAGATTTAGCGCCTCTTGAACAGAAAAACATTTCAGTCCAGATAAACAGAGACATAAGCAAACTCGTCGCAGGCCCTTACGAAATAAAGGCAAAGATAAATCTTCAGGACGAAACAATAACAGAATACGGAACACTAAACTATCTCGAAAAAGAAGGCACAATGGTTGACAGGCAGACCGAGGGATTTATTGTAAGAAAAACAATCATAAGAAAAACTAACGTCGGCAACACTCCGGTAACAGCAGAAGTCGAACTCAAGAAAGACGTCCTTTCGCGCCTTCTCACCCTCAACTCGCCCATGCCTGACAAAACAGAACGCTCCGGACTGTCATCAACCTACACCTGGCAGAAAACCATTTCACCTTCGGAAACATTCACAATCAGCTCCACAACAAACTACACCATTCCAGCAATTATAATTGCAATAATAGTGGCAATCGCCCTCGCTCTGAAGTTCTACAGCTTTTCTCCGTTGGTAATAAACAAAAAAACTTCTCTTGTAAAAACAAAGGGCGGAGAATTCGCGCTCAAAATCAACCTGCACATAAGGGCAAACTCGGACATTCACAACATCGTTCTGTCAGACACGCTTCCAAGAATGACAAACCTCTACGAAAGCTTCGGCAAAAAACCTGACAAAATCAGCGATGATAAAAGAAGAATCTCCTGGGAAATTCCCTATCTGAGAGCCGGAGAATCAAGAATAATCTCCTACATCGTCTTCTCAAAGCTGAACATCACAGGCAGATTTGAGCTTCCAAGCGCGGCGGCATCATTCAAAAAAGACAATGAGACAATGCATTCGTTTTCCAACCGCGCATTTCACATTTCAGAAATGAGAGAATGAGAGAAATAATAGGCGCTGCAATCTTCAAAGGAAAGAAAATTCTTCTTGTTAAAGAAGGCGAAGAATGGTCCCTGCCTGGAAGATTCCGTGAAGCCGGAGAATCAGAACTTGAATCTTTGACGAAAACTGCTAACTCACAGCTCTCAGGAGTAAAGATAACAGCACACCCATTTTACAGAGAATTCGTAGACTCAGAAATAAAAATAAGAATTTACAAGCTTGAACTTTCAGGAAACCCAAGGAAAAACAAAACCAGCGAAACTCAATGGGCGCGCAGTTTTGAAGGAATAACACTCGGCAAATACTCAAGATTAATTATAAATTCCCTCAAAACCGAGCGTTACATATGAACATAATAGCTACTAGTAGCCAATTTAAAGACAGATTTATAAGATTTAGATTTCTCTTAATATCATGATGAAAGTTTCTAAAACAGAAGATATACTTTACGATGCCTTGAATAAAATAGGGCTATATCCTAAAAGACAATATCCAATAAGCGACCATCATGTTGATTTTGCATTTCCCGAAGATAAACTTGTCATTGAAGTTGATGGCCCAGACCATTTAACTGAAAAGCAAAAAGAAATCGATGAAAGAAGAAGAGATATAGCAGAAAATCTTGGTTGGAAGGTTAGACGATTTAATGCAAAAGAGGTTTATGAAAAAACTGGAGAAACCGCAGATAAAATAAAATGGATGTTAACAAGAAACAACAACAACAAATCATTGAGCGATTTTAGTAGGAAAAAGAAGGTAACTAAAATAGAAGAAAAATACAAATCAGATAGTGATGTAAATTTACCTATTCTAAAGTCAAGAAGTATCTCCTCCGAAGAAAGACATCGCAAAAGAGAAATGGCAAGAAGTCTGCTGGATAGTAGGGGATGGAAAGGAAAAGTATCTCTTACTCCTCAATCACCAATCAAAAGAAAACCAACCCTATTAACTATTCTATCGCCAGAATCCAGACATAACAAACCGCCCTATTGGTTAATCATTGTTATAATTCTGCTCATTGGATTTTTGTTCTTTCTGAATTATCTACAATCAGACATAATTACTGGGCTTGTAACAAATGAAAATGTTAATATTTCTTACCCGTCTCCGCCCGCAGCTCCGATTATCCCAGACGTAGAAGTTGGCGTAGAGGGATTTAATATTAACATAAAGAACAATTTGCAAACTCCGGTTTATGTCAATGTGACTTATCAACAATATTCTCAATGGTTTGGGATTGATAATAAAGTAACCTTTGTTGAATTGGTTAATCCAAATAGCGTAAAGACAATAACAGACTGGGCTGGAAATACGAATATTGCAACTTCCAACGCACCTTATTCAATTTCAATAATAAATTATACCTATTCAAAATGAAATCAAAAAGACCTTATTGGTTTGACGTTATTCTTGCAACAATATTAATTTGTTTAGGAATATCAGCAATTATTTTCGTGATAATTCTATTTTATATCCAACCACAAACCTTTAAAACAATCCAATTCTTCAGAATATAAACCTCCCGTAGCTCAGTGGTTAGAGCGTCCGGCTGTAGAGCCAAGTTTTCATAATGAAACACCTTGAAAAAGGTTACTAGCGCAGATAGACCTGTTACAGGTTATTAGATGAAGCGTGACCAGCCGCTACTGACTATCCAAAGGAACGCAGTTCCCGGAAGATCCCCAGTTCGATTCTGGGCGGGGGGATTTTATATTCAAAGAAGATGAAAGATGATAAACTATCTGACAAAGAAAAGGAATTAATCAAGATAAACATAGAAGCTATAAAGCAGAATAGATCTCTTGCCACAAAAATATTTTTTGCTGTTGTCACAGCAGTATTAGGACTCATCTATGTACTAATAAACCGTCAGGATTTCAATCTTAACAATACAACAATTGGATTTTTCTTAATTCTTCTGGCCATTTTTTACATATCGTCTGAATTTATGTATGATGATATGAAATATGACCTAAGCCGTTTAATTAAACAAATTCTCAAAAAAGAAAGAAACTTAGAAGATTATAAAATTTCTCCAAAAAAGAGAAAGGATAAATTTTTCTTTGCTTTGATTACATTCGCGATGTCTTTCTTAGCCTTCTACGTTCTCAGTTTAAATTATCTAATCTCTTTTTTTATTGGTTTAGGTATGGGGGTAATAATCTATATTTCTCCAAGAAATTACTAAAAATAAAATCCTATTTTTACTACTCTCTGCAATACCAAACCACACAAAAATCTTAAATATTCCTTATTACTAAACTATGCATGAGAAAAAGAAGTTTAATTCTCGTCTTGTTTATTGCCTTGCCAATCTTAATGGTTAGTGTAGTTTACGCCGAAACGATTATTAAAAAGTCTTATCAAATTGAAGATAACAAAGCGATACCAACTGCTTCAGAATCGGTAGAAATCAGACCATTTAATACAGAAAATATAGATTATTACTCTTGTGACTATATCTCATTTCTCTACAACAACCACCCGCAATACTATGTAAAGATTAAATGCCAAGTTTGTAACTATTCAGCCTATGTAGAAGAATCTGAGCCTTGGGTTATAGGAAATTTAGAGTCTACTTGTTCAGACGAAACGGAAGCATATCTATATCTTTCTTTATGGTTAGATAGCCTTGCAACCGAGCCCGCGCCCTATTCCGAATGGATTATTTTCAAGGATGAAAAAAATAAATATTATCAACAAATATTGATTGGACATTCGTATCTTAGTAATTACCAGACATACGCCGTCTTTTCTACTCAGACACATGGATTTTTATTGAAGGAAACTGGAGAAAAAGTAGACGCAAATCTAAACATGGGGTATACATTCATCGACGAAAATCTAACTAACGCTGGTGGTAATTTTATCATGTATTCAGACAACACTAAAGAACGACTATCAGAACAAGAAACAAGAATCTCTATATTAGAAGAATGGAAAGAAAGTATAGACTCCATAATCGCTGATATTTTAGCCAAATTAGGCTCCATAAAGAAATCTGCTTTCAAAGAAAGCTCGGAATAATCTTACAAGGAACTAAGCTTCCACAGCAACCTCTTCCCCTTTAACGCTTTCCTCCACCAAACTCCAATCCAGATTCATAAGATTCTTAACAAACTGATGCTCCAAATTCAACTTAAAATAATCAGACTTCCCAATGCGCCGAGTTTTAATAACAATCCGCGAAATCAAGAAATAAGGGAAGAAACTTTTAAGAGAGTTGTAACTAACGTTGCTCTCTCGTGCTATCTCAGTCAGGGGAAAGTCAAAGCTATAATTATCCAAAAAGAAGTCCAATACGCGAAGCTGGGGCGTATCCCCAAATTGCTTCAAGAACAAACTTTTATTTCCCTTGATTTTCATATCCCGGCAGAAACAATAAATTATATAAACTTAACCGCTCTAAAATTCAGATGGAAAGAATAACCACAAACCCTGAAATACTTGCGGGTAAACCGATAATAAAGGGAACCAGAATATCTGTGGAACTAGTATTAGAAATGCTGTCTTCAGGAATGAGCATAAATGAAATTATAAAGGAATACCCGCATTTGAGAAGAGAAGATATCTTGGCGGCTGTTGCTTACGCGGTTAAAATATTAAAACATGAAGAGGTTTATCTGACATCTCAGAAAAGATGAAATTTCTCACGGACGAAAACATAGCAAGTTCAGTCATAAAGAGTCTCAGAAATGAAAATTTTGATGTGAAAGATATAAAAGAAGAAAGGCTGTACGGTATTAGCGACCCTAATATAAAACACAAAGGAGTTATATTCCTTAGATGTAAAAATCAGTCCCCTAATAACGTTTCAAACATTCTTGTACAAGCGTTAAAATCTGAGATAAAGGACAAGCTAAAGGATTCTTTAGTGATCATCTCTGAAGAGCAGATAAATATAATAAAACAAGATTTATCTTAATCCAAAAGAATGTCCCATAAAAATCCTCTGTTTGTCTTTAAACAAATCCGCTCTTCATTTAGACTAGACAATTTCGCCTTTCCAGCAAACAGTATCTCCGCACAGACTTGAAAACAGCTAAAATAGAGTATTAACAATCATATTCTTTCAGTTTCATAATTTCATTATCCTCGATAAGCAGTTCGTTTAAGTAATATCTGATTAATGGAGACCTTGAAAAAACAGGCAAGAAAATTCCTATGCGGAGATACTG
>Ga0209542_10003449_pt1 | contig 33833 bp, 34 predicted proteins | sample RifCSPhighO2_01_FD_184028 | JGI IMG/M metagenome (GOLD analysis project Ga0209542, IMG submission 184028) | Soil microbial communities from Rifle, Colorado - Rifle CSP2_plank highO2_0.1 (SPAdes) (version 2) | ecosystem: Environmental > Terrestrial > Deep subsurface > Rock core/Sediment ... | reverse complement strand
AGAGAGACGGTGACGATACCCGTCGCGATCGAGGTGACGAAAGAAATGAGGAGCGTGAGAAGCACGATCTGTGACTTTGTGAGCTTCTCGATGTCCATAGCCGCATAGTAACGCGGAAGTGGCAAGTATCAAGTGAACAATGAACGAATACCAATCACAGCCCGAGCTGCCGCAGAATCCCCTTCAGCGCCGACTCAAGCGCCGAAAGTACGTTGGCGAGGTTTGACTGCCTAGAGGCGCTCACCGAAGTAGGTGTTGAGGGCGTTACATACGCTTCGTCAATTGCATACTCTGCCGATTTATCTTCGATGTATACCTCGAAGCGAACCTTGGAAAGAGGTTGCGCATCGAAATTCCAGTCATAGGTACTGTCAACATGTTTCCATGCAGTTTCCACGTTTACAGGGAGCCGAATATCTTTAATGTGCGCACCGCCCATGTCAAAGAGATGGAGCGTAAGCGACGCATTCGCGGGCTTGGTAGCCTTGAGCAATGCCCCATACCGCAGCGTCTTTGCACCACGTAGCGAAGAAACATCGACGTCTTGGTAGATGCTGTTGCCGTTGCATCCACTCCAACAAGCGAATTTGAGATACGAATTGCCTGTAGCGGCGTCTTTGCCGAACGCCCAATCGGTAATCAAATTGCCATTGTTGATCCGCTGCCACGCTCCCAGATTGCTCTGCGCGAAATCCCCGGCGACGAGCAGATTTCTCGAGAACACGAACGTTCCGCCCATAGGATTCGTAAGCGGATTAATGGCTACGTTTTCGTCACGCGTATACGACCAGTCTCTGCAACTCCACAGGTATCGACGCTTTCCCGAGAAATCCTTTTCGGTAGGACCGCTGCAGATGCCGATTGATTGCGCCGGGCCGTCAACAGTCCAGGACTCCCATCGTGTCAGACCGTATTCTTTCGTAAAATAAAAGGTTTCGATATTGTGAAAATCACTTGAATTCCCCCCGTAGTGCTCTACATAAATACTCTGTAACGTCTTTCCACTTGTGTACGTAATTGGCTCCGAGTGAAAGCGCCACGTGGTGAATGCATCATTGAACGTTGAAGGACATGTTTGCGCGATATTGAGTTTGAACGTGTTGTTGCCCGCGCCGCCGCTACCTAAATCCATCGGGAAAAGACCCCATGAATCATCATTGCCGCAGCCGGGACTCCAAAATGGCTGGTACCCGCCCGGATCTTGTGTCGCGATGGCCGCTGCGTATACACCATTGCCTTCAAGTACATCGAAACCGTCTCCGCGACCGAATACATCGTAATCTCTAAATGCAATGTTGCTGTTGTCGCCGTACTCCATGGTGTGCATGATGCGCAGCGAACCGTCGGGCGCTTCGATCGGATAACTCATCGACGCTTGATCTGCATGGTTCCACGCAGAAATCCAATCCGTTTTTAGATACGGCACGAACTCCCCGAACTTCAGGTCGCGGTGACGTGAGCAGGTTGCTGGATCACCTTTGATCGGTTGGTCGCTCGCGTCCACGCAGACGTCGGAGATAAGAAAGTCGATGAGCGGACTATTGCCGCCGATCGCGCTTAGAACTCTGGTCGGTACTGAGGATGGTTGAACGGTGTTGGGCGGGGGTGGAGGTGGCGGTGGCGTACTGCGAGCCGAAACCGCGACCGGCACCACGACGAGATGCGCGCCGTTGTGGATCAATTCGGCGTTGTATGTACCGGCGGCGGTATACGTGTGGGTGAGCGTGCCGCTCGCGGGGAACTGCGCGGAAGCGCCGTCGCCGAAGAAGGCGGCGTAGCCGGTGATGTTCGTGCCGGTCGACGGCACTCCGGTGAAGGTGACGGAAAGCGGTGTCTCGCCCGAAAGCGGTGAGCCCGTGAACGTCGCGGCTTGGGGAGCCGGGGCGCACGAGGCGAACTGGTACGAGCCCGAGAGGGTGCCGTTCGAGCATGCGCGTGATTGAGAAGTGCAGGTCTGCCCGAACGGGACGGAGGCGGCTTGGTAGGCGGTGACAGGGGCGCCGTGTGCGACCGCCGCGCCGTTGAAGGAGCATGAGGTGGGAGTGCCGACCGCGCAGGACGAATGCTCGAAGTGGTTCTCGCCTGAGAGCTGACTGTTTGTGCATGTGCGCGTTTGCTGTTCGCACTGTTGACCGAAGGCAACGCCTGCGGCGGAGTAGAAGGTGCGGGAGGTGCCGTGTGCCACGGTCGTGCCGTTCAGGACGCAGGCTGCTGCTGCACCCACTGTGCACGCAGCGAATTCCTCGGTGCCGGTGAGCTGACCGTCCTGGCACGTGCGTTCTTTTGGTGTGCAGGTCTGACCAAAGGGGACGCTTGATTTTTGATATGCGGTGACTTTTGAACCATGCGCGATCGTTTTGCCGTCCCACGAACATGTGGCGGCAGGGGTGGGGGGTACGGGGGACGGACTTGGTGCTGGTTGCGGTGGGGGTGGGGGTGGTGGAGACGGACTCGGTGATGGTCGCGGTGCGGGTGCGATGGTCCCTGTCTGTGTGTTGAGAAGCGCTCGTGTTTTTGGACCGACTATTCCCACTTGTTCGAGACTGTTCGCCCTCTGATACGCGATGACGGCTGCTTTGGTCTGCGTGCCGAAGTAGCCGGTCGCTTCTGCGGAGAGGAAGCCACTGGATTTGAGGAGGGTTTGGAGTGCGGTGACGTCGGTGCCGCGCGCGCCGATGGTGAGGGTGCGGGAGAGGATGGAAGACGTTGTGTTCGTTGTAGTCGTGGTAGTCGTTTTAGGCGTAGAAGTGCAGGCAAGTGCAGCGCGGGTTTTTGGGCCGGTTGTGCCTGCGCCGGGTGAGTAGGCGGCAGGAATGATGCCTTTGTATATCTGCCAGCGTGTGAGCGCGGCAACACTAAGTGGTCCGAGATTGCCGGAGATGGCTCCTCCGTATCCTGCATTGTCGCGGAGGAATTCTTGCAATTTCGATACGTCAGCTCCCTTTGAATTCGGTGCGAGGGTGCGGGAGAGGTCGAGGCACGTCGCCGCACTGCTGAAGAGTGGTGTCAGCAAACACAAAAACGCCAAAGCAGCGACGACGCGGCGCATACCATAAGTGTAGCCTACGCGGCGTGCAATACCTCTGTGAGCATGTGAACAGTGTTTTTGATGTCGGCGGATGTGGTGTCACGACCGAGGGAGAAACGCAAAGTGTTGAGAGCTCTCCATTGTTCTCCACCAAGTGCGTAGACAACGTGCGAACGAGCTTCTCCTTCGCGGCACGCACTCTTGGTGGAAATGGCTAGCCCTGCATGGTCGAGCGCGAGCACGAGGTACTCCCCGCTGCGCTCTCCAGGGATCGAAATATTGAGCATGTGCGGAAGCGAATGTTTCAAGTCTCCGTTGATTATCGCGTCAGGGATACGCGCGGCGATCTCGCGTGCGAAGTCATCGCGTAATTTCGCGAGGCGTTCAGCTTCTTTCTTTCTCTCCTTACCTACCGCTTCAAGTGCCACAGCAAATCCGGCGGCGGGCACCGCTTTTTCTGTACCGGCACGCAAGCCTTTCTCCTGCCCGCCGCCAAGGATAAGTGGCGCGAGCATGGATGGATCAGCAACATAGAGCGCTCCGATCGTTCGTGGGCCGTAGAGCTTACCTGCGCCGAGCGCCATCATGTCCACGCCGAGCGTGTGGACGTGCGGCGTGAGGTAAAGTGGTGCCTGCCCTGCGTCAGTATCTAGCGTAATTTTCTGTCCGTTCTTTATTTCAAATTCTCTGATCGCTCGGCTGATCGCTGCAAGCGGCTGCACTACACCTATCTCATTGTTGCCCCATCCCACAGATACGAATACGGTTTCTGGGCGCAGTGCTGTGGCGATATTTTGGGCTGAAATGATGCCTCGCGGATCTGGATCAACAAATCGCACGGTTCCTCCAAGTCGCTCGATCTCACCGAACGGCTCGAGCACGGAATCATGCTCGATCGAGCTTGTGATCCAGTGAGTGCCCTGCAACGTCTTTCCAGAAAGCTGGAGTTTGCGAGCGAGCCCGAGAATTGCGAGATTGTTGCTCTCGGTGAGACCTGATGTAAAAATAAGTTGCCGAGGCTTGCATCCGAGTTCGTGTGCAATGCGCTCCCGCGAGTCTTCCAATAGTTTGGATGCGGCAACTCCTTCTGCGTGGATCGAGCCCGGATTCGCGAATGACATCTGCGCCTCGTTCATCGCGCGCGCTGCCTCCGGAAGCATCGCTGTTGCGCTCGCGTAATCGAGGTAAACGCGTTTCTTGAATCCGAACATAAAAAATAGTATAATCCCTGGACATTTTTGCGCTATGTGCCGCCACTGCTTTTATGACTACCAAACCCTCACAAACAACGGAACGTCCGCCTATTGTCGCGGTATTGGGGCACGTCGATCACGGTAAATCCACCCTCCTCGATTTCATCCGCAAAGCCAATGTCGTTGCCGGTGAGGCCGGCGGCATCACCCAGCATGTTGCCGCCTATGAAGTGGTAAGGGAAAAAATAGACCCTTCGACGGGGCTCAGGGTCAATAAACGAATTACGTTTATTGATACGCCGGGCCATGCTGCATTCTCCGCGATTCGCGCACGTGGCGCCACGGCCGCCGACATCGCAATTCTCGTCGTCGCAGCCGACGACGGCGTCAAGGCGCAAACGCTCGAAGCCCTAAAGAGCATCCGCGATAGCACGACACCTTTCGTCGTCGCTATCAATAAGATCGATAAGCAGAGCGCCGATCAGGACCGCACTATCAGAAGGTTGCTTGAAGAAAAAGTGTTCCTGGAAAAATATGGCGGCGATGTGCCGTGGGCCGCGATCTCCGCGAAAGTGGGGACCGGGGTCGAGGAGCTTTTGGACCTTATTCTCTTGGTAGCTGAAATTGAAGGATTCACCGGCGACCCGGCCCTTCCCGCGGAAGGCTACGTCATTGAAGCGCATCGCGACCAAAAGCGCGGGCTTGCGGCGACGCTCATCATCAGGAATGGGACGCTGAAAAGCGGCATGGCCGTCCTTGCTGGGCGCGCTATCGCTCCGGTGCGCATCATGGAAACGACATCAGGGGCACCTTTGCGCGAGGCTTCGTTCTCGACGCCGGTACAGCTCGTCGGATTCGACGAGCTTCCCGAAGCAGGTCAGGAATTCCATGCATACGAAACCAAGCGGGAGGCCGAAGAGGCACGCCCAGCGGCAACTCCTTCATACACGCCTTTGGTACAAACCTCCGACGGAGAAGAGGCAGGTCCATACCTCCTTCCTGTCATTATTCGGGCCGATGCGGGAGGCTCACTGGAAGCGATCGCACAAGAGGTCGCAAAGCTCGGCAATGAGTACAAACGCGTATCCATCGTACTCTCCGGCATTGGCAATATTTCAGAAAATGACGTGAACGCCGCGCTTTCCGGGAAGACACGCGGTATCGTCGTGGGTTTCAACGTCGCCGCAGATCCTATTGCCGAAGCACTTGCGCTCCAACACGGGATACAGATAGAGCAATTCGATATTATCTATAAGTTGACGGAGCGCCTCGAGGAGCTCCTGCAAGGACATGCGCCGAAGCGTAAAGTCGAAGCCACGACCGGCACGGCAAAAGTACTCAAACAATTCGGCAGCCGCAAAGACGAGCATGTGATCGGGGGCAAAGTACAGATAGGGTTTCTCGAGCGTGGTGGGCAGGTACGCGTGATGCGCCGCGCCGAACTCGTCGGAGTAGGGAAGATCAAGAACATCCAAGCCAACAAGCAGGATGTAGATCGCATTGAAGAGGGCCGCGAATTCGGCGCACAGATCACGGCACCCTTCGAGATACTGCAGGGCGATACGCTCGGAGGATTTAGGACTTCAATGGAATAAGTCTATATGGGTTCGCGCAGGCAAACACAAGTGTCGCAGGAGATCGCGCATCATGCGGGCGACTTTTTCGCCCGCGAATCTGCAGTGAAAGCGCTCATTACGGTAACGCATGCCGATATATCCCCGAGCTTCAAAGAGGTAACGGTGTTTTTCTCAGTGTTGCCGCAAACGATGGAAGAAGTCGCGCTCAAGTTTGCCAAGCGCGCTCGCAGCGATTTCCGCGAATATCTCAGAAAACACGCGCGCCTGCATCCCATTCCCGTCGTCGATTTTCTGATCGACCTCGGGGAGAAAAACCGCCAGCGGGTAGATGAGTTAACGAGAAAGTGATGTTATAGTGGCCCCGTTGGCCACGTGGTGAAGGGTAGCGAGCCTGCTCAATTGCCTCCTTCGTCTTATGCGTGGTCGTAGGTTTTGGTTCGTTAGTTGTTTGGCCACGTGGTGAAGGGGTAACACGGGAGTCTGCAAAACTCTTATGCGCGGGTTCGAGTCCCGCCGTGGCCTCACGGAGCACTGCGCGAGCAGTGCGGCGGGACGAGAACGCCGGAGCGATGTGAGGTCAGCAGACCGAACCGCGAGGCGGTGCCCAACCCGAGCCGCGCGGCGGCGCGGCGAGAGGTGCGGGAGAGTCCCGCTCAGGCCTCAATTGGTATATATTTGTATGACGCCGGGGTGGCGGAATGGTTTACGCAGAAGACTTAAAATCTTTGACCGAAAGGTTTGTGGGTTCGAGTCCCACCCCCGGCATTATGGCTATAAAACCGAGATGTGATTTCTGCAAGAAAGAATTACGTGGTTTCGGCGCACTTTTATTCAGCCCTCCGAACAAGAAGAATTCTGTCCGGAAATTTCACGTCTGCAAAAATTGTTACAAAAAGCTTGTTTCGAGGCGCTAAAGCATGGTGTTACAATTCGCGGGGTACTAAACTATGGAGCCTAATTCCGGTAAAAATCTGGTAATCACTGTAGATGCCGCCAACTGGGAGCGTATTCCGGTCAAGACGCATATCGTCACGAAAGACGATCAGACAGCGGACGTCGTCAAAAAATACGCGGGGCCGCACCTTCAGAGCGGCGACATGCTCTTCATCAGCGAGCGCATCGTCGCCATAAGCCAGGGTCGTGCGTGGCCGATACAGGACATCAAGCCATCCCCTCTTGCGAAGTTCCTCTCGAAATTCGTCCACAAATCACCCTACGGCATCGGGCTTCGAAGCTTATGGACAATGGAACTTGCGATCCGTGAGGCAGGTGCGCCGCGAATTCTCATGGGTGCCGCGGCGGCGGCACTCACGAGGCCGTTCGGCATGAAGGGTGTTTTCTACCGTGTTGTGGGAAAGAACATCAACGCGATCGATGGCCCATGCTCGTATACGCTGCCCCCCTACAATACGTACGCAAAATTGGGCCCCGCCGAGCCCGAAAAGGTGGCGCGCGAACTCGCGCGGGAGATCGCCTGCGAGGTCGTGATAGTGGATGCCAACGACCTCGGCGTGAATGTACTGGGCAAGTCGAACGAGAGTATTACCGACGAATTTTGCAAAGCGATCTTCAAAGACAATCCGCTGGGCCAGTCAAAAGAACAAACTCCCCTTTGCATCGTGCGAAAGGTCGCGTAAGGAAAATATTTTGCTACAATCTTCGGAACCCGCCCATATATCCATATGGACGGGTCAGTCGGAGAAAATGTAAGCAAGCTTCCATTTCGCTCCTCGTTACCGCCCATAGCTCAGTTGGTAGAGCAACTGCCTCTTAAGCAGTGGGTCCCAGGTTCGAGCCCTGGTGGGCGGACATGATTCGAAAACAGCGCCTGCGTGCTGTTTTCGTTTACATGTCCGGGCCGGAGTCATGTTTCGTCATCAGACGAAACGGGCGAGGCAGGGTCGTGGAATTTTGCGAGCGGCGGCGAGCAAAATATCCCTGACGACACGGGGCGGCAGCAAAGATATTTGTGACGACAAAAATCTGCTACGATACGCGAGTTGGGCGGGTGGTGAAATGGCAGACACGCAAGGTTTAGGACCTTGTGCCGCAAGGTGTGAGGGTTCGAGTCCCTCCCCGCCCAAAACTTATTGCGGTCCAAAACTTGGAGGTACCGTTACCTGATCCATGCGAGATACATCAGGATTGCGGTAGTCGAGCCCGAAAGTGTTGTCGAGCAACTCAAGGATACCCCATACAGATACCATGATGAGCATGCCGACGATGCCCCACAGCATATGTTGCTTTCCTTCTTTGTTGTCCCCTCCCTCGTTGAGCTTCCACAAGAACTCCACGAGGCCCCAGATGAAAAGGAAAAAGCCCAGCGCAAACACAACCACGATGACGGGATAGATAATAAACTTCTCCAGCTTGCCTACGAGAGTTGTTACGGCTTCCATATTACGTGGGCGGCCTTATTGCCCGCAAAAGGAGCAAGCCCTAATTACATGTTCGTATTTATCGGAATGCCCTTCGGAATGACGGGGTCGGTCGAGGTCACCTGGAAGGTGCTCTGCAGCAGGCGGATGATGCCCCAGATAGAGACCATGACGAAGATGGCGATGACGCCGTAAAACATGATTTGGAGGCCCTCAGACTTCGCTTCGCCTGCGTTTACAAGATACTTGATGAGTCCCCAGAAAAAGACGACGATCGCAAGCGTAATGAAGAGGCCAATGAGCGCATTGAGGAACGTATTGGCGAGAGCGAGGGTATTCAGGAGCGTTGCGGCGCTCGCAAATGCTGGTAGAACGACTACTCCAATTGCAATGACCGAAGAACTGATAACTTTGCGCATGTAAAGAGGTTTTATGCTGTTATTCTACCTGCCCGCCGAAACCTCGGCGCAGGCGGGAGTATTTCAATGGTATAGGTGGGTAGCAGAAACACAATAGAGGCCCTAGGCTCAATGTGGATAACGCCGATCAATGCTCCTCCTTCTCCCCACCGCTTTTAGCGGCCAAAACGACGATAATCCATATGAGTATGGCTGCCACGATGAAAGAGATGATCATGCCGGCAGTGCGCGGATGGTTCTGGAAGAACTGGACGATCGCCAGGAGGACCACCAATACGAAGAGGATGACGACCGACCATTCCATGATCTTGATCGCTTCAGTGCGATACGTAGGCCAGGTCCCGAGCCGTACGGCCCAAACGACAAATCCGATACCGTAGGCGAGCATCGCTGAAACCAGCATGAGACCCACGAACACGTTGAAGAGTCCCGCAGCCTGCGCGACCGTTTGCGCGCTTGCAACCTGCGGCAGTAAGAAGGTAGCCAGAGAGAGTAGCAAAGATCGAGATCGCATACAGTTACCCCTCAAATCTCGGAGACACAAAGGGGTCTGATTGTGTCTGTGTCGGAGTTGACGATATCTGGCTGCCGCCAAAGAGTGTTTCCTGCAGAAGCCGCAAAATACCCCAGATAGAGACCATGATGAAGAGTACAATGATCCCCCACAAGAAATATGCGCGCACTTTCTCGCCTCCCTCCTTACTAAAATTCAAAATGTTGGTCGAAACGCCAAAGAAGTACACAACGATGCCCGCGACCACCAAGACCGCTGTCGCGTTGTTGAGCAAAATCACCACGAGCGCCGCGAGTTGATCGAAGGTCTTCGGCGCTTCCGCGAATGCTACCGACGGAGCGAGAAGCGAAACGGCGATGACGATACGTGAGAGGCGCATACCCGGCTAGTACAATTTCGAATAATTCCTGCCGCAGGTTGAACTGCGGGTCGTTTGCAAGAAAACGAACGCTATATCTTTCAGTGAGTGTTGGTGAATGTTCATATCAAGGCAATTCGAAATTGTCCTGCCGGGCATACGCTATGTAGGTCCAACGAGTTGGGTAACCGTACCCCCGATGAGCGTGGCAATAACCCACGCGCCGAGAATGAGCAAGGCTCCGATGAGTACATAGAGGAAATTCGTATGCGCTTCAGATATCTTTCCCGGATTGCCGCGTGCTTTGATGTACATAAATCCTGCAACAACGATAAAAAGTGCAATGACCGGAAGCGCCACGATGACGAGGACCTTGAGCGCCCCTGCGATAAAGGTGGGGATATTGCTGAATTCGGGCTTCAGCGGGTTATTCAATTTTGCTTCTTGCGCATGCGCAATGCCGACGACGGCAAACAGCGCAATCGTCTGAAGCGCAAAAATTATTTTTCGGATCTTCATAGTCCTAAGAGGCGCCCCAATTCTTGGTCGGCGCGCTGCACCGCTTCGTTGACGAGCAAGCTCCCGCTTGTCGTATTCTCGATCATAGCGCGGAAAATTTCGGCTGTCGCTCCCGGGTCGGGATCAAACCACGAGTGAGCGAGGATCGCCTGCTTGTTGAAAAGCTCATCGTTGCCTTGCGCCGGCGCGCTCACGAGGTCACGCCTGGCGCTGGGCATCCCGAGCGCGGTCGATAGCGATTGTGCATTTGCAGTGGAGACCAGCAAGAAGGCAGCCGTGATAGCGCCGTTGGGGTTTTTGCCTGCGCGCGAGGCGGCGAATGCATAGATGCGCGCGGTATTGAGCGCATTGGGGCTCGAGCGGATCTGCGGAATGGGGGCGACCGCAAAATTGAGATTTGGATTCATGCGCGCGATAAGTGGCGCCTCGGACGCATAGCCAACGTAGAGAGCCACATCGCCCGCAGCAAATGTTTTTTGAGAGTCCGGTAGTGAGCGATTCCACGAATAGTCATCTTTCGAGGGGTCGGCAAATTCCGTATAGAAGCGCAGCGCCGAGGCGGTAGATTGTGTCGCGCCCCCGACGCGCGGCATGAGCGCGGGGACGAGATCCCCGCTCGTGTCGTGTGTCGTTATGCTGCCTCCGGCCTGCAATATCAGTGTCGCAAGGATATCTTTCGCATTGGTGACATTTTTGTACTCACCAAAAGCGATAAGAGATCTTACTAACGTACCCGTGTCGTCGCGCGAGCTCACCTTTTGTGCCATTTCAAAAAGCTCGTCCCAGTACTTGGGCGGCTGGGCGTAGCCGCCCGAGGCCATCACGTCTTTGTTCCAATACAGAATGAGTGGGTCGGCTAAGACCGGCACTGCCAGGATCCCTTCTTGCGCGAGGAATGGCGTAGCTGCCTCGATAAACGTATTTTCGAATTGCGCTTGTGAGAGTGCGGAGAATGGTATGACAAACACCTTGCCCGCATGCTTCACCGCAGAATCCTGACGCATGATGAAAAGATCGGGCCCCGTACCGCTCGCAAGCGCATTGGTGAGCTCAGCCTCATAGGTCGCCGGATCTTTTTGCTCGTAGCTCACTGAAGTGAGCTGGCCGCTCGTTTCAGATGCTTGGCGAATGACCGCGGAGAATGCTCCCTGGTCGAGCGTGCCCCAGATCTTGATCGAGCCGATCGTGTTCTGCTCTGCGCCGCCGATCGCAAGCGCGAAGATGAGAACCCCCGCGACTGCAAGCCCGCCGAAGACGACGAGAAGCGTGAGCTGGAACATTGATAATTTGCGCATACCCGGCTAGTACAATTTCGAATAATTCCCGCCGCAGGTCGAACTGCGGGTCGTTTGCAAAAAAACGAACGCTATATCTTTCAGTGAGTGTTGGTGAATGTTCATATCAAGGCGATTCGAAATTGTCCTGCCGGGCATAGTTATTTTTGCTGAGGAACTAATTTGAAAACAAGGCCGTAATGGTGCGCCCCTGCTGGAAATTCTCTCAAGAGCCCGAAGCCGCACGTTCTTGCAAGCTCGATTGCTTTCTCTCTCGCGACAACCTCTTGTTTGATCGGGCCCATGCCGCCGAACGACTCACTCCAGTCGATGATCGCAAGCCGACCCGAGGGCTTCAGTATCCGCCACGCTTCTTTGAGCACAGTTGCTTTGTCTTCGAGCTGGAATAAAAGATTGGAAATAAGAACAAGATCGAGTTTCTGATCCGCGATCTTCGACGCTTCCGGTCTCTCAAGATCGGCCCAGATGATCTCAACATTCTTGAATCCGCGCCGATGCGCTTCATTCCTCAAGCGCTGCAAAAGGTCTCGCTGCACATCTATCGCGTACACATGCCCGGAGTTGGCAAGTGCTTCGGCAATGTACAAGACATAGATGCCGCTCCCCGATCCAAAATCAGCAACCTTCATCCCTGGCTCAATTCCAAGCGCCCCAACGTTGCGCCGCGGATGCGCAAAGCCCGCCGTTTGAAGCGGAGTGTGATGTTGTGCAGTGTCTGCCCCGTTAGAGAAGCCGGCCGAGTCGAGTTTCGTTTTTTCGTGTGAGAGCATACCGATATAGTACGTTCACTAAACCCGTTTCTCTAACGGGGTGAACATCCATACAATTATATAGCAAGCAGCGCACCTTCCGCGCCCGCCGCAGCTAACATTTGTGGGAAACTTATTTAGCTTTTTCGTCGTCCCAAGCTGCAAGTTTTTTGTCCATGTCTAAATATTTCTGCCCAATAAGTTCGTCCGCTGTATTATACCCTCCTACGTCAAATCGTTTATATATACTTTGCGACAAATTCGTAATATTTTCCTTTGTTCTTTGAGGATTCGATGCCTCAGAACCAAGAACTCCAATCAACGTGTCTATGTCTGCACCGAGTTTCTGTTTAAAGGCCTCAGGATCTTTGCCATACTCCGTAATGTCCTCATAGCTCGCATTTACTGCACGATCAATTTTTTTGCCCACATCCTTTAGTTTTTCCCACATAAAGATGAGTTATGCCGATAATCAATATCTCCATAGTATACCACTGTTTCAAAAAGACACTTTACTCTGGAATCTCGGCTTCAAACACCACGAACGAGGCGACCTGGTCGCCTTCGCGGAGTTTCATCACACGGACGCCTTGTGTCGCGCGGCCGGAAGAGCGGATCTCGTCCAATCCAGTACGAATGGTTTGTGATTTCTTCGACATCGCGACGAGCTCACCTTTGCCTGTGATGACCGCTGCTCCTACAAGCTGCTTCGTCTTCGGCGTGATAGACATCGTCTTGATGCCTGAGCCGCCGCGGCCTTGGGTCTTGTATTCTTTGAGCGGAGTTTTCTTCCCGTAACCGGTCGAGGAGAGCACGAGAAGTTCCGCGTCTTTTGAAGATTTGGGGATGACACCCGAGCCGACAATGACGTCGCCCGATCCGAGCTTCATGCCGCGTACCCCGCCCGCTTGCCTGCCCATTTCGCGGACGCCTACTGCAGTAAAGCGGATGGATTGCCCTTTCGAGGTCGTCATGATCACATCATCACCCTTGTGCACGAACTGCGCACAGATGAGCGCGTCACCTTTATCCAGCCCGATCGCGATAAGCCCCGAGCGGCGTACTTCGTGGAAGCTCTTGGCAGACACTCGCTTCACCGTGCCCTGCCTCGTCGCCATGAAGAGCGAGAGCCCTTCGATCGCTTTCTTCTCTTTCGGCATCGAGAGAATGGAGGTTATGACTTCACCCTGCTCCAGCGAGAGGAAGTTCATTATCGATTTCCCCTTCGTCGCGCGGCGGCCTTCGGGTAGGTCATACATTTTGAGCTGATACACCTTGCCGCGATCGGAGAAAAAGAGAAGGTCCGAGTGCGCGCTTGCTGTAAGGAATTGCGTAACGAAATCTTCCTCTTTGGTATCAAGATCGATGACGCCCACGCCGCCGCGCTTTTGCCTGCGATAGTCACTCGGATTGGTGCGCTTGATGTAGCCGCCTTGTGTGAGCACGAGGACCGATTCTTCGTCGGCGATAAGGTCCTCGGCGCTCAGGATCGTCGCCCCGCGCTTCACGATCTTTGTTCGCCTATCGTCGCCATACTTCTCGACTATCTCGCGTATCTCTTTCTTGATGAGATCCATCAATTTCTTCTCGCTCTTAAGAAGTGCTTGCAGCTCCTCGATGAGAGCCTGCACCGCCTTCAACTCCTCCTCTACTTTTTTACGCTCAAGCCCGGCGAGCTTGGAGAGGCGCATCTCGAGAATGGCATTGGCCTGCAGCTCAGAGAATTTGAATTTGCTCATCAGGGAGGCGCGCGCGTCATCCACATCCTTACTCTTCTTGATGAGCGCGATGATCTCGTCGATATGATCGAGTGCCTTTTTGAGACCGAGCAAGATATGCTCGCGCGCAGTCGCCACCTTGAGATCGTACTTGGTGCGCTTGGTCACCACATCCTTGCGATGCGCGACGAAATACTCCAGGAGCGCTTTGAGCGAAAGCGTCTGTGGCACGCCATCCACGAGCGCGACGACGTTGTAATGGAAGGTCTCTTCAAGCTGCGTGTGCTTATACAAATAGTTGAGTACTGTCTGCGCATTCGCATTGTTCTTCAGCTCGACGACAACGCGGATGTCCTTGGTGCTCTCGTCGCGGATATCGCGGATGCCTTCGAGCTTTTTTTGGTGCACGAGGTCGGCGATCTTGGTGAGGAGATCAGATTTGTTGACGCGGAAGGGGATCGAGGTGATCACGATTTGGTAATCGCCTTTTTTATTTTCCGAGATCTCAGCATCTCCGCGCACAACGACCGGTCCACGGCCCGTTGAGTACGCGTGCGCCATATCTTTCTGGTTGAACGCGATGCAGCCGGTCGGGAAATCGGGTCCCTGCACAAATTGCAATAGATCGTCGGTCGTCGCGCCTGGATTCTCGATGAGGTGGACGGCGGCATCGCACACTTCGCGAAGATTGTGCGGCGGAATATTGGTCGCCATACCGACCGCGATACCGAGCGTGCCATTCAAAAGCAGATTGGGAGTTGCAGACGGTAGCACGGTCGGTTCTTGCTTGGTGTTATCGTAGTTGGCAACAAAATCAACGGTCTCTTTCTCGATGTCCTTCATCATCTCGCCCGCGAGCCGCGACATCTTGGCTTCCGTGTAGCGATACGCCGCTGCGCCATCACCGTCGATCGACCCGAAGTTGCCCTGGCCTATGATAAGTGGATAGCGCATGGAGAAATCCTGCGCCATTTTCACCATCGCGTCATACACAGATGCATCGCCGTGCGGGTGGTATTTGCCCAAGACGTCGCCGACGACGGTCGCCGATTTGCGCGTCTTTGCAGAAACGGTGAGTCCCGCCTCCTGCATCGCAAAGAGGATGCGGCGGTGCACCGGCTTTAGCCCATCGCGCACATCAGGAAGGGCGCGCGCTGTGATGACGGACATCGCGTAGTCGAGGTACGACTCGCGCATCTCGGTCGAGATACTACGAGAGACTATCCCCTCGGGTCGAGCTGCAGGAACTTGTTTTTCGTCATCTTTTCCGCGTGCCATATTTACTCAATTGTATCAAAAACGGCCTTAATTGCAATGCAGAACTGCCTGTGGCATAGTACAAAAAGCGACATCAACACGGTGTCGTCAGGCCATGAACCATGGAGGTTGTCATGAAGCCGAATGTTCGTTACTACAAAATTCTCGCCATAATTCGCCTCTCGAAAGATAGCCAGCAACGAATCTATCGCGGAGCGATTATATCGAGCAAAGTGGAACTATCGCGCGCGTATCTTCGTAGTAATCCCGGCCGTGAACTCTTGATGGTACGTTTTCTATTAAAGTTTGACGGCCCTTCCTGGGACGTGGACCGGGAGAAACGCGGATGGACTTCCTTAGTTGTGCGATTCGATGACGATTTACGTTCGAAGATCGGTGCTTGGTTCAACAAAAAGGCCAAAAATATATCGGAGACAAGACTCGTTGCTGATCCGATCGAGGTGGAAATGGATTTAGAGAACACTTACATCCACGCATAGACGGAGAGAGGCGCTCGACAGGTAACAGATCGCCCCGCCAAAAGAAGATCCCGCCCGCCGGGACCCACTTCTTCTCGGCGCGGCGGTCTTCTTTTTTATTCCTCGCTCCCATTTTCATACCAAAACAACCCATATCTTACTATCCCCATACGTCGATCCAGAACGTCCAAAAACTCTCACGACCGTGAGATATTTTGGACATGGGGAAAACAGAGGAAGGGGCACGACGGTTACGACGTTTAGGTCTGATACAAAGAGCAGTGCTTGGGACGATTGGTGCCGTAGGTATTCTTGCCATTGCCGCTGTCGCGCCGAATGCAGTCGCGGCGTTCGGTCTTTTGGGAAGGAAGAAGCACCGCTTCAAGTATCAGTCAGACAACGTACTCACTCGGCTCGCACAACAAGGGTATGTATCTTTCGAGGAACGTAACGGAAAACGATTCGCCCGCATAACAGATATCGGCAAACAAACGCTTTTGCGCAATGGAGTCACGTTCTCAAAAAAGATTCGCTTCCGGTGGGACAAAAGGTGGCGCGTTATTATTTTCGACATCCCAGAGAAACGGCGGCGTGTGCGCGATGCTCTGCGGGAAACCATGAAGTCGTTTGGTTTTTTCCGGCTTCAAGATAGCGTGTGGGTGTATCCATACGATTGCGAAGACATCATCGGGCTTCTCAAAGTTGATCTACACCTCGGCGGCTCCGTAATCTACCTGGTTGTGGAAAAAATGGAAAATGATAAGCACCTCAAGAAAACGTTTGGTCTTTACTAATTGTCCAAAGATATCTACGACCGTAGAGGTTTTTGGACACGTGCCCGAGTGTCATTGTCTGCTTGCCAGCTAGAAAATGCGCTGTCGAGAGCCTAATTGGCGCTTCCCCGATCGAACTGACTTTGCTCGGTGCCCTGCGTTTGTTGCATCGTGGTTTGCTGCTGATATTGCATCTGCGCCGCTGCGGCATCGTCGCGGATCTGGCGCAGCTCATCTGCGTTGTTGGAATACACTTGTTGCAGCTGCTCTTGGGCTTCTTTCACGCTCGTGAAATTAAACGCGTCCTGCGCCCCGCCACTAAGGTTGACCTCTTGTGCACCTTTCTGGATGCCGCGGAAGAAAAAGATCGCCCAGCCCACGAGTAGTACGGCGACGACAGAGATTGCAATTCCACTTGCAACAGCCACTTTGTCGTCGCGCGGGCCGGATTTGAGGTTCTCGATCGCTTTGGTTGGTGATGCCATTGTGTTATGCGCCGAGTACGACGACTTCGTTTTCTTTGCCGGCAAGATCGCGGGGCTTCAGCGTGAGCTTATCTACCGGCTTTACCCCTTCCTCGCCCGCTTCTTTCAAAAATTGCTTGAGGGATTTCTCATCGTAGAGGACCGGGATGATGATCTTGGCCTCGAGCTTCACCGCGAGCTTCTGCGCCTCCGATGGCGAAAGCGTGCCTATGCCACCGATAGGAATAATGAGCACATCTGGCGAGTCCATCTCCAAGACGTCGCCCGGGAGATCGAGATCACCGAGTGCGCCAAGATAGAGGAGTGACATGCCGTCGAAATGGATGGAGTAGACCGTATTGATGCGCGGCTCCCCTCCATATTTGGATCCCGCAGAAAATCCTGCCACGGTGACGTCCTTTATTTCATATTCGCCGGGGCCTGAAATAATGAACGGCTGCTTTTCTCCGCGCCCTGCTTCCTCTGCGCCATTCGTATCAAGGTGATTGAGCGGAATGAATGCGACGTCGGCGCCGAAATTGGTGGGTTTGAAATTCTTGGATTGTTTGGAGATAGGGCCGAGCACGAGCGTCGTATCACCCGCACTCGCGCGAATGCATGCGCCTTCGTGGAAAGTGAGGATCATGCAGACAGTATAGCAAAAATCTTATCCCCGTATCTTCATCATGACCTTTTGACACTTGTGAAGCTCCAGAGTAGTGTGGCGGAGTCGGACTCCAGCCCGATGGGGCAACGGTTGGCCGGCACTCACCCCTAGATGACTGCCTCATTTGAGCCAAGCGCTCAGACAAGGAAGGTGTACGCCAAGGAATCCCGTATGAAGGGAGACGGTAAGCTCCACAGCACTTGGGATTCGTCCAAAGGTCTTTCGCTTCTCATCGAAAAAATCTCAGTTCGGTTCTGATGGACCGCCGGTCTCGCTTCGGCCAGACCAAAACCCGGGGGTGCGCGCACCAGGACTTGTCCTGCTCTGCCCACCCCCACACCTTTTTATACGTAGACGTCTTTGACATTCATCGTATCTTTTGTATACTCGCGAGACAATTTAGCAGTACGCGGAGGGTTAAAACCTTGCTTCCGACAGAGACGGTAGCGCAAGAAGCGAGGCCCCAAAGCGAACTCAAAAATGAAAGCAGATGTAAGCGACGTTAAGGTTGTTGGAAATGAGGAAAACGAAGAGGTAACGCTGGAGAAACCAGAAAAAGAAGGCCCAATGGCGGAGCTGATGCGCTCAGCCGGCTCTCCGCCTTCGCAAGACGACGTGGTGGAAGGCCCGGTCGTCGCCATTGGCCGCGCACGAGTTTTCATAGACCTTCATCCATACGGCACCGGCATTATCTACGGCCGCGAATACCTCTCCGCGCGCGAAGCACTGAAGAATGTAAATATCGGCGACACGGTGACGGCGAAGGTCGTCGGCATAGACAACGCCGAAGGCTACATCGAGCTTAGCTTGCGCGAAGCGCGCCAGGCAGTCATCTGGAACGAGGCAGAAACAGCGATGCAGAAGAAGACGGTATTCGAACTCGCCGTCACGGATGCCAACAAGGGTGGGCTCATCATCAACTGGAACGGGCTTGCCGGATTTTTGCCAGCCTCGCAGCTCGCACCCGCGCACTATCCGCGCGTGCCTGATGGCGACAAGGAAAAAATATTTGCAGAGCTCAAGCGCATGGTCGGACAGAAATTCGAGGTGATGATCATCACCGCAAGCCCGAAGGAGCAGAAGCTCATCTTTAGCGAGAAGGGGGCCGGCGTGACGGAGCGCTCATCGCTCGTGGAGAAATACAAAGTGGGCGACACGTTGGACGGCGTCGTGACGGGCGCGACCGAATTCGGCGTCTTCGTAAAGCTTGAGGAAGGGCTCGAGGGCCTCGTGCACATTTCAGAAATGGATTGGGCGCTCGTCGAAAATCCGAAGACCCGCTACAAAGTGGGCGACGCGGTGAAAGTGAAAGTCATCGAGGTCAAAGACGACAAGATCTCGCTCTCCATCAAAGCGCTGCTCGATGATCCATGGAAAGCCGCCGGTGCCAAATACAAGAAAGATCAGAAGGTGGACGCGGTCGTCATCAAGTACAACAAACACGGCGCGCTCGCTTCTATCGAAGAAGGAGTCGCTGGCTTGGTGCACATCTCGGAATTCGCGGGCGAAGAGGACCTTCGCGCGAAGCTCGAGCTCGGCAAAGTGTATCCGTTTACGATTACGTTTTTTGAACCAAAAGATCGTCGCATGACTCTAAAGCCTGCTGCGTAAATCTTCTTTTCACCCCGTTAGAAAATATTTTCTAACGGGGCGGGCCGAAGGATCGAAGGATGACGCTGAAGCCGGCGGCGTAGGTTTCAGGTTCTAGGTTTCAGGTGTCAGGGAACTCGGCGGCTTCGCGCCGGCCGCTTGCGTTGTATACTTACGAAGCACCTCCATCTGAGGAGGTTAATAGGAGAAACGCTATCGAAATGAGACAATCGTTTTCGATGTTCGCGATCAGCTCGATCACGCTCGGATAGGCAATTCGGCAGCCATGAGCTGGGACGAAAGTCCCATCGCGAACCACACCCCATCTGCTGATGTAGATGGTAGCAACCCCTCCAATGGGCCGCATGGGAAAGCGGCCCTTACCTTTTTAGTTGAACTTGTTCATTGCGATCTGCGGACCTTCGACGACGATAGCCTGGAGGGCTTCGCTTACTTTCTTAAAGATGGGCTTGAGTTTGGCCTCCTCTGCCGGCTTGAATTTGGTGAGTATGAAGTCCACTACCTCTTTTTCTCCTGAGGGCTTGCGGATCTTGCCGCTGGGGGTGGCTGATGCGATACCAATGCGTATCCGCGTGAATTTCTTGGTCTTTACCGCGCTCATTATTGACTCTAATCCCCTATGCCCCCCGCTCCCTCTATCAAATGAGAGCTTCATGGTGCCAAGCGGCAGGTCCAGATCATCATATATAACGACCATTCGCTCAGCTGCCTTCTGACTCTTAACGAATTTGGGCACTGCAGCGCCGGATTTGTTCATAAACGTGTCAGGTGCGACCAAAATAGTGGCTACTTTGCCGACCATTCCGCTCGCAACGTGCGCTTTGGCTGCTTTTTCCTCCTTCCAATCGCCAAACTTCATGTCCTTAGCGAAATAATCGAGTGCCATGCGGCCGCAATTGTGCCGCGTGTCCTCATATTCCTCGCCAGGATTGCCCAAACCGACGATTATCCATGCCATAGAAGTAGTTTTTAGTTTAGAGTTTATAGTTTTTAGTGAATACCATCATTTTCCGAATGATTACAGATACTATAGTGACACAAACCGTGCACATTGCAAAAAAATCCTCGATGTGCGATTAGTTATTTTCTAAAAACTAAAAACTATCGACTACAAACTATTAAAAGCTTGGTGTCAATGTATCCGGAGTAGTAGAATGTCGCCATGCCCGATCCCGTGATGCAAAATTCTTCATCACTGCCACGATCAAAGAGTTCTAAAAAAGGTTTGGTCGCCTACACGATCGTCGCACTCGGCCTTGCGCTCTTCATTCGCTTCTTCATCGCCGCTCCATACGTCGTTTCGGGCGCGTCGATGGAGCCGGGCTTCGACGATTGGAACTATTTGATCGTGGACAGGCTCTCATATAATTTGACTGAGCCAAAGCGGGGCGACGTTATCGTATTTGACCTCCCGCAGAACGAAAGCCGTGCGCTCATCAAGCGCGTTATCGGGCTTCCGGGCGAGACTGTCCGCCTTTCCGGGCAAACAGTGACCATCCTCAACGCAGCGCACCCCGAAGGATTTACGCTCGACGAGCCGTACCTCGATCCGGAGAACCTCACCGGCAACAACTTTTCAGAAACGGCACTCGAGAAGGACGAATATTTCGTGCTTGGCGACAACCGACACGTCTCTGCCGACTCGCGCATCTGGGGAAGTTTGCCACGCAGTGAGATCGTCGGCCGCGTATTCATGCGCCTCTACCCGCTCGATGAGATCGGCATACTGCCAGGCGCGTCGAGTTACGCAGAATAGTTTTTAGTTATTAGCTTTTAGTTTTCAGTGAACAGCACTCATGGTTCCCCGTCTAACAACTACCAACTCAGAACTAAAAACTGATTTTCATGATTAGATTGAAAGACACGCAGTATCCCAATACCGCCAGCTTCTTGGGTAACGCAATCCGCATTGCTGAGTACTACGGATTTTCTCCACTCGATACCATGCCACGATCTGCCGCGGCGCTCCGCCGTCCGCTCATGCCGCTTTCAAAAGTGGAGTCAGAGATATCTTTTGCACGGCGCGATGAGCGCTCGCTCCTCTCATCGGCGCGCAAATGCCTCCACTGCCTCCAAGCGGTTGCACACTCTGCTCCCGCCGCAGCCGGGATCCCGCTCGTAGTCCCGCACAGTGGCACCCTGCTTGCATGGCGCATACTTCCGAGCCAGAGCGGTATTCCCTCGATGTCGCTTGAACTGCATATCGTGGGGACAGGAAGCGCCATCGCCGAAGCCCTCCTCATCGTCGTTGCAAATGCGATCGCGGAGGAAGCCGGACTCTCACGCCGCAGCCTCGCCATCAACAACATCGGCTCGCCGGATTCTTCCAATCGCTTCGTCCGCGATATCGGTCTCTACTTGCGCAAGCACATTGAATCGATCTCACCCACGCTTCGGCCACGCGCGGCGCAAGATCCGCTCGGCACTCTTGTGCAGCTCATAGAGCGCGGGCATCCGGCAACTCCACGCGCGCCGCAAGCAATGGAATATTTGACGGAAGACGAGCGGCGCAAATTTTGGGAGCTTCTCGAATACCTCGAGATGCTGGGGGTTCCATACGAATTGAACGCGCACATCCTCGGAAGCCGCGACTGCTGGTCGCATTCGCTTTTTGAAATCGCCACAACGGATAGCGAGACGGGGACGCGCATCCCCTTTGCCTTTGGTGGCCGTTACGATCCGCTTGTAAGCCGTTTTGCTCGCACTCCAGCTTTCGCCACGATGGTATCCATCACCTGCGAGGTGCGTGGGAAGACCCGCATCAAGCGTGAAGCGAGAACTCCACAGGGAGAGGCGCAACCCGCGATCTACTTTGCACACTTGGGCAACGAGGCGCGCCGCCGCGTGCTGAATGTCCTGGAAAATCTGCGCCATGCTGCTATCCCCGTGCATCAGGGCCTATGGTACGACCGCATCGGCGAGCAGATGGCGGCGGCGCGCCACCTCGCGGTCCCCTACATCATCATCATGGGACACAAAGAGGCGATGGAGGGCACTATCCTTGTGCGCGAAGTCGCGACCAATTCGCAAGATGCAATTCCACTTCCGGAACTGCCCAATTACCTCAAGCGCCGCCGCATTGGCGGCCGCGCCGAAGCGCACGCCCCGTGAGCATAGTGTGCCTTAGGCGGGCACTCATAAAGAAAGAAGACATGCGGACGTCGGCTGCTTCGTACGAGCCAGCTTGATACACTCGCCGCGCCAGGACGACATGTCGCCTGGCGCAAAGGCACACTTCGCTACGGGGCACGCCTAATGCGAGCTAGGTCTTTGCCTTTTCCTCAAACACGTGGTAGGCTTTTCGCCACATGTCTATAAACGCAGAGGTACAGAAAAGCGGCAACGAGAGCACGCTTTCTACCATTCGCAAATTCTCCCGCCGCGTGCAGGGCACGGGCCTGGTGCGCACGGTGCGCGGAGGACGCTACTTCACCCGCAGCGCCTCCAAGATCGTGAAGAAAAAGCGAGCGCTCAAACTCATCAAGCGCCGCGCCGACTACAAGCGCCTCGTGAAGGAAGGAAAGGTTATCGAAGCACCTCAGCGCCATGGCAGGCCATATAATCGCGCTCCTCAGAGTTCACAGGCGGAGCAGCCAGCCGCCCCGCGGCCTGCTGCGAGCACTCCGGCTCCAGCAGTTCAATAAACTTTGGAAATGTTTGCGATAAAACGCACGCTGCGACCTGGCCGGTCCCTGGCCGGGCAGGCAGGCGCACTCATGCCGCGCCTTCCCTTCGAGAAAATGGCGCGCGCCGTACTTGGGGGCCGCTTTGAACTTTCCCTCGTCATCTGTGGCGACTCTCTGGCACAGCGGCTGAACAGGGCAAGGAAGAAGAGCTACTCACCCAATGTGCTTTCATTCCCCATCGCAAAGAATGAGGGTGAGATTTTCTTGAATGTGCGGAAGGCGGCGCGCGAAGCGCGCCGCTATCGTGTCACGCTTCGCGAACACCTGGCGCACCTCTTTGTCCACGGGTGCTTTCACCTGAAAGGGCTCCGGCATGGGCGTATAATGGAAGAACGCGAACGGCGGGTTCTCCGCCGGTTCGGTATTTCATGCAACGAATTTATACAGGAATAGATATCGGCACGTACCACGTCAAGGTCGTTATTGCTGCGCCCGCTCCCAGCCCCGACGCTCCGCTCTCCATCATCGGCACGGGCACCGCTGCCTCACGCGGGCTACGTCACGGGTACATCATTGATACAAAAGAGGCGACCAGGAGCATACGCGAAGCGCTCGGCCGTGCACAGGCGGTAGCCAAAGTGAAGGTGCGGCATGCACGTGTGGGCTTAGGTGGCATCGGACTGGACGAAATACGGTCTTCTGGTGACGTGGGGCTTACTGTCTCCGGCGGGATCGTGACTGAGCGAGAGATCGAGCGAGCGCTCAAGGAGAGCGAGAAACGCGCCTCACCAAAACTGACCAACCGCACGGTCATCCATACCATCCCGCTTCAATATCGCGTGGACGGTACAAAAGTATTTGGGCGGCCCTTGGGTATGCAGGGCACGCGCCTTGCGATAGATACGCTTTTGATAACGATGCTTTCCCAACATCAGGAGGATCTCATCGAGGCAGTAGAGACGGCAGGGATAGAGGTGGAGGGAGTGATGGCGTCGCCTTTGGCTGCGAGCCTCGTCACGCTCACTAAGGCGCAAAAAACTGCTGGCGTTGCGCTCGCCAATATTGGCGCAGAGACGCTCTCGGTCGTCGTTTTCGAAGATGATATGCCGATCTCGATAAAGATATTCCCCATCGGTTCGTCCGACATCACCGAATCGATCGCGCTCTCATTCAAAATCCCCCTCACTGAAGCTGAGAGCCTGAAGCGCGGCGGTGTTACGGGGAGCGACATACCAGAGCGAAAGATGTATACGATCGTCGCGACGCGCCTCAAAGAGATGTACACGCTCGTCAATGCGCACTTAAAGACTCTCGGCCGGCATCGCCTGCTTCCTGCGGGCGTCGTTATTACCGGCGGCGGCTCAGGACTTGCGACGACCGCCGACATCGCGCGCGCCGTCTTGCAGCTGCCATCGCAAGTGGGCCAAGTGGGCCACCTGCCGCGCTCATCGGGAGTGGATGCGAGCTGGGCTGTTGCCTATGGTTTGTGCCGTTGGGGCTTCGCAGAAGACGCCTCAGGTGGCACACACATGTTTGGCGACGTCGTCCGCGATGCGTGGGATTCGCTAAAACAAGGAATGCGGAGTTTGCTGCCTTAGGAACTCGGAGTAGTAGGAAGACTCTTTCTTGAGACATGACTAGTTGTACTAGTCAAGTTTGCGCATCGGCGCAAAGTGGTACTATGTCTTAGAAAATCAAGGAGCCGAGGCTAACGAGGCGACTATGGTTTTCTTGACCCTGTTAAATCCCCGCCACAGGCGGGGCGGCTCAGGGAGCCGATTTAACAGGGTGTAAGATTTTCTAATTCGTAAAGCTCGCCACGCTCGCGTTACTCATAACAAAATCTAACATGACCAAACAAGTGAAGCCTGATGTAGAATCTTTTGCACGGATACGAGTGATAGGAGTCGGAGGATCAGGCGGCAATGCGGTCAATCACATGATCGCATCGCACGTGATGGGCGTTGATTTCATCGCTATCAACACCGACGGCCAGGATCTCCATAAGAACAAAGCGAAGCGCAAGATACATATCGGCAAGGCACTCACGAAGGGCCTTGGCGCTGGCATGAACGCGGAGCTGGGCAAGCAAGCCGCGGAAGAAACACGTGAAGAAATTCAGGAAGCGATCAAAGGTTCCGACATGGTATTCATCACCTGCGGTATGGGCGGCGGCACGGGCACAGGTGCCGCACCAAGTGTGGCAAAGATCTCCCGCGAGCTTGGCGCGCTTACTGTCGGTGTCGTCACCAGGCCCTTTGGATTTGAAGGGGCTCAGCGCATGCGCCTCGCAGAGCAAGGCTTGGCAGAGCTGCGCAAGGCAGTCGATGCGCTCATCATCATTCCAAACGATAAGTTGCTCGCGATCGTGAGCCGCGAGACCGGCATCAAGAATGCCTTTGCGATGTGCGACGATATTTTAAAACAAGCTGTCGAAGGTATCTCCGATCTCATCACGCAAACCGGTATCATCAACGTGGACTTCGCCGACGTGCGCACCATCATGCACAACGCAGGCTCCGCCCTCATGGGCATCGGCACCGCTATCGGCGAGCACCGCGCGGAGATAGCTGCGCGCGCAGCCATCAACTCTCCCCTTCTGGAGGTTTCTATCCATGGCGCGAAGGGCGTGCTCTTCTCTGTCGCGGGCGGCGAGGATCTCGGAATGCTCGAAGTGCAAGATGCAGCCAACGTCATTACCGAGGCGATCGATCCGGACGCCAAGGTCATCTTCGGCGCTGTGACCGATCCAAGCCTCAAGAAAGGCCAGGTACGCGTCACGGTCATTGCAACCGGCTTCCCGGAGGCGACTCAGCGCTCAACGCTCTTTGCCGGCGCACAGCGCCTGGTCGCCAAGAAAGACCAGGACGTACCGCCAGTTTCCGCGCGTGCGCGTGAAGAAATGGAGAAGGCACCTGAAACATATGAAAAGCCTGTAGGGAAAGGGGCGCCAAAAGACCTGCCAAAGCCTGGGGCGAGGATGGAAGAAGACGACGACGACAGCTGGGGAGGATTGCCTTCATTCCTGAGGAGAAAATAATACGGTATAATTGCCCGAATGGCGGATTCTTTTGAACTTGCGATCGTTGGCGGCGGCCCCGCAGGGGCCGCCGCAGCGATTTACGCCGCGCGTAAACGCCTCAAAACGCTCCTCATCACTTCTGAGTGGGGCGGCCAGAGCAACGTCTCGACCGACGTACAGAACTGGATAGGAACGCCATCACTCTCTGGCACGCAGCTTGCCGAGAACCTCCGCAAACACGTCGAAGCATACGCCGGTGAGTGGCTAACCATTCAATCTCCCGAGCTCGCAACCTCGCTGAAGGTCTCCGACGATCACGTCGAGATAACGACCAACAAAGGGGCCTACACCGCTTCCGTCGCGCTCGTTACCACAGGAGCGAACCGCCGCAAGCTCGAAGTGCCGGGCGCAGCCGAATATGACCAAAAGGGCCTCACCTACTGCGCCTCATGCGACGGCCCGCTCTTTGCCGACAAAGACGTCGTCGTCGTTGGCGGTGGCAACGCCGGATTTGAAACTGCCCTTCAGCTGCTTACCTACTGCAAGAGCGTGACGCTGCTGCATAAGGGCGAGAACTATCGAGCCGACAAGATAAGCGTGGATGCTGCGCTTGCACACCCAAAAATGCGCGGGGTGCTGAATGCCGAGCCTGTCGCGATCGAAGGAGAGAAATTCGTCACAGGTATTCGCTGGAAAGATCTAAAGACGGGCGTTGAGGATCGCCTCGCTGTCGAAGGCGTGTTTATCGAGATCGGCCTTATACCCAATACGGCGTGGGTCGCGGGCGCAGTGGAAATGAATGAATTCAAGCAGGTCAAAGTAGATCCCAAAACGCACCGCACTTCGCACCCACGCGTATGGGCTGCCGGCGATTGCACCGACGGCCTCTACCACCAAAACAACATCGCCGCCGGCGACGCCGTCAAAGCGCTTGAGGATATTTACATGTCCTTGCGTAGAAATTGAAAAGGCGCGCTACTACGTGTTCGCGCGCCCTCATTGTTTTTGGAATCGACCATCCAGACCATGTCAGGTGGCGATCTAGTCGCCGTCGATTGAGGAACTTACGCCAACCCGAACTGGCGGCTCAACAGCTCTTTCACCAATGACCTCATACATCCCCCCTGACGCAGGGTTCAAGAAGTTGAGCTTGGCCCCCTCCGGTGTGACCGCTGCGATTTCAGCGAACTTCGCACTCAGCCCATGACGGTTGTTGTCACATCTGTGCACTGAGTCGACGGCCCAGATCCCGTCTGATGCTCGACCCAAACGCCTCAGCTTGAGCAGATAGGTGCCGTTGGCACTTAAGTATTTCCAGGCCATATGTCTCTCCACTGGCTTGGACGGAATCAGACAATCTGCTTCCTGTCCGGAAAGACTATACTGCCGGGAAACTTTAAAGTCTATTTAGTGCTTGAAATGCCGGATGCCGGTGAAGACCATGGCCATGCCGTGTTTGTCGGCGGCATCGATGGATTCTTGGTCGTTCTTGGAGCCGCCGGGTTGGATTATTGCTGTGGCTCCGGCTTCGGCGGCGGCCTCCACGCAATCGGGAAACGGCATAAAGGCATCGGATGCCATTACCGAGCCCTTTAGCGCGAGATTTGATTCCGCTGCCTTAAGTGCGGCGAGCTTGGCACTATAGATTCGGCTCATCTGCCCTGCGCCGATGCCGACGGTCGCGCCGTTCTTTGCATACACAATGGCATTGGACTTGACGTGTTTGACTACAGTGAACGCGAACAGCAGGTCGGCAAGTTCGGTGGCAGTTGGAACGCGCTTTGTTGCCGTCTTCACTTCCCCGTCGAAGATAATATTGTCTGCCGAAGACACAAGCCCCCCGCCTGCGATAGAGCGGACGACATTCCGTTTCGCCGCCGCGTCGGGCATCGTCCCGGTCAGAAGCACACGCAGATTTTGTTTGGCAGAAAGTGTCGTGAGCGCATCGTCGTCCGCAGCAGGCGCGATGACGACCTCAAGAAATATTTTTACGAGTTCAGATGCGAGGTCAGCGGTAATACTCGCATTTACAGCGACGATGCCGCCGAATGCCGAGACGGGATCGCATGCGAGCGCTTTCTCGTACGCCTCGCGAAGATTCTCGCCGAGCGCTGCACCGCAAGGGTTGGTGTGTTTGACGATGACGACCGCTGGCTCGTCGAATTCCGCAACGCATTCGAATGCTGCGTCGGCATCCAAGAGATTGTTGTAGCTTAGCTCTTTGCCCTGTACTCGCTTCGCGGTCGCGGCACCTGGGCGCTTGTCGCTTGGATCGAGGTAAAGCGCAGCACTCTGGTGCGGGTTCTCGCCATAACGAAGAACTTCCGCCCGTTTGAGATTGAGCGAAAGTTCCTCCGGAAAGTCAGCGTCCGCATTCATGCAGACACTTTACCTCATTATTCAACCACAGTCACCGAGCCAAATGCAGTCACGTTCAGGTGGTCATGGTAGTTCCATGTGCCGGCCTTATGGAATGTGAACGTATAGTTGTTGCCACCTGCACATTGATCGAACGCGCTCTTTGAAGTATCCGGGCAGTGCGCTGCGAGCGAGGTGCTGCTGTACATCGTATGGTTCGGATGTTGTGCGGAGGCGACCCACATTTCGCGGGTCCCTTCGTTGTTCCACGACACAGTGCCTCCTTTCTTGATCGTCACAGTCTGTGGAGAAAAACTCGTGCCGTCGTAGGTGATCGTCGCTACCATCGGAACAGTAGTGTCTACAGTTACTGATCCGGTGACATCGATTCCCGAAGTATCAGTACCCGCTGTATCAGTTGTCGACACTTGCCCCGGCACGACTGGGACCTGCGAAGTCTGCCACCACCAGTACCCGCCAGCGAGAATGATAATTGCTATTACTACCCAAATCCATGTGTTTTGCATACCAGTAATCTTATTACTACTAAAGTACGGCAAAGTATAGCATAGCTGTTCATGAAGGAGCTATGAGGCTCTTTTTGCAAGAAATTCCTTCCCGTGCCCGACATCGGTACTGACAGGGATGTCTGTTTTGCATAGGTCGCATTCACTCGCTTCCCACGAATCGAGCTCCACATTGAGGAGCTGCTCGAAGCGCGGCGGGCTCCCCACATCTTCTTGCTTTACATGGCCGCGATTGACTATCGCGATCGCGCCAACGACATCCGCACCTGCTGAGCGCGCTGCCTCCACCACTTTCTTTATTGAGCCGCCGGTCGTGGTGAGGTCTTCGACGATAAGCGTTTTCTTGCCTTTGATCACCTGGTCGTAGCCGCGCTTAATGATGAATCCACCCTGCCCATCCTTATCAGCATACACGCCATACACATCGCGCCCCGTGAGCTCGCACAAATGGTACGCAGTCCATTGAGAAAGGATCGCCGCGCCGATCGCCGGGCCAATGACCGCCTCGATGCCGGCGTCTTTGAAGCGCTCTGCCATCTCACGGCACACCTGTGAGGTCTCGCGTGTATGCGCATACATAGCATCTTTGAGGACGTACGCATCGCTATGCCGCCCGGAGGTGAAGACAAAGTGCCCGCTGCGAAATGCGCCGACCTTTTGGAGGAGTTCCAGTACTTCGTCTTCAGTCATGTTAGAGATTCTTAGTGAGTAAAACGAGCTTAGAAGCTCTTACACCCTTGTTAAATACGATTTGAGGCGGTTGCGCAAGAACATCTTGCCATGATGTGTCTTCAAGTAGAGTTCGCGATGCCGAGCATCTTTACGATCTCTACAAGCTTCGTAGTATATCAAATCTAGCGGACGACGGTCTTTTGTTGCTGGAACTTTACCTCTTTGATGTGCCTCAAATCGTCCTTTCAAATTATCGCTGCAACCAGTGTAAAATTTCTTGTCCTTGTCTGAGAGTAATACATATGTATAGAAATACATAAGCGATTTGAAAGGATTTAACAGGGTCAGACACTTCTAACTCGCTACGCTCCTAAGAATTGCCTGATGAAGTTCTTTCGCCTTTTCCCCAGCCGCTTTTGCAAAGTCAGGACCATCCGAAGCGAATAAGACCGCGCGCGAGACGCTGATGATCATCCCCTTGCCTCGGCTGTCTTTGCCCGCCTGCACCGTCTTCTCAAGGTCGCCGTTTTGTGCGCCGATCGCAGGTATTAGTATCGGCATGTCGCCCACAATGGCGCGCACTTCGCGAAGCTCCTCCGGGTACGTTGCCCCGACGACGAGCCCGCAATTGCCATTTGCATTCCACTCTTGTGCCACGTGTTCCGCGACTATTTTGTAGAGCGGCTTGCTTGCCCCGAGCGGGGTCGAGGGGCCTATCATGAGATCCTGGAATTCTCCTGCGCCGGAATTCGAGGTGCGGCACCAGACGATGACGCCATTGTCTTTGCGCTCGAGGAATGGCAGTAACGCCTCTTTGCCTGGATACGGATTTACCGTGATCGCATCGGCGCGCAGATGGTCAAATGCTGATTCAATGTACGCAAGATTGGTGTTGCCGATGTCGGCGCGCTTGGCGTCGAGAATGACGGCGACTTCCGGCGCTGCGTCATGAATGTACTGGATGGTCTCGCGAAGCGCGTTCCATCCCTCGTCGCCATGCGCTTCGTAGAATGCGATGTTGGGCTTGTATGCGCCGACGATATCCCTGGTCGCATCGATGATCGCGCGATTGAAGGCGACGAGCGTCTCGCGCGTGCCGCCGCGCTGCGCTGCTTCGGGGATTTTCTTGAGGCTACTGTCGAGCCCCACGCACAAAAACTTGCCTTGCTTCCATTGCACTTCGAGCAAGTCGCGGAAATTTCGGTCGCTCATTGCGCAACATACTACCATAAAATAAAACCGGTGGGCTAAGTGGCCCACCGGCTTGATCATGGCTTCGAATACCCGAAGCATTACGGCTTGCGCCAGCCGTTCTGTTCTGCTTTCGACGGATGAAAGTCGGGATGGGACGGATTCCGAGTTCCGGTGACTCGGAAAACCTCGCCCGACTTCTTGCTGAGTTTTGTGCGGGGCTTCTTGCGCTTCCCGCCTCGTGCAACGATTCGCACGCCGCGTTTTCGAATGGTCATTTGTTATTCCCTCCTTCAGGAACATGTAGGCAGAGGAACCGCTCTTCTGCCAGAGCCCCATGTATATCAAACACCCCTGGAGGGAGCAAGCTGCCGGCGACGGACGATGAGAAGCAGGACGAGTGCGAGGTTGGAAGCTACGAGTACCGCCGGAAACAGCGCTGTGGTTGCGCTGAAAGTAGAGAGCGCGAGCAGACTAACGACATACTTCGCAGCGGAAAGTACGAATAAACTCATCGTTTCTTCCTTTGGGCGTATGTATGCCTTTCGGAATGTCGGCATGAAGGCGATCGTATCTGCAATAACAACGATGATGACGGCTACCAGCGGGTCGTTGGTCGCACGCCACAAAATGATACCGAGTACCGCACCGCTAAAACAGATCCAATCAAAGATCGTTACTTCTTTGTCACCTTTCGATAGCGACAAAAGTGCAATACCAAGGACAGCTACTGCGCTTATTCCAGTGACCCATGCCCCGGCTCCCGCACCAGTGAAAACTTGTGCAAAAAAAGTGATGCCCATCATGAGTGCGAAAGAAAACCACGAGAATGGATGCGGCTTCGTCGAGCCCCGCAAGATGTCTCGATAGTATGGAACGTAGCTGATGAGGCCGATAGCGACCGCCACGATGCCAAGAATGGTTTTGTAGTCGTACATCACGCAATCCTAGCACTTCCGTGCCTTCATGATGCGCGTGCTATTCGAATTCACACATGAGCGACACGTGGCGCATTTTCAGCACTTTTTGTTGCTATATTTCACTCATGTCACCCGAGGACGGTCGGTCTGTTTCGTATATTTTCAAAGCCTTCTTGACCGTCGCGTTCTCCATCCTTGTCGCAAGTGGTATCTCCCTCGCGACAGCGACTCTCAACCCAGATGCTCGGGAAACACAGCTCGCGCAAGCTGGAGCGGTTACCACAAAAGACAGCACTGAGCAGACAAAAGATACAGTCAGCACTGGGAAAAGTGGCACTCCCACATCAAAGGCTGGAGGGGCCTGTACTCCGACGGAGAAAAACAAACTTACCGGCGAAGCGCGGCAGCGCAGAGAAGCGTCGTGCGCTGCCGAGAAAGGCACGGTGACGTACAAAGACAACAGCGGAGCGAATCAGACCTGCGTAAAAGGTGAGGGTGGCACGTGTGAGCAAAGTCGTGAAGCTATGGAGGCTATCATAGCGCGGGGCGGAACGATCCGACCGGAAGGTTCGCGTGTCGACGTTCCAATCCCCCCGAGTACCGGTGACGCATCGCCAGAGGCAGTCAATCGTCAAATATCGAGCGCGATGGTCAACAATCCTACAGCAGCCGCGCAAGTCGCTGCCGACCAAGGCAACTTCAGTGCAGCACAAGATATCGCAAGATACGCAAACCCGACGAATCCTGTGACACCAGCACCCAACGTCGGCACGGCGGGCGCGCAAGCGGTCGCACAAAACCGCGACCTGATAGACACCTATACGCTCACCCCCACGTCACCCACGGCGATTAACGCACCAGCCAATCTCAACCCCGACGGCTCATTCAAGAGCGCCTCGACGTTCAACCCGCAATACGGCCCAGTAACCGGACTGAATCCAACCGGCCCTCAAACAACACAAGCAAATAGTGAAAATTGGTGGAACAGCATCATTCAGGCCAACGCGCAGCCGCATACCCTTGCCCAATTTACGGGCGGCATGAATGGTGATTGGGCTGGAACACCGACACAGCTAGTGAGTGGTTTGCCTACTGCAACAGACACTTGGAGCGACATCGTGACGCCATCTGCTACAACCCCCTCGCTCGCAACAGAACCAACAACAGCGGCGACACCTGAAAATCCAAACGCGAATCCTGAGCTCTCTCAATCCGTGCCGGTTCGCCCAATTTTTGGCGAAGGGTTTGTCGCTCCGCAACTACCGTACACACAAGACGGCGATTTCGTACACTATACCGATGAAAATGGTTTGCCTGCTAGGCTTCACAAAGATATTTTTGATGCACAGAATCCCGATGTGACAGTCGGAGGAGTTGCCAGAGCAGCAGGTGTGGGCGACTCGCCTTCCAATCCTCTTACTGCAGAAACGCTGGGCAACGCGCTTGGAGGAGATTTGACTCGCTTGAAAGCTGGTGGAGAATGGGATGGGAGCACTGTCGAAAAGGTTACGAATCCAGACGGTTCGATCGAATATCGTGTTCCGCTCCAACAAGGACCCGCGAGAACCGTACAAGATATCTCGGAACACCCTGGCGTATATTCGACGCGCGATCCAAACGGTGGTGAGCGAATCGCACCGATGCTCTTCCCCGATAGAGTCGCACCGCCTTCTGAGGCAGTGGTTGCAACGCCCAGCGGAGAAGTGCCCACGGGCATCGTGAATCCTGAAGGCGGCACGGCGTCACAGGTGCTGCCTGGGCAGGGCGAGCCCGTGTCAAAGCCTGTGCAAACGTTCGAGCCTGAATCAAACCCTGAGCGACAAACTCATTTTGCGATCAATCCCGTTCTCACGCCGGGCGCGCCGGGCAGCGTGGGCGGCGGCGAGGCGAGCGGTGAGAAAAAAGAATTCTTTGGCATTCTTGGCGCACCGCCTTCTGCATCCGCCGGCGCAGGAGCAGAAGCGCAAGGAGAAGTGAATGTTCCAAATACCGCCCCATCCGGTCAATACACGCCGAACGAGCAGGGCCCGATCGCCGATTCGCGCGGCACTGGAGATACATCGGGCCAACCAAATTCTCCCGAACCCGGACGAAATCCGGTAGTTACCGAAAGCGGCACGAGCGAGACGCCGGCAAATCCTGACGTCGAGCCGACGACGCCTCCAACAAATCCTCAAGAGACCGGAAATAATCCATTCGCATGGCTACCCGCTCCAGGCGGCACGCCGAGCAATAATCCGGAAGGAGCGCCTGCTCCTGGCACGACGCCAACCAATGAAATTCCCGATGGCATTTGGAATCCCAAGCCAGTGGAGGGCGGACCGTTCAAGGACCCGAATCTTTTGCAGGACGATCCACAAGGGCCAATTACACAGCCAGACGGTAATCAGGGGCAGGCGCAAGGTGGGCAAGGGCAGGGGCAAGGTGGGCAAGGGGCGGGCAAGGGCGAGAAAGGGAAGGATGGCTCCGGTCAAACACCCGAACAGGTGCCGACCAGTCAGCCGACCACGATGCCAGC
>Ga0209542_10003448_pt1 | contig 33847 bp, 27 predicted proteins | sample RifCSPhighO2_01_FD_184028 | JGI IMG/M metagenome (GOLD analysis project Ga0209542, IMG submission 184028) | Soil microbial communities from Rifle, Colorado - Rifle CSP2_plank highO2_0.1 (SPAdes) (version 2) | ecosystem: Environmental > Terrestrial > Deep subsurface > Rock core/Sediment ... | reverse complement strand
CCTTCATAATATTTTTAAATAAAAAGTCTCCGACCGGTATCGGTCCGTCGCCTTTATCAGTAAAATTTCTAAAGCACACAAGCTGGAAATTAAAATCTTTTGAATAAAGCAAGCTATTAATTTGAGAAAACGTATAGTTTGAGTTATTTTCTATACTTATTTCAATATGCAGGTATCTGGTTCTTTTTAATGCTTCATAAGCGGCTTTGAGAACATTATATTCAAAAGACTCAGTATCTACTTTCAATATATCTAATACTTCCAAATTATTTTCCAGGATAAAAGTATTTAAAGTCTTGGCATCTACTTCAATAAATCGGATGTTTTTATCACCTTTTTCTTTATTATGAGCTCCGGTTTCATTTCGTATAACACTACTTACAGCTGTATTTTCTTCAGTGAATGCCATATTCTCTTTTCCGTCTTTATCAGACATGACTAATTGAAATATATGATAATTAGACTCCGTTAAATTTTTCGTTAAACATTCAAATGCTTTGGCGACTGGTTCAATGGCATATATGTTTGCGCCTTTATATAAATCTCCACAAACAAGTGAAAAGAAGCCTACATTCGCGCCGATATCAACAACTGTTTTCACTTTTTCAATTTTGGCAAATTTGAGCATTTTCTGGTGTCTAGTCAGCATACTTTGATAACCTGCAATTCCAAAGGATGTATCATAGTAAATGTTTTTACCGAATAATGTTACGTGGCTCTCCCCAAGCTTAAATATTTTTATATTTAGTAAATTTAGAATGATTTCCAGATATTTTAATTTAGTAAATTCAATTTTCTTATCGAATGTCCAATCAGAGATCTTCCAAAATCCAAAATCTAAAGAAATTGATGCGTTTATAAACCATTTTACTTTTTCCAGCATAATATAAATATTAACAAATAAAGCTTTGTTCCCGACATCGAGCATAAACAGTATCGATGTAAATACTAATCTCTGCTGTATAATAACATAGTTATGGAAGATAAATACATAATAATTACCCATGTGCTTTATAAAAATAATAAAAAAGTATCGGGTCCTTACTATTCTATTATCAACGGATTGCTGCAAAATAATAAGGGTGTTTTAGTGCTCGAAATCCCCCTGGTTGGCTATGAAAACCCCGTATTTTACGGTAAAAACGACGCACAACATAAGCTAAAAATACCTAAAAGTTTTGGAAAAACTACACCTATAAAATATTTATCTGATTTTATTTTAACTTTTTTATTGCTAATCAGGCTCTTATCTTATGACAAAAGAAATTCTGTAGTAATAGGGATCGACCCGCTGTCAACTGTTCCGGCAGTGTTTTTAAGGTTCTTATTCAACTTTAAGGTCGTTTTTTACAGTGTTGATTTCAGTGAGAATAGATTTTCGAATAATCTTATGCAAAAAATGTACAAGTATTTTGATAAGATTTCTTCAGTAAAAACTGATCAAACCTGGGTAGTATGTGAATCCCTGGCTTACTATAAGAAAAAACATTACAACTCCGAATCTTTATATACTCCAAATTCCTTCGCATTTAACGAGAGCTACTATGAAACAAATAAGAATTCCAGAACTGGAAACAGAGTGGTTTGGACTGGGAGTATTTTAACAGACAAACAGATCCGGGATATTGTAAACATCTGCATTAAATTACAAACTATCAGGCCGGAATTGGAATTTTGGTTTATTCCAACTAATAAAATTGACTTGTTTAAACAGGAAACGGAAAAAAACAATTTAAAAAATACTACGATATACGACGTAAACGGTCAAGACGCATCGAGTAAACTAGTATCTCAATGCGACCTGGGATTAGCGGTTTACGATAAAGACTTTGGATCAACAAAATATATAGAACCCATAAAAATATGGGAATATATGATGTGCGGCCTCCCATTCATAATTTCATGTGAACCATCTCTTAATAAAGAGGTGATAAATGAGGGAATTGCTTTGCAATTAAAACCGGATAATAAATTGCCAGATAATGACACTCTCAATAATTTTATCTCAAAAGCGAATTTAATTTCACTCCAGCCCAAGTGCCTTCAGATGGCTAAAAAGTACGATATAAAGGAAGCGTTAAAAAACAATTTATCTAAACTGTAATGAACCCAAAAGAGTAACAAACCAAATATTTCTACATATTATTTATTTTTCAATCGTCCAGACAGAAGAGAAATTGTAGAAACAGAATAAGCCCACATAAAAGCAAAACAAACAATCGGATGCAAAAACCAAGCTAAATCACGCCTTTTTAAATATCCTCTAATAGAGAACAACAATGGTTGTATAAAGGTGGCAGAATATAACACAAAAAGACCAAGTTTTAAAACATCTTTCTTGCTAGACGGATTAAAAAGTAAGTATCTTCTGTTCCCGTGCATAGGATTATGTGTTTTAAAGTACGTTTTTCTTCTTGAGGTTAACTTATTCAAACTTGAAGCCGTATCATGATATATTTCATTTTCCACCATAGCGAATTTAGTGTACCCTAGTTTTACCAGATCCATCACAACATCTATATGAAAATATTGATCGGGCTGGCAATTGGATTTGAGCATTAATTCTCTCCACGAAAAGTATCCGTTTCCTCCTAAAGTAGGCATGTTATTTTCAACAAATTCAACTATAAAATAACCGCTGTGTTTTTCTTTAACCGGAGTTATCTGCCAATTATCATACAGCCAAGACAACTTTTCGCTTTTCCCCAAATACAATGCTACCGGATCATTAGCTCCAATCAAAGCACAATACCTATTAAAATAAGCGAAACCGGGCATCAAACCGTATCTTAATGTTTCAGCACCTGTCAAATCCGAAATTTCCAAGAACGGTTTAACCGATTGATTCATCCATTCCTTGTCAGGAAGAATGTTGTCAGAATCTAAATATGCTACTAAATCTTTTGAAGCGCTTAAAAGCCCGATTCCTTTTCTCGGTTCCTGATTATCCTTATAACCTCCTTCAATAAATTTACAATTATATTTTTCTGATGTCTGCCTTGTGACATCTGTCGACCCCCCGTCGATAATTAATATTTCGATTTTTTCCTGAGGATAGTTTTGCTCTCGTATGGACTTTAAGCAAGCTTCCAACGTTCTCATGGAATTTAGTGTTGGCATAACAATCGAAACTGAAAGTTGAGTATTATTCATGTGTTAATCGTTCCAAACCTTCCAGGGCGGATTTTTATTATTCCACAAATCGTTTAAATCTTCTAAATCTTTATAAGTGTCCACGGCCCCAAAATAACCGTCATGAAAATAAACTCCAAATTTTTTATCTTTCGCGACAGCGTTGAACGGATTCTCAATCATCATATCATCAGTTAGGTAATCAAAATATTTTTTAGTGAAAACAAAAAACCCGGCGTTTATGGGATCCTTCATTAAGTGACCTTTCCTATAACTTTTCAAATGTCCTTCTTTAGAAAATGAAATAATTCCAAATTTATGAGGTACACATACACTAGTCAATGTTGCGACCAGATCCCTGTTATTATGAAAATCCAACACTTTATTTAAATCAACGTCACTGAATCCGTCACCATAAGTACACAAAAAAGTGTCGGTCTTAATAAAATCCGCAGACCTTAGCAGACGCCCACCCGTAGGTGTATCTACACCTGTTTCAGCCAGAGTTATTTTAAAAGGCTCAAATATTTCCCCATGTGAACTTTTTAAAAAATCCCGAATATAGTCACCTTTATATCCCAAAGTTAAAATAAAATCATTAAAACCATGGTGTTTATACATTTTCATTATGTGCCATAAGATAGGTTTCCCCCCGACATTAATCATGGGTTTCGGTTTGTCTATAGTTTCTTCTCTTATTCTGCTGCCCATCCCCCCGCAAAAAATTACCACGGGCATATTTGACATTTTAGGTGATTTAGAAATCTTTGACTTCGCTGATTTAGACATTTAAGTTTCCTTTCTCGGCTAGTGAAATAAATTCCTCAAATGTTTTACTAATATATTTTATAATATTCTCATTTATGGCCGGATAACAACCTATCCAAAAAGTGTCATTCATAACCTTGTCTGCATTTAGTAAATCTTCGTGTATTTTAAAATCAATATCTTTATAAGCTGGCTGCCTAGTGATATTCCCTGCAAAAAGAAGTCTTGTGCCAATTTTGTGAGCTTCCAAATATTTAATCAAGTCATTTCTATTAAACGGCGCTTGGTTTTTAATAGTTATTACATAACCGAACCACGACGGATTACTATTTTTAGTTGCTTCAGGCAAAATAAAGTAATCTTCAAATTTTTTCAGATGTTCCGTTAGCAGTTTATGATTCTCCCGCCTTTTTTCAATAAATCCCTCCACTCGGTTCATCTGAGCTAACCCGACAGAAGCCTGCAAATCCGTCATTTTTAAATTGAAACCAATATGACTGTAAATATATTTATGGTCATATCCTCTCGGTAAAGTACCCAGCTGCCAGTTGAATCTGATTCCGCATGTATTCTCATTCCCAGGAGCGCACCAGCAATCCCGGCCCCAGTCTCTAAACGACCTGACCATTTTATTAAGCAGTGCGTCGTTAGTTAAAACGGCGCCGCCTTCGCCACAGGTTATTTGATGGGCGGGGTAAAAACTTAAAGTTGCTACATTTCCGAATGACCCAACCTTTTTCCCATTATAAGTGGCACCTAATGCATCACAGCAGTCTTCTATAAGCCAAATACCTCTCTCCTTGCAGAAATTAGCGATTTCCTCCACTTCGTAAGGATTACCTAAAGTATGAGCCAGAAATATTGCTTTAGTTTTATCTGTAACTGCACTTAATACTTTTTGGGCAGAAGCATTGTATGTAGGGATTTCTACATCAACCAATACCGGCGTGCACCCGAATTGGATAATAGGATTTAGTGTAGTAGGAAAACATGTAGCCGTTTCTATTATTTCGTCGCCTTTTTTAATAGCCCGTGAACCAAACTCCCGAGACGTTAAAGCATAAAATGCCAATAAATTTGCGGAAGATCCTGAATTTACAGTAGTACTGAAATTCACACTCATAAATTCCGCGAGCCTGCTTTCAAACTGTTCGTTAAATCTACCTTCGGTCAGCCAAAAATCCAAAGAGGCATCTACAAGATTCTGCATTTCCTCAAATCCGAAAACTTTACCGGATGTGGGGATATGACTTTCTCCTGCAACCAAACCCTTATTAAAGGCTTTATTATGATATTTTTTAACAAGCGAGAGAATTTCTTCTCTTAGCTGATCAGACATATTTTTTATACCAGTTGATAGTTTCTTTTAATGCTTCCTCGGTTGAGTATTTTGCTGTCCATCCCAATTTTTCTTTGGCTTTTTGAATACTTAAGTACTGCTCATATATTTCATTTGTCGCTTCATTTTTAATAACCGACTCCAGGCTCGAATCCATCAACTTTAAAATCATCTTAGTAATTTCAATTACTGAAAACCGTTCTTCTGTTCCTAAATTAAAAGCTTCCCCTGCAATTTTATCGACATTTTCCGATATAGTTAAATACCCTGCAGCGGCATCCTTGGTAAAGAAATAATTTCTAATAAACTTTCCGTCGCTTCTAATTATCGGCGCTTCCGCTCTCATTACAGATAATATAGTGCCCGGGATAATCCTGCTGAAATTTAAATCTCCCGGACCAAATAAATTCCCGCATCTGGTAATATTTACCGGCATTTTAAATGTGTGCCAGTAACTTTGAGCAATTAAATCCGTACAGGTTTTTGAAACATCATATGGATACTTACCTTTAAGTTGTGTCTCCTCGTCATATGGAAGGATTTTACTTTCTCCATAAGCTTTATCTGATGAAGCCACAACTACAGACCTAATTTTCTTGGAGTGAAGTCTGGCAGCCTCAAGCACATTCCAAGTGCCGCGCATATTACTCTCAAAAGTTGATAAAGGCGAGGCATTCGCTATTCTAACAATAGTTTGAGCCGCCAAATGAAACACAGTATCAACTTCATATTCCCCTATAACTCTCTCTACAAATGAGAAATCAGCTACATCTCCATGAACAACAGTAACTTTGTTCTGAAGATTCTCAATAAAAAAACGGGATTTGGAAACGTTGTCCCTGACCGCTGCTACAACATTCGCTTCATTCGCAACCAGCTGGCTTACCAATTCTGATCCTAAAAGACCGGTACCGCCGGTTATAAATACAGCTCTGTTCTTCCAAAATGAATTATTCATATATTTAACTTGCTCCAAAAAAATAAATAATGTAATTAATTATATTCCAAAATTCTTAAATTCAACCAAATTCTGCAGTTTTTCATTCGCGAAGTAAAAAGAAATATTTCCGTTATTTTTTTCATTTATTAATACTTTTATAAGTTCGGCTTTTTCATGTAAACTTCCGGTCGAAACCGTTTCTTTAACTAAATTGAAAAGCAATGTACCAACTGCGCTTTTCTCCTTTTTGCTCTGCAAATCTCTTTTCCCGGCACTTTCATAAAACTTTAATAACTTCTCCTGAACATTTTCAGCTGTGATATCACCTAGTTCGTTAGCATTAACTTTACCGAGTACTCCTATAACAGATTTAATAACTTCGTCATTTACAACCACTATCCCTTCCAATCCCACATCATTCAACGCTTTTTCCCAAACAGCCTTCAGTTCTTTACCCGGCTTATTATATTTAGTTAAGTGAGATCCTAATAGGCCAACGTCTCCGGTTCTAACTATGCTTACATTGGTTCCATTTACTCTAAAAAGAGCGTAAGCTACAAACTTCTCAACTTGAGGATCATTCCCATATGAAAGCAGGAATAAATAATTTTTTGGTACAGTAGTACCTGCTAAACTTGGAAAATCCGCAACCAGTTCACCCAACACGTCAAAAGAATTTGTGAAACTTATTGTTAATCCTTTAATTTGCTCGAGACTGGCCCGTACTTCTATTCCTTTTACTCTTTCAGGATATTTGGAAGTGTCTACCGAAATCATTCTTTCCTTGATCGTATTTATTCTATTTCTGTATAATGGTAGGTATTCGGTTAAGAATGTACTGAGTTCATTTATTGTTGCTTCTTGAGAACCTGTATTATCACTCCAACCTGAAAAAGATAGGTTCGGTATGACATCATCCATGTATAAAAGCATGCCGTACGCGGTATCAATCATATCCACAGCTACAGATGAAAATACCTTTACATCAGATACGTATGAACCAAGAAAAGGTACTGGCTTAAACACAGAGAGCCTCGTCGCTGCCTTATCAATCTCAACAAAATCTTCTTTCAGGTATTCAATCTCAAAAGGCAGGAATCTAAAATCCTGTGATTTAACTGCATTTTCCACAAAAGTAATTTTTGACGGAATTTTATTTGCATGCTGGTAAATTTTAATAATCGGATCTACTAAAAATATATAAAGTGACAAAACCAGTACCGATAGTATTGATAAAACCACAACTATCTTTTTTTCTTTCCTAGTTAAACTTCTTTTTAATAAATGCATATAACCTTATCCTAAAAGCAAAAAATAAAATCCAAACAAACAAAGCTGTAAATAAATAAATCAACCCCAATATAATACCATATGGTATATAGTAAAATTCCACCACATTATTGCCGGAACTTAAAAACACTCCCTGCATAAACCAATTAGTTTGAATAGGATTGCGCCATTCTCCGTTTATTTTTACTTTCCATCCGGGATAATAACCCGTTGAATTAGCTAAAAAGACTTTCCCTCCGCTTTTCACTTCAGCCCGAAGATAATTCCTTTTAATTTCCTGTATATTAACCTCGGCAGAACTTGTTATGTCGGCCGGCGCCTCTTCATTCACAAATACTGCAGTATTTTTCTCAGAACTACGTATTTTATCCAGTAATTGTGCAGATTGATCTGATTTTTCCACCCGCGAAGCAACATACAAACGCGGCAAATTGGTTTCCCGCGAATATATTGCATAAACATCTTGCGGTTTCCCTTTTTCCCATTCCAGATTTAAATAGTTGAATTCGTAAAATTCTGACGAATCTTCTTTTTCGATCATTTTCAGATTCGAATTAGTTTTACCCGCTTTATTTATTACATATTTAACTCCGAGCAGATCCTTTAAATTTCCATTCTCTGAATCAGCAGATTCAAGATATTCATTTATTTTTCCACCGTAAAGGCTTGCGAGAGAAACATATCCGGCGGTTTGATCTAGATTCAAATGACTCGTGCTGTAGTTATAGTGTGTATGTAATACATTAACCCTTTCTCCCTCCTTTACTATATTTATTAAACTTGTCATAAGGGAATTGGGTACAAAGATGTCTTTAGGATTAATCCTTGAATTTATAAATGCCTTTGAAGAAACATTAACAAATGCTTCAACGAATACTGCTAATATAAGACCGTATAACAAATAGTTATTATTCAGATGTCTTAATTTGTAAGATATGGCTACAATAACTAGAACAGCGAATCCTATAATAAATGAAGTATAAAATGAAGATAATTCAATTTCTAAAGGTTGTCTTGTGAAGTATAAAAAAGAAGTCAAAATAAATATAAATACACTTACTATGAGAATTACTTTAAAAATAGAAGTGTATTTAGAGTTCTTAAGTTCATATATATTTCTTAATATCTGCGGAATCAATAGGGAATAAGTAAATAATGGAACTAAAGAAAAAACAGACAATCTTCTAAAAAGCCCTATTCCGGGAATATAATACAACAGGTAAGAAATGAATCCGTATTTGCCAATTGCTATTAATAAACCTACAATTCCAAGTAATAACAATAGTTTATTTCTCCTCTCGGAAAATATGTTTCTATAAGTACGATTCAAAAGCAGTATCAAAATACCAGTCAGACTAAAATATAAAAACACTTGGTTAGTTTTACTTAAGTCATTAAATGGAGTATTTTTGGGAAAAACAGATTCTATTAAATTTGTAATTTTTGCTGAATTAAATAAGAAACTTTCCAAATCTAAATTTAAAGACCTCAAACTATAAGGAAAGTTAATATATGTAGAAAAGTATAAAGGCGCCACCAAAGGCAGGGTGATTAGAAATAAGCCAGTTAATACCTTTAATGCTTTTTTCTTTTTGCTCAATTCAGATTGTGAAAAATAATAATAAAACGAACAAAATAAAAATATAATTACTGGAACAATAACATAACCAGACAAAAAGCTAAAAGCAAGCAACAAATGATAAATAAGAAAATACTTAAACTTATCTGATTCCAGTATTTTTAAAGTGAAATAAAAACAAGCAGGAAGATACGAAGCGGCAAGGAAAATAGCTGAGGCTGACATAAATTCAGTATTATAACCGTTAAACGACCAAATAAGTGCGCCTATTAAAGCGATTTTTTGGTTAAGCTTCCAAAAGTCCGTCAATATCTTATATATAAATATGCTGCCAAAAACCAAGTGCGCAAAAATCGATAATGTGTAAAGGTTAAAAGTAATAAAAGGATTCTTGATTAAGAATGCTATAAATGCAATGAAAATGTTAACTGGATAAAAAACCCCAAAATCAATAACTGAAGCCGTAGGAATACCTATAGATAAATAAGACGGATTCCAAAACAAAAAATTATCTTTATATCCGAAAATAGTCGAAAAATTCTGGGATAAACCGGTAATCTGCAGAGCGTAAATTGCAGAATCTCCGAAAATAAAGGTTTGAAACCCCTTTACCGGTAGTATATTTCTAATATACACCAAGCATATAAAAGCAATTATTGCTGCATAAGGAATTAATTTTCGCGGCATAAGAATATTATTACATACATTAGTAGGTTGTTAAAAGTGTTTTTATAAATAAGTCTGTGTTATTTTACCCTTTAAGACTTTATATTTTAACCTCGGATTTAGCTTTAACTTCTGCTTCTGCACTTTCTTTAATTGTTACCTCAATGGTTTTATCTTCTTTTTTCTCCTTCAAGTGAGTGACCATGCTTTTTATTGCATTTATCCAAAACTTTGGAGAAGACATACTGACTTTAGTTTGCTCCTCATCAAAATCCAGCAAATGCCCTAAAAGTTTTTTTGCAGAATAGATCAGGAATTTAATATCGTCCCAGTTCCGCACTGCCACCAACTTTCTTAATGCATATTGAGGGGTAAAGAACGAGGAATAAAGTTCCTGGGTAAGCTCATATAATCTTTCGTGTGCGAAAGGGATTTTCATTACCGGACCGCGCATATCGAATGCTTCGTAGTCGGTAGGATCAACCAAAAGCCAGTCATTTTCTATACATTGTTTATAAAGAGGTGTTCCCGGATAAGGAATAACAATAGTTGCCTGCATTGTATCAACATAACCCTCCTTGAAAAGCCTTTTGGATAAGGCAATTGTGTTTTTTGCGTCTTCTTCAGATTCCCACGGATATCCAAGCATAATGGTCAAATGTGGTTCTAAACCCGCCTTTTTAGCCATTCTCACCCCTTCTTCTATCTGGTGGACCTTTAAACCTTTATCTAGCATATCGAGGGTTTTCTGGTTCCCGGATTCCATTCCATATAAAATGAATCTGAAATTCGCTTTACCCATCAAATCGTAATATTCCTGGGTTAATGCATTTAACCTCATATTGCAGCCGTAAACTACTTTTTTGCTGTACCCGGATTCGATAAGCATATTGCAGAATTTTTTAAGAGGAGGACCTACAAAAAGGGTTCCGGCATCATCAAATATTTCGCGGACTCCGTATTTGTCAACTACATGTTTAACTTCGGCGAACAACCTTTCAGGGGTGAATCTTCTATAAGTTCCTATTGCATTGATCGTGTGATCCCAAACGCAGAAAGTACATCTATTCCACCAGCAATCTTTACCAGAGTACATATATGTAGCCGGCGTATATTTATAGTTTCCGTTTTCATAGGCATAGTATTCCCAATGAGTAAGATCGCGATCAACAAACGGCAGTTCATCAAGATTGTGAGTTTGTTTTAGCGGTCCGGAAACCCAGTAGGCTTCGTTTTCATTAACCTGCGAGTTTTCATATTTTATTAATTCTCCCAGCGACACTTTTTTATCGCCGTTGCGTCCCCAAATTCCGCCTACTAGTTTCTCACCTTTCGAAATAGAGTTAGCTAAATCCGAAAGCATAAAATCGTAATCACCACCCGTAATTATGTAGTCAACCGGACTATTGTCCATTGACTCTTTGGGCGCGTAAGTTACATGATCCCCTACTAAAGCAATGAGTATTTTGGGAAATTTTTGCTTAAGATCAGTTATTATTCTCCAGTGTTGTTTTACTACTGGCGATTTTGTTTCAATCATTAAAAGGTCGGGTTTTTCCCGATCAAGCTGTTCAAGCCATTGTGAATAAGTTTGTTTAGCCGCGATACCGTCTACCCACACGACATTGTAACCTTTAGCTTTGGCTTGCGAAGCAGCGTATGCAGGTACCATCGGATAAATATAAGTAGGAGCGTTGAAATACTGAAATTGTCTATTTTGGGAAAGAAGCGGAACCCCTTTGTTAGTTTCTATGGGCGGATAGCCTACAGCTATTTTGAACATATTTGACATAATACATGATTAATTTATGGGTGGCAAGGTTGTATAGATAGTTATAAATATGTTTAATGGAAATTTTATTGTTTAATGATATTTGGAATATTCTTAAAAAATTCAATATAGAAAACCTCCGCGCAAGGGGCATTTGCGGGGAGGTTTCGAGTTCAGGACCCGAGCTCGTCTCGAAGGAGTTCCAGGATTAGACGTGAAGTTTCACGCCAGTTTTTAACTTGGTTGATCAGGCCAGGAAGAACTGCTTCGACCCGAATCGGACCAGCGTATCCTTCGTCCAAAGCGAAACGGAGCATGGCGAGAGGCTCATCCATGTTGTTCGTGGCCAGCTGCAGAGTGGTTGTGTGGAAGTCAAACATTCCGAGCCTTCTCATGCGCACCGCAGGACCAAGCCACTCACGCCAATCTCCCAGCAGACTCTTTGCAGATTCTCCAGGTTGCAGAGCGCCTGGTAGTAAGTCGCGAACAGCATGATGTGTATCGAAAACCAACATTCGCTCACATAGACACGCTGTCACAACTGCCACCTCGCCGTTAATCCTCATGTTTGGATTTATTTCCACGAGCCCAGGGGCCTCATGGAACGAGTGGACTATAGGCATGGCGCCCCAACGGATGATCCTCTCCCAAAGCGGCATCCACCACTTTTTGTACCAAGGAAAAAGGAGCCAATCGTGTAACCGTGGGGTTTTCAGGCTGTGAGTGATCAATCCGTAAGCCCACCCCCAAGGTGTTCCTGGATTCCACGGCATCTCCGCACATCTCACACAGGCTTTGAACTCGAAGTTCGCAGAAGGAGTTCCCCATGTCGGGAGCACGCTAACCCGATCATACCCATCCGCAAGGACCTTCTCAATCACCTTCCCCATTATATAAGCCCCAACAGGGAAGGAGCTTGCTAAGTTGTAGACAATCTCGCTCACGTTTCTCTCCTTTCGAGGTTTCTGCCCTGTCGAATCATCATATTTTAAATCAATATAAATAGCCTGTAAACAGTACTATATGGTTATCCAGTTAATTCATCTAAAAAAAACAAGAGCTACCAATTCCACATGCTATACTATTTTACGTTAACAATTTAAACGGTTTGATATGCTAAGCGTAGTAATACCATTTTATAACGAAGAAAAAAGAATGAAATCCGAAAGTAGAATGACCACTGCCATCGACTACATGTTAAATGAGTTAAAAGATCCGTTCGAGCTGGTTTTAGCAAATGACGGTTCCACAGATAATACTTTTAATTCGCTCGAAGATTTGAAAAACCAGTATTCCCATATTCCTGTTCAAATTGTAAGTTATTCACAAAATCAGGGCAAAGGCCACGCGGTAAAATTGGGTGTTCTTGCCAGCAAAGGTGAAAAAATTATAGTAATGGATGCTGATATTTCCATAGATTTGGCGGAAATGAATAAATTTATTAAGGAATTAGACGAATACGATATTGTTATTGGTTCGAAAAAGCATTTTTTAACTCAGACCAAAAAACAGCAAAACGCACCGCGAAGGATTTTGGGCAAAGGATACACGCTTATTACTAACATATTTCTTGGATTAAACTTTACCGATATAACATGCGGTTTTAAAGGATTTAGATCTGATGCAGCCAAATCAGTTTTTGAAAAACAAAGAATAAACAGGTTCGCATATGACTCGGAAACATTATTTCTTGCAAAAAAACTAGGCTTTTCAATCAAAGAGCTACCCGTGAGTTGGTATCATATTGAAGGAAGTACTGTTTCTACAGTAATTGATACTTGGAGATCATCAAAAGACCTCGCTTCAATTTTATTTAACTATTACTATGGAAACTACAATAAAAAAGCTAAATAAATGCCGCCTGTGCAAATCTACTGATTACAAAGTTTTATTTATAAAATACGGATATGAAGTGGCAAAATGCAGTGAATGTGGCTTGACTTTTCTTAATTTCGACCCCGACGAAGAATTTTTTTCCAATTATTACTCCGAAGACTTTTTTAACGATCCTGGTATAAAGCATGCTTACAGCGACTACGAAAAAGAAGCCGAAAGTTTAAAGAAATCCTTCAAGAGTAGAGTAGACATAATACATAAATATTGTGATAGTGGCATCCTGCTAGATGTTGGTTGCGCCACAGGAGCTTTTATGGAAGTAGCATCTTCAAAGTGGGACGTTTACGGTGTTGATGTTTCTGCATATGCAATTGAACAGGCAAAGAAAAAAAACCTGGAAGTTTTTTCTGGTGTTTTAAAAGATTCACCGTATATATATCAAAAATTTGACGTTGCTACCCTTTGGGATACTATAGAGCACGTTTCCGATCCGTTAGAAACTATACAGCAACTTAACGAAATGACTAAACCGGGTAGTGTGGTCGCACTCACTACAGGGGATGTCGGAAGTTTAGTGGCAAAACTTAGCGGTAAATATTGGCATTTATACAACATACCTCAGCACCTTTCGTATTTCGACAAAAATACTATAACTAGAATGTTTAAGGAGTCAGGCTTTGAGGTAGTTGAGATTATATATCCGTCAATCCAACTATCCCTAGATTATTTACTATTTAGATTAGTTACCTTTTATAAGCTTAAATTTGCTTTCAATTTTTATAAGCTGCTTAAAAAAACCGGAATTCTAAGGCCGAACCTGAACATTAATTTATACGATATTATGTTAGTAGTTGCAAAAAAATTATAATGATTTTCACTTAAAATATTCTTTTACTGCATCAAACTTTTCAGGCTGTTTCATTAAATCCTCCAAAAAGAAAACACATACTCCGGTTGAAGGACTCGCACTCGCGTATTCTAAGGCTTGTTTAAATTCCTCTGTGCTTATTTCGCTTTCCCGAGGCTCTGTTTGAATAAGCGGAAGCTGTGGTTTTCCCACTTCCCAAAAGTAATTAACCATTTCTTTAATCCAGGAAACATCTTTCCCGCCCATCTTATGATAAAGCATCGGGCTGAAAACATCTACCAAAGTACTTAAAGACCCAAAATCCTGTGCGACTATTCTTTTTATACCTGCACTGTGTTCTTTATCCTGCCAGGGAATTGCAAAAAAACCCAGCTTAACTTTTTTACCGTCCTCAACCTTAATATTATGTTCATCAATCAGCTTTCGCACCTCTTTCACCATTGAGGTTATCATTTCCGTTTTAAATTCGATCCATTCAATGTAGTAGCTCCCGTCAATCAATAACACTTTATCTTCCAAAGTGTTACCTTCAATAGGTTCACCTAAATATTCACTGAATTTTTTTAAACATTTGTCACAGTAGCAGGTATCTAAAATATATGGTTCGGGTTCTTCCCATTTAGTCGGATATCTTATAAAATCAAGCCATATTCCATTAATATCTTTTTCCAAAATATTTTTAACGTGTTGCAAACATTCATTTCTAACACCCTCGTGCGAAGGACAAACGCCGTAATACCAGCCTCGCGATGGTTCTTTTCCGCTAGCTTCAACTGGAACAGCATCAGGGTATTTATCCCATAAATCCTTTCCCGCAAAGACACCTAATTCAACATATATTTTTATATTTTCACTAACGTTCTCTCTAATATCTTTTATTGCGCTTTCGTCTAAGTTTGCATGAGTTGAAAATACCGAATCTAAATTTAACTCTTTAGCTTTCACCAAACTTTCATGATTAGGTTTAAAAAAGAAAAATGTAGATTTATGCATCGCTTTTTAACTGTTCCTTTTTAGCAGGCCAAATCTGATTACCATTCAAATCTTCAATAATAATCGCGGTAGTAGGACAGGATTTAGCGGCTTCTATTATGTCTAAGGCATCATCCCAAGTCCCCTCTTTAACATAGGCGATTCCGGCTTCGTCTAAATCAAATGTATTCGGAGCTCTGATAATACAAGTCCCTGCGCTAATACAAAGCTCATTTATAACTTTAATTTTAACTTTCGATTTAGGATCGGTAGTAAATTCATTCTGACCTCTGGCCATTTTGTAATCCTCCTTAAAATAGTAACCAAATTAACTTTAATAAAAAGAATGCTATTTAACCTTCTACGTAATTTCCCACCTTACTGCTAAATTTCTTTAATTTTAATTCGGGCTTTTTCAACAAACCAATAATAAAGTTTACACCATAAACTATATGTGTGAGAACTATTCCAGCCGCAACATATAATCCGGCTAATATTGACTTGTCTTTAATTGAGACTCGAATAAACTCATACAAAATTAGCAAAAAATACAAAAAAACAACAGGTAAATAAACATACCATAAAATGGGAATCAATAAACAGATAAAAGGTCCAATCAATAACCCTAAAATAAATAGAGATGGAATAAAATATGAGAGATTTCGGGAATTTTCCGGAAAGATTCTGGCAAAGTGACCGCGGTGCTGTCCATACCTGGAAATTTGCTTTAAGTGCGGCCTGAATAAATTTCTTCTATGATGATAAACAATAGGTGACGGATCATAAACAAAATCTCTTCCATATTTTTTTATCAAATCAAGACACAATTTAGTATCTTCACCGGGCCAAAAATCTTTAATAAATCCTCCTACACTTAAAAATGCATCTTTCTTTACCATAAAGTTAACGGTAGGATAATCATTAACAATTCTTGGTGTCAAAGGTACGTGTCTATGAACCGTACCCGCACTTGAGAGCAAAGATTCCAATACTCTCCCCGAACATTTTTCCAAAAATCCCGCATTTAACGGGGTAACTGCAGGCGCTCCTAATGCGTATACGCTTTCATCTTTAAATATCTCACAGGCTTTATCGAGCCAATCACCTTTAGGATATGCATCATCGTCCAAAAAAGCAAGAATATCTCCGGCGGAATTATTTGCACCGATGTTTCTTTTTTCTCCCGGACCAACACTTCCTGATGACAGAAGTTTAAACCTTACATCACCAAAATCAAATGATTCGGGTTTATCGGTAAGTATTATTACTTCAAAATCATCATATTTTAACTGTTTTAATCTCTCGATGTTCTCCCTCAAATGATCATTTATCGACCTGACTGGTATTATTACGCTAAATTTCATAGGCTAAAATCTCAAATATTATTTCTCTGATTCTCCGGTATTTAACTGCATCTCCAATTCCCTGTCATAAACCCATTTTCTCTTATTATTATCATGATAATACCTTAATATGTGCATTCTATAAAATATAGCCAAAGTATCATGAAGCATTCTCCTAATAAAGTCATCAAAAATTAAAAACCCTTTAAACCTTGAAGTAGTAAAATCAAATTTTATTTCTACAGGTGCTTCATATATTCTCCTGAAACCTAAATAATAAGCCACAGCTAATAATTCTATATCAAATGCATACTCTTTTATTACCAGTCTGGGCATAACTGTTTCCAGCACTTCTCTCCTATAAACTTTCAGCCCGGTTTGAGTATCATGCACTTTTACACCAAACAACAATTTTATAATTGTAAAATACCCCCAACTATAAAGTTTTCTGAAAAACGGATAATTTACTTTAGAAACCGGGTGGCGTTTGCTCCCTACTATTATATCCGCATCATACCATTCCATATGTTCAAGAATCATTGAAATACCATTCGGATTTATTTCCAGACCCGCGTCAATAAATGCTAAATAATCTCCCAAAGCTCTCGCCATTCCATATTTAACTGCGTACCCTTTCCCTCGGTTGGTTTTATATCCGAATACCCGTATAACGTCTTTTTCCATTTCCTTTGCCAGCTCAAATGTTTTATCTACAAAACCGTCAACTACTACTAGTACTTCAAAGTCCCATCTGCTTTGGCACATAGCATCGTAAACGTTTTTTATATCATGTTTTATAGTGTCTTGTTTTTTATAGGCAGGTACAATTATGGATACTAATTTTCTCGCCATTTTACTATAATAATGAAGCTCTATTGGCTTCCGATTTTGCTGCGCATAATTGAAAAACCATATATAAATAACAATATTAAGAGCGTCGCAGCGATTAATATATTAACTCTTATTACCGTAAATAGCGAGTCGTTAAAAATATTTAATGCTAAAAATTGAACCGCAACAGCCGGCAACAACAAAAGGAATATCTTAGTTTGATTAATTGCAAGGAAAAAATTAACCATAAAAGTTATCAGAACATACAATCCTATAAATATCGCAAATGACGGTATGAACGGAACGGTTGGAAGGAACGGCTCACCGAACATAATTCGCACAATTAATGAAGGAAAAATACTAAACACCAGCAAACCCAAAACCACAATTATAAATTGGATTGAGAGAAATTTTTTCAATTTTTCATATACTTCTTGTTTTTTTACGTGCGCTTCAGAAATCTGCGGAAACATTACCACCGAAACCGTTCCAGCTCCAAAAAATAGTATTTTACCAACTGTAACCACTCCTGCATAATACCCGGCAACTTCTGGATGGAAAAAGCGTTTCACCAGTAATACGTCTATATTATTTAGCATCATTAATCCAAGATTGACCAGCAAAACCGATGCAGAAAAAGTTAGTATTCTTTTATAGTATTTCTTAAACGATATTTTATGAATTTTATTCACTAAATCGGATTTCAATAATAATAGCGAAATGAAGTAAGTCAGTATAACAACAATGGAAATACCCCCGTACGCACCGGCAACTCCATACCCTACTAAAACGAACAAAACAGGAATCACAAGACGCAACAGACCAAAAATAACTACATAAAATGCGTAGGAATTAAATTTAAGCAGTCCCTGTAGAAAAGATTGAGGAACAAGAGATAAAAACGAAAGCAAAATCACTGCCGCATAAACGGTTAAAACCCCTCCATCTACAATTTTTAAATATGAACCTATTTGTTTCTGTAAAACAACAAACACAAAAGCAAGAATCGCCCCGAAAATCAGAGAAAAAAGGCTTAAATGCCAGAACAACCCTGAAACCTTTTCGTATTCTTTTTCGGCTTTAAGTTCCGAAACCACTTTAATAATCGAAATGCCTAAAACTGTTGAAGGAACCCCTACTATATAAAATAGTGATAGAAGTGCGTTAAAATCTCCGTATTCCTGTACGCTCAAAAAACGTCCAAGTGCAAACTGCAGAAAATAGCTAAAAATAGAGGATACAAATAGTCCGGTTGTTACTACAATTGTTCCGGATACGGATTGATCATTAAGTATTGCTTTCACTTTTTGCATCTTTATTTTTTATTTCTTAACTTTTACTTCAATAAAATAACTCATTCTATTATTGCCTCGCATAAACCCTGTAAACTTCAACGCTTCTCAAAAAAATTGAATCTACATATTTTAGTTTAAATCTGTTTTCTTCTTTAGATCTATCATCCCAAACAGGGTAGACAAAGTATTTTGTTCTGATCGCGTGAGGGGTTAAATCCTGGATAACCGCTCTGCCCCTTATTTTACTAATAAACGGATGAATCTGAGTATAATACTTTTCCTGAAAACCAATAGTTAGCTTCGTGTTTATATCAGGTTTATTTATTGCTGAATCCAGGGATTCGTTATTTCTAAAGTCCACCAATTTTTCTTTTTCTTTCAAGGAAATAAAGTAATTCTGAATCTGCCTTTGTCCAATCATCCATTTGGGTTCTAATACAAAAATTCCTTTCGCGGGTCCGCCGAGTATTGGATTATAATAAGAGAAATAATCAGGAACCAGTTGTATAAATAAAATAAATGAAGGTAAAAATATCCATAAAAACCCAAAGTTATGAAAACTTTTGAGTTTTCCCAAAAGCCAGTTATAAAAAAATCCCGCCGGCAGCATAAGTCCAAGCATACCGGGAAGTATATATCTATCTAGTTTCTTAGACGGCAGTGTTATTTCAACTAAATACAGAATCGAATACAAAAGTGAAATCAAAATAAATTTTTTAGTTTCGGAGTTATATGACTTCCTGGAAAATAATAAAAATCCCAGGAGTCCTATCATTAACAGAATAGAACTCCTAAAAGCGAGGACTACAAAGTAATACGCTAAACCCGGATCCTCAAGTAAACGGCCGAAATACAACTGTTCGTGCCCTTCTTCTATTCCTACATCAAAAACTCCTTTTACCAAAGATTGTAAAGCCTGCTCAGGCATTACCCACATAGCAGGCCAAAATAATATGAAACAAACAGTGAAAACCATTAGCCACTTATAATATGGGGTCAAAGCAAGTTTAAGTGAATCGTGTACTTTTTTGTTATGAATATAATAAAATAAATAAGCCAAAATAAATGAAAACGGAACTATAAACAATGCGGTCGTTTTGGTTAAAACTGCCAGTGCCCCAAAAATTCCGGAGATAATAAATCTTGAAGAATCTTTAGTATTTTCCAGATAATAATAAAACCATAAAAACGATCCCAGCATTAGTGTGGAAAGCAATCCTTCCAAATGAATCTCCCTAGAAAGTGCCGTATAAAACGGATCAAAGGCAATTAATGCGAATACTATTACTGCATACCGCCTTCCGAACATGTTTCCAAGTACATAATATATAGAAGCCAAAACCAGCCCTAAAAATGCAACAATAAAAAACTTCTGCACAAAATTCAATTCAAATATGGTTTGAACATCGTTGTCAGGCGGTAAAACTTTTCTTATGGTTTCATAATATAAATTGTAAACTTTCACCGCCCCCGATCCGAGCCACATCAATGTTACCCCGGGGTGGTATTTCTGAATCGTTTTTTCAAAATTTAATGTGAATACCCCCGTCCCAAAATCATAAATCCTGGCCTTCCACTTCCAGACGTCAGTATTAAATGTATCAGACCCTAAAAAAGGTAGTCTGGAAAAAAGAAAAATAAAAAAAACCGCAGCAAGTTCCCATTTAAGTAGTTTCAATTTCATAGTTGTCATATTTCAAAGATTATTATTTTCGGACCGTTCCTTAAAAAATTATCGATTCGATAAACCTCGCTGTAACCTTCGATTATAGATTCATCATCCTCATAATTATATATAATATAACCCGTTCCTTTTAGGCTTTTTATCTCTTCAGCCCTTGGGTAGCCTTTAGTCTTTTGAGTATTTTTGAACTTGTTTAAAACAGGTTCAAATTGGGATGAGTCATAAACTAAGTAATCATTATCTTTTACACTTTTTCTAAGCCAGTAATATGCTAATACCCTTGTGTCTTTTCGATTGAATGTGAGTGTGTTTTTCAACGAAGAAACAAATGGAAACAAAAATACTATAAACAGAATCAAATAAATTAGCTTTTTATTCCTGAGTGTATCAAAAAGAAATTTTGAAAAATATCCCAGAATTACCGCTATAAAAGGAACTATAAATAAAAAGTAATGTGATCTGGCTTTTTCAAATCCCGAAATATAATAAATTAGAAATAAAGCAACAGTATAAAAAAACAATACATAATTATCAAATTTAATTTTTTTGAATATTAATCTTTCAGCTAAAAGAAAAATGAATAATCCGATAAATACAGCTGTAAAAGTATATCCCATATCTTCAAATAAAGTTGAAAAAAGCGATTTGAAAAATGAGATTATATGTTCTCCAAACGGAAGGCTTCCGACATTTGTAAATTGCCATAATGCACCACGCGGGCTATCAGTCCTTATAAACGTATTAAAATCCAATAAAGAGTAAGGAGTACCTAAAACAAAACCTGCAAATGCCACCAATCCCGAGTAAACCATCGATAATACGCTTTTATCAATCTTTCTAACCCTGTAAAAATGCGCCAAAGGTATCATTAAAGCCAATAATCCACCGTTGTATTTCGTAGAAGCAGCTAATCCAACAAATACACCAGCCAAAATATAGTATTTCAGGGATACTTCCTTAAGTATCTTTATACAAAAATACATCGCCGAGGCCCCAAAAAAAGCCATAGGTACATCTACAAGTGAATAGTGGGAATGCCAGACGTGAAATGGCATTATAGACATCGCTAACGCTGAAAAATAACCCGCTTTTTTACCAAACAGGTTTTTTGCCGCGTAAAAAACAGGAATAATCGTGAAAGCTCCCAACAAAGCGGCAAAAATACGACTCAGCAAATAAAATACCAGATAATCATCCCAGATTATCGGAAATGCAGACGAAAGGGAGCTTTTTAATCCAATATCAGTAATAATATCCCTCACTTTCGAAAATATCATAAATAGAAAATAATTTTGATAAATAAAAAGATGTGGCCAGTCAAAGTGTCCAGGGTTCGGGTCGAATCTTATTCCTAAAGCAGACCTAACTACTGTGGGTTCGTCAGGATGAAAAATAAACGGAAAACTATGTGTGATTCCGATAACTCTTAAAAGTACCGCTAAAATAACAATTCCCAGTAGAATCAAATTAATTTTCTTTAACATAAACTCTCCAGTATTCTAATCCGTTAATAAATAATACTTTATCTTTTACCCATTTTATATTGCTGTCCAGAACTTTTTTGGGAAACTCTTCGTTAACTCCCAATATAAGTAAATCAAATTTCGAAGAACTAATTTCACGGATATCAAATGTTTTTGAATTCGAGTAAATGGATTTCATTGGCTTAATATCAATAAAACCCAGTTTCGGCTCGTCACCGTAAGTATTCGAATAATTATCCTTTATGAACTCTTTTAAATCATATATGCCTATTCCGAGCGGCTTTTGAGCCAGTACAGCATTAGCATTTTGTGCGGAACCAAACACCGGACTTGTATACAAAAAGTAGTATGGATAAAGATTTGTTAATGGAATTACATAAAAAACTAAAGCCGATATTGCCAATAGTGTGATTGCAGTATATTTTTTCAAGTAATTTCGGACAAAATAAAAACCTAAAACAGATATTAAAGATAAATATGGATAAACCGGAATCATATATCTGTCGAGCTTTTTAGTGGGGTAAGTCATTATTAATGCATATCCTATATATAAAACGGATAAATATACTATTGGATTTGATAAGTTAGACATTTTAAACACACTCTTTATTATATTAGGCAGCGTTGTAGCTTTTTTGATCAATTTACTTCGTGCAACATAACCTGCCATGATTAATACACCTGATAACAAAAATGGTGTAACCTTCATCAGCAGAACTAAGGGATAGAAAAAAAGTCCTCCGTCGCGTGTGTATTCACCCAAAATGATCTGGCCGTGTCCTTTTCTTACTCCTACTCTCTCCCCCTCGTTATACAACTCTGTTAAAACCTCCAAGGGCTTAACCCAAAGAGCCGGAAACTGCAAAAAAGTAAAAAGTAAAAAAGGTACTAATACGGAAAGTACATATTTATACGCTTCCTTTTTACCGTAAGTTTTAAAGGTAAATAATCCGCTGAAAATGATATAAAACAAAATCCCACCTAAACCAAGGGTTTTAGTTAAAAAAGCCAGAGAAAAGAACAATCCGGATAGAACTGCGTAAATCCATTTAAATTCCCTCAAATGCAAAATCGTTAACAATAATCCGTCAAATAAAAATAGTGCCAAAAGTACATCCAAATGATAAAGCCGCGAATTCCCGATAAAAAACGGTTCGAATGAAAATAGAGCAACACTTGCTACTGATAATAATAATGAGTGTTTCGGAAAAAAAACGTATAATACTTTATTAAGAAGATATATTGTAAGTACCGACAAAAAAAGCTGGACTACGATTAATGAAAGCTTAGCTATAAGGTCATAAGTAGGAAAATTAAATTGATTATAAACCACCTCTGCCGGATTTAATTGTTTATAAAACTCAATCGGAATTCCCGATATCCACATTAATGTAACTCCGGGATGATAATGCTGATAAGTTCTTTCGAATTGCCGAAATTTTAAACCGACAATAAATTGCTCTGTCCTGAAATGCCAGTTAACTCCGTCGGGATTAATTGTGTCGTTGTTAAGTCTGGGAAGTCTGGTAGCTATGAAAAACAGCACAAACAGACCCAATAAAAGCCATTTTTTACTTAAAACATGCATAAAAATAGCTTAAAGGATTGTTTGGGTTTTTTCAAATAGATTCATTGTCGGCATAGAGACTCAACAAAAACTTATTAAATTTATTTTTTTGTAAATATTTTTACTGACAAACCACCTTCACCAAAATCTTTTATATCAAAATTTTCCGATATAGTTGTTATTAGTTTCATGTTATCCGGTAAAGCCAAAGCCAGTCTTCTAATTTCGTCAATTGTGGAAGGTTCGTACTGCATTGGAGCATCGGGATATATCTCTGATAGAGGTGCACCAGATAAAGTTTTTATTACAATGTCTGCCTGCCGTGCTGCAGACAGCCCAGCAACATAAGTAGTGAAACCTCTTATATTATCAACTACCAAGCTCCCGCCAGGTTTTAAAATCCTATGATAACCATTAAAAGTATCAATTAATAGCTGGGGATCTTTAAAGTTAAAAGCTACATGCCAAAGCGCTCCCTTTCTATCTATTACTATATCTGCTATGCCGTCAGGAAGAGGAAGTTCTGATGCGTTCCATATTAAATAATCAAATGAATGTAACTCCGACACTTTGGGTTTAACAAAATTTTCAATAAAAGGGTGGACACCTAAGTTGGCTATATCCCCAACTATAAATTTGCTTTTTCCTCTTCTAGTTAATAAATCAGCCTGAAACATCGCTAACTCTTGAGTGGGTATGTTTGCAGATACACTTACAAAAGTTAAGTCCGATTCAGGGGGCGGAATTATACCGGCTTTTTCAAATTCACGCCATTGCGCCGACGCTTCCTGCGGACCAAAAAGTCTCTCAGATTCAGCTTTCCATTCCGGATTGCCTCCATCCTTATCAGCTATTAAGCTCCTCATTAAATCATTAGCATCTGCTGATGGCATTTTATTTTGTTTTTCCGATTATTTTTTTAACTTTATTAACCGCAAATTCCAAATCATCTCTAGAAATAAAATTCGATATCCGTGCTCCCAAAAATAAAAGGAACATGAATAAAGCATAAAGAACTACTTTTAAAACCAAGCTAAGCGGGTGACCGCCTAATAATACGTACCCCGCACCTACCCACGCTATAGTAAATCCCTGTATTATCAATAAAACATGATCGTGGTTTATAAACTTAAACTTCAGTCTATGTTGTGAAATAAATACCATAAATACCATACATAAAGCAGAGCCTATTAACATTGCATAGGACATCGAAGGAAGACTTCCTAAATTTTCGTTAGTAAGCATAAAAAATAGGACAGTAGATACTAAAAGTACAGCAAAACTTGAAATCAGCTCCTTTACAAGTTTAGCCGGGATTATTACCGATGACTTTATTATGTTTATAAAAGAATAGAAAACAAATGCGAACACCAGAGGCAAAATATATGGGAATGAATCATTGTACTTATCTCCTCCCACTAAAAGTCTGATAACATCTTTGCTCCAATATACTGCACTGGAAGCAACGAATAAAACTAATATATATATTTTATTGAAATTATCGCTGAATATCTTAATAAATGAGCTGGTATCATTGACGTATTTTTCGGATAAAACCGGCAAATTAACATCCGTAACTGCGTCGGAAATATTCATAAGTTTTTTGGCATATAGCATACTAAATGCGAATATGCCTACAGTTTCTTTCGTGACTTCAAAACCTAAAAGCAGAGGACCGGACTTTTCCCACCACGTATATAATATTTTCACAAAATAAATAGCCAGGCTTATAGACAAAAGTTCTTTAAATAATGCCTTAAAGTCGCTTTTACTGGGAAAAACCAGCTTACCCCGCAAGGGTCTGAATGCCAAATAGGTAAGTATAGTTGATGAGACCAAATTAAAAATCGCCAGTGCATAAAAATATCCGTTTACTTTATAGAAATAAACTAAAGGAATAAATAATAAAACACTTATAATCGCTATTCCCGATTGAAACAAAAACAAATGTTTAAATCTTTTGGTTCCGGAGATAACCGAATTCAATATGCTTTGTACACCCTGAAATATCAGAACCAGCGCGTAAATTTTAATCGGGAGAATCAGTGATTCGTCATTATATGCGTTTACTGCCAGATTATTAGCAGAAAGAAAAAGAAATAAAACAAGCGGAATAGTAACAACATACCTAATTACCAGTGCCGTAATAAATATCTTGAAAATTTCGGTATCGTCTTTAGCCGTAGAAATTTCCCTTGTACTCCCAGAAGCCAAACCTAAATGCTGATAAATACCGAATGCCCCGCCAATAGAAGCCGCCAGCTGAACTACACCATACTCTGCAACGGTTAGCAACCTGACAATAAAAAAACTTTGAATAATCCCCAAAGCCATAGCAACACCGCGGGATATAAAGCTGATTACCTGCCATTTAGTTAGTTCTTTCATATATGGATAGCAATTAAAAGTTTATCAGGGTTAATTTCTCTATTCAATTAATACTTAATCAGGAATTTATTTAATGAATCAATTAATGCAATCGGATTTTCATAATGCCAATAGTGGCTGCCTTTATGTACTTCAAGTTTTGACCTATTTAATTTATTTAAATTATGTTCCTGATCTTTAATTTTCACAACTGTATCATTCTCCCCCCATAAAACAAGGATATCAATGTCACTATTCGATATACATGACGGCGTGCCCATACTTTTAATACAGTATTCTAATCTTTTGGCATGATTGTATTGGGGTTTATGGACTTCAATAAAACTTTCACTATGGTCTATTTCAGTTGCCTTACTAGAAATTCTTCGAATTCTATCAAAAAACTTATCGATTACCATATTTCCTAAAATTCTAATTGTGCTGTTATTAGTCCAATCTAAAAAGGGATCTATCAAGACCAATTTTTTTATATTTATTTTATGATCTAGACACAATTCCCATGCTACCCTCCCACCGAATGACCGGCCTATAATATTTAATGGTTCATTTAGATTTAATTCTAATATAAATTCTTTAATTGAAAGCATAAAATCTGCAAAAGAAAATTTCCTGGGAATTTCGTATGAAAGACCGTGGCCTGGTAAATATGGGGATATTATTCTAATTCCTTTTGGAGAAAAGTGATGGTGCAATATATTAACTACATCTGGTTTTCCATACCCCCCGTGTAAATAAACTATAGGTTTCCTGGGTAATTCATTATAGTAATAGTAAATTTGCCCAAAAGTAGTTTCAGTACTTTTTAAGGATAACTTATTTAACCTTGGCATAGTGAATATAGATAATTATTTACAAAACCTCAATGTCACCCAAATAAATACTTCTAGTCCTTATAACATTCGACATCCCCACAAAAACTTTGTAGGAACCCGGATCCAAATAACCTGGAAATGTTATATCAATAGTTTCTTCATAATAAATGTCTTCAACCCAGTCACGTAATTGTTTTATGGCAAACGACGGCAGGTTCGCCACCTGATAAATCTCACCCGTTTCTTCATTTATCAAAGTAAGAAATAACACATAATCGTCTAAAGAGTCGTTTTCTCTTTTAATGTAAACAAATTTAGCTTTGCCGCTTTCCCCCCTCGAAAGTTTTTGAGGGTATTCGTAATCTACAAGGTGAAGGGATAAAAATATTTCATAATTGAACTTTTCCGGATAAATAAATTTTTCCTGCAGCGGTAGAAGCTGCTCTTTTCCATAATTTCCTACGTTTTTAAAAACAAATAAATTTCCGCACCCGGTCATCAATCTGTAATTAGGGCTTTTAATTAAATCTTCTATCACATCCTTTACCAGAGACAAATCAACGTCTAAAATATTTAAAATTTTCTTTGAGAAGACGTCCACTATTACATAATCTGCTTCGTTATACAGAGCCGGGAAAATTGCGTAAGTCTCCCTTTTAGCTAAGTGGGCGCCTAAATAGTCAGGTCCGGTAATTGAAGCATCATTGGGAATCATTTTTATAATTTTATTTGCACATTCTCTGTCTTTATTTTCCAGCTTGGAAAGACGTAACACGTCTCCTACTTTAACTTCATCGCTTCTGGCGGTTTCCATATCTTCCTTTGCATAAGCTACGGAGCTAATTCTTTTCTGGATGGCCTGTGTAATCCATAAATATACCGGATTATTGTATTCAAATGTTTTTAGAACATTTAACGAGAGAATAACCAAGCTAAACAAGATAACAACGAATGACTGTTTAAGTTTAAATTTAGCCAAATATAGAGATAAAAAATAAGATATAAAACCAACGGCATATATAGTTGAAATAAACAGAACCGGAATCACCATAGAAATTCTGTGATTGGTAATTTCCGAAGTTCCGATTCCTCCTGCCGTGGTAGCGTAGTTAATTACTAAATCAGGTATAGCAAGCATTGTAAATAAAGGATTGGCAAATGGCATGTATCCAAGGGGTTCAAAGGTTTTCCTAAAATTATCAATTCTATCTCCCCCAAATACAACTCTCACAAGCTTTTGTGGATCTGTAAACAAATTAAAAATTACTTCGGTATAAGACTCTCCAAATTCTTCGTATCTGCTTATAAAGTAATTAGGGCGGGCAACATCTCTCACAATATCAGTATCAAGACCTAACGATTTGGAAAATTTTTCGAATCCTTCGATTCTATATTTAGCGTAATAGGGAATAAGTATAAAAAATGCTATAACAAACCATATCGCTCCAACACCGAACATACTTACACCAAGTTTAGTGTTTTTTGAAACCCATAAAGTTTTTAAAATTTCACTAACTCTTAACTCTTTAAGTTTGGTTTTATCTTTTAAGATATCCCAAATAGCCGATCTGCACAAAACAATAAATAAACCATATATTGTTACATAAATCGGCAGCTGTTCCTTACCCATCATAGTTATAACCAAAAGCACCCAAAACAAAACAAGATTTTTCCGTGAGTAATTGTTAGTTTTATACATCTTTTCAAAAACATAAAAGGCTCCCAGGAAAAACGGAATAGCAACAGTAACACCATGAAAACCTGTCCATGCTGTTAAATAACCTACAGCAGGATAAAATAAATAAGAAATACCAAAAAGAAATGCCGCTAGTTTAGATCTGAGTTCAAGTTCGGCAATTTTAAATATTAAAATAGAACTGAAAATAACCAGTATAAGCTGTGAGATAACCAGATTCAGAGAATGCTGCCACAGAGTAAAGGTTGGAACAAAAAGTACCAAAATGGGATCAACATGGCTCATGGACCATCTTGGCAGGTTTGTACCAAAATAATCGGTTAAATACATAAACCTGCCGTGCATGGTATTCCAAACCATTTGAGTCATATTACCCAAATCAAATTTACCGAAGTCAAAATTATCATATCTGAAAATATTCATTCTCAAATTAACCATGAAAACTCCGGTAGAAAATAATATTAAAAATATCAGTAAAAAGTTATTAAGAAATTTCTTCAGCATATCAATCTAAGAATCTGAATTTTATAAGAGTATATAATGCGGATATACCGTCCCTCCAAGTAATTTTTTTACCTTCGCTCCACGAACGTCCTTTATATGAAATTGGTACTTCTACTATTTTCATTCCTGATTTAAGAATTTTTGCTGTTATTTCCGGCTCAAAATTAAACCTGTTAGATCGAATATTCATTTTTCTAATAAAATTCCCCGGTATGAGTTTATAACATGTCTCCATGTCGTTTAATTTAACTCCGAAAAGAACATTAGTTAAAATCGTTAATAATTTGTTCCCTATAAAGTGAAGGTTTGTCATATCTTTGTAATCCCCCGAGAATCTGGAACCGTATACTACCTGGACACCCTGATCATTTAAGGCTTTAATCAAATTTTTATAATCGTTGGGATCATATTCCAAATCTGCATCCTGAACTATTACATAATTTCCCGTAGAATGTTTAAACCCTTCCCTAAGAGTAGCCCCTTTTCCACCATTTACTCCCTGAAAATAAATCTTCAGGTCCTTTTGCTCAACCTGCATCTTTTTCAAAATATCACGCGTACCATCTTTAGATCCATCATCAATTAGAATTAACTCTTTTTCTACATCAGGCAACTCAACACTCTTAACTTTTTTTACTATTTCCTCAATAGTATTTTTTTCATTATATACAGGAATTACTACTGATAATTTCATATTAGATTTAATTCTAGCTTCTTTATTCGACAGTTCCAAAAAACAATTCTTGCTGTGATGTTTGAGCTGCCGGATCCTTTCCGCCTATCTCCCTTTTAATTTTATGAAACGCTGACCATCTTCCCATTAATGCAAACATTTGTAGTTCTGTTGATTTAGGAACTACGTAAAACTCCTCACCTTTAAATTTTACTTTAATTCTGTCGCTTCCATCAAAGGGTTTGCTCCAAATTCCTTTATTATCCAGAATCTGCCATTCGCCATAAATTTCAACCATTACTCCGTTAATTTCAAATTTTCCGAAATATGATTTATATTTGTCGGATTCCTTATATTCTATCTTCTCTTTCAGATATTCCTTAAACAGATTATTTGAAGCCAATGCTGTTTCTTTACTACATACAATATCAATATCTTCCATCTTCATATTCAAACCCTGCAATACCAGTCCGGCGGTTCCCCTGACAGCATACATCAATTCTCCCATTCTGTCTGATATCAGCTGCAAAACCATTAAAAAACTATCCGACTTTTTATCCAGTTCGCTTTTACTCATATTGTCTGACCTTTATTACTTTAGTCCAAAATTCTTTTCCATTAATTATGTACTTAAATTCTTTTAACTGTTCTAAATATGGTCTTTGTTCAATATCTAAAGTTGTATCAGTGTTGTGTTCGTTTGTCATTAATAAGTAATCCAATTTCTTTCCCATTAGATTATCATAATTCAGATCTGCCTTTTTTGAATAATACATATAAATACCGGTGTTACTTTTCCCGCTATTATAATAATTCAGATACCAGTCACTTACACTACTGACATCGTTATAGCCAATATTTCCTTCAAAATATTCAGCTGCGTAAATTGTGGCCTCTTTTACAGATTTATAAATATCTTTGTGAACATACAAAACACCCAGAGACCAAATAGACAGACCTACAACCAGACAAAAATAGAATAAATATTTCTTTTTAAAGAATAGTGCAATCGATAATATTGCTTGGATTAAAAGTATAATCATTAATAAATACTTCATATTAACCAAAAACTGGAGCTTATAATAATATTGGCCTACTAAATGAACTATCAGTAATAAAACTGTCACTCCAAAATATAATATTTTAGGCGCTCTCTCTGATGACATAAAATAATCATTAATAAACTTCGACATTAGAATGATAAGAACAGGAATTAAAGGGACAAAAAGTCTGGGAATCGCGGCAGGCCAAACCAAAATCAACAGTAATTCTAAAATCAAAAACACAGATATGTGAACATTTTCTTTCAGAAAATTTAATAAAGTGTTTCTGGATCTAACGAAGAAATAAACCGCGAAATTAACCCCAAACACAAATAACAATGATAATATAAAAATTATTACCATCTTCAAGTCATATGCTCTTCGGACTGGCTCTTCAAGATATTTAGAATCAAGAGGATTTTTATAAAGTAAATAAGGCATGATCAAAAGTAAAGATCCAAATAAAAATAGAAGAAACTGTTTAATATTTAATCTTTTGAAATAAAATATTTTAACTTGAAAACGACCATTAAACAAAATGGCTGCACCTAAAGCAGCTAATAGTATAAAGCCTTCAAACCTGGTTAATATTGATAAGGCTGTTAGTAATGAAAGCACCAGTACCTTAACTGCATTTAAATTTTCCCTCCAATTTGTATACAAAAGCAAAACCAGCACACATAAAATACTAAAAGGCACATCAGCATAAATTCTTATCGACCAATATAAATAAACCGGATTAAGAATAAATAAAATTACTGCTAAATACATTTCGTATCTTGATTTCAAGTATGATTCCGCCAGCTTATAAAACACCACAAAGGCAACAACTGACAAAAGCAGCATTACACCTCTACCCCATAATATCTGGTCCGCACCCCCCGGTCTGGCTGCTAATATCATCGAAAACAAAGGTGGTCGTTTTTCATCGGCAGGATAGGAATAATTCCTGATATACTCTGAAGCTCTCAAAATTCTATAAGTATCTCCCCATTCGGCATAATTAAAGTTAAATAAGAATAGATGTATAACTACAAATGATATTAGAGATAAAAAAAACTGATTGCGCACATTTAAACTCCCGTATTTGCGATATTTCTTAATACAAATTTATATACTTCCTCCAATTGTCTTGCCTTTACTTCCCATGAATATGAATGAACTATTTTAAATCTGTCTACTCTTCGGGGGTTCTCTAAAATTTGCATAATACTTTCGGCAATATATTTTGGATCAAGGTTATCCAGGTAATAAAGTCCGTCAATTTGATCCATCACTCTAAATCCGGAAGCCAGAACCGGAACTTCGCAGGCCAGGCTCTGCATCACAACTTTCGGAAGCCCTTCAAAGCTGGAAGGTAAAACAAATATATCAGCAACCTGAAAGGCAATCGGAATCTGGGGATAAGGAGTATATCCGATTTTCGTAACGCGTCCACCCAAATGATTTGTTTCAATAATTTCGTTTATTCTGATTAAATATTCAGGATCGCCTGGTCCGACCAAAAGAAGTTTGAAAGTGTCCGGTAGGTAAGCTAGAGACTCCACAATTAAATGTATGTTTTTTCTTTCCACCATAGAACCGTTATTTAGAATAATCTTATCGTAGGAATCAAATCCCAATTCAACTCTGGATTTATCTCTTTCTTCCAAAGTTGTAGGTTTAAACGTGTTTACATTTACACCGGTTTCTACAACAAAGCATTTATTTGCATCAGCCTTATAATATTCAATAGCTTCTTTTTTATTCTCCTCGCTCACAAAAATCATCGCATCCGCAGTTTTGACAGCCCATTTGTTCGCCATTTTTTCAATCGGCCATTGAATATACTTTGTGTACCACTTCAATTTAATTTCTTTCTCTTCCGCTGCCTTCCACCTTCCTGCCACTGTATTATGAAAATGAACCACCAAAGGTACTTTTAAGTCATCAGAATCTTTTGAAAATTTTTGCAACATAAGTCTGTATAAATATATCCATATGGCAAAATGACCATGGCAGTGAATAACATCAACTTTGTTTTTAAAAGGCCACATTAAAAAGTAAACAAGCATCAATAAGGAAGTGGTAAATGATACTGTTGCTGGAAGAGGTTCTCTGATAAACGGGTGTATTTTAACATTAGGATACTCTTCTATCGGACCTGACTTAGGCCACCATCCGCAAAAAACGTCAACAACATGACCCATATTTGACTGTGCAATCGTGAGTTCATATGGATGTGGGGCTAATCCCTGCCAGGGCGGAGGCCATTCATATATTATTCGCAAAATCCTCATAAAATACTATTTCTTTAATACCTCGTCAAAAACCAACTCATACTTATTTACCATAACTTCTGTAGTAAACTCATTTTTAGCCCTTCCTTGGGCTTTTAAACCCATTTCTCGTATCAATTCTTTATTACTAACCAATTTTAGCAATTTTTCCTTAAAATCGTTTAAATTAGCAGGATCTGCCAAAAATCCAGTTTCACCGTTAATAACTGCGTCCGAAATGCCTCCCATATTGTTCGCCACTACGGGAAGACCGGCAAACATAGCTTCTACCAAAGTCATAGGAAACCCTTCAAATCTGAGGGTAGGCATTACAAATATATCGCTGCTTTGCATCAAAGGTATCACTTTCTCAGGTGGAATATTTCCGTAGAATTCAATTTTTTCAGTCAGTTTTTTCGAATCAGAATAACTTTTAAGATGTTTAAAATCCCTTCCGTCACCGACCATAATAAGTTTTACATTGGCAAAACGCTGATCGGAAACTATATCTATCAGATTAAATACACCTTTTGACTTAATCATTTTCCCTACATAAATTAAACTTATGGACTCCCTCATATTACTTGTATTCTTATATTCAATTTCAGGGGGATTAATTCCGTTGTGAATCACGACAATTTTTTCATCAGGAGAAAAAGTTTCATCGATTAATGCGTTTTTCACAGCGTTAGAAACAGCAATAATTTTATCGCTCCCTAAAACATATTCTCGTTGTCTTGTGAAAAAGTTTTTAATTGCAAAAGCAGTGTTGGAAACAGCCTTTAAATAATCCGAAATGTTATAAACTTCTTTATAATAAGTTTTAAGTTCCCCGATAATACTTCCGTGAGCAATAGATACTACTTTTATATCCAGATCATCCTTTTTAAATATTATCCCTAATGCGGCGGAACTTTGTCCCAAAACCAAATCATATTTGTCCTTTTCATGATACTTCTGAAATACCTCGTAAGATTTATTCAGCCAGTTATTTTTATCCAGGCGACCTCCAAATCCCAAAATCATGCCCATTTTATACTTACAGGGTACAAAAACATACTCAACTCCGTTTAAACTTTTTGATACAGAATTTAGTTCCTTTTGTGTG
>Ga0209542_10003447_pt1 | contig 33847 bp, 37 predicted proteins | sample RifCSPhighO2_01_FD_184028 | JGI IMG/M metagenome (GOLD analysis project Ga0209542, IMG submission 184028) | Soil microbial communities from Rifle, Colorado - Rifle CSP2_plank highO2_0.1 (SPAdes) (version 2) | ecosystem: Environmental > Terrestrial > Deep subsurface > Rock core/Sediment ... | reverse complement strand
GATCATATACCGAAAGCGTAGCACGCGCTCCCAAGTGCTGATGAATCCTTTTGTGCCCCGAAATTTGTTGAAGTAGCTCACTCCTTTTGGGAAACCAAAGAGTGCAATATGTATCTGACCTTATGCAGCAAAAATCGGGTAGAAAAAATTTTCTTTGGGGTATATGCCAAAATATGGCTTAAAATAAGGATATTTTCAATGACCGAAAAAATTGAGGTGATTTTTGTATTAAAGTTATATGTTACAAGCTATATGTTATAAGTTTTTCTCCGCTTCAATGAATTCGTCCAGTTCGCCGGCGAGGACTTTGTCTACCTGCGCGGTTTCTACGCCGGTGCGATGGTCTTTCACCATTTTGTAAGGATGAAGCACATAAGAGCGGATTTGATTACCCCATTCTATGGCGGTCGTTTTGGAAATATACATTCCTTTTTCTTTTGCCTTGCGTTCGTCTTCGCGAAGTTTGTAAAGCTTGCCTTTCAAAATTGTTATCGCTTTCTCTTTGTTTTGCGCCTGCGAGCGTTCGGTTTCCGCATGAACAGCTAGCTTAGTCGGTAAATGGACAACTCTGACGGCTGTTTCTCTTTTATTTACATTTTGTCCCCCAGGACCGGACGACCTCGCAAAAGTCACCTCTATTTCATTTTCCGGAATTTCTATTTCCGAAGTTTTTTCCAGCTTTGGAATCACTTCCACCATAGAAAAAGAAGTGTGGCGTTTTTTCTGGGCATTGAAGGGTGAAATCCTTACCAAGCGATGGACGCCTGATTCGTTCTTAAGTGTTCCGTAAACTCCGCCAGTTGGCGGATGACCTTGAATTTCAAAAGTTAAATTACGAAAACCCCCATGGTCATTTTGATTTTGATGAATTATGGCAAACGACCAGCCGCGCTTTTCAATAAATTTCCGATACATACCAAAAAGCATTGCGGAAAAATCTTCCGAATCATCGCCGCCAGCGCCGGAAAAAATCGTTACCACCGCGCCACCACTATCATATTTTCCGCCACCCTCCACTTCAACTTTTAATTCTTGGAGTTCCTTGATAAGCGCCTGCGCCTTCGCCTTGTCAGCCCAAAAATCCGCGCCATTTATTGCCGCTTCAATTTCTTTTACGCGATTTTCTTTTTTTTCTTTTTCGTCCATATTTTTTGAATTACAAAATGGCGTTGAGGACAAGCTTTTTGCGAGGTGGGGCAAGGGCTGGTCAGCAAAAAGCTTGTCCGAAAAAGACATTTTGTAATTAAGTATATCAAAGAAAAATGCCGCCAGGGACAATGGGCACTTTTATTCTTTTGGCCTGTAAGGCGGTTCTCCTTTTAGTTCGGGGAACAAAAGAAAAAGCGACAGATTGGTTTCTTTTCCCAATGTGAACCTGGCGGCAAAAATAATATACCGCAAATTCTAATTAAATTCAATTCGGACAATTATATTCCACAACCACTTTGTTTTTGTTGCGGAACAGAAACTGATTGCCCGGCACTAACATCGCATCCACCACCCTGAGAATTACTCGGCGTAATAACAACTTGCGACGCTATTTTTTGATAACCCGAACCACTGGAATAATTGACGCCAAGAATTTCTTCCGGCTTCACATCTTTCCATTCAACACTTTTGTTTTTCATATAAGTCGCGATGGTAAGATAAGTATCGGGAAACCAATAAGAATTGACCGCCAGAGCGGCTTGCCACATCTCCTGCTCGCTCACGCCTTGCGAAGCCATCAACTCCAAAAGTCCGAGCATCGCCATACCGTGATTGCAATCCGGAAAGTGAGTGGAATTATTACAGCACGGTCGGTATATCCCCTTTGATATTTTTTCAACAAGCGCTTGCTGTTCCGGCATTAAGTTAAAGAACTTATGGCGGCTGTAATGGTCCATCGGGTTGCCTTGAGCCATAGTCCAACCGCCGGTGGAAGCGAAATTTCCCGCGCCGCCATATCTGGGATTTGCCATTTCGCCCGAATCCAAGACAGGATTTTTGCTTGCCAAACCCAATGCCCAAAACAAATTCAACAGATAACCGGCATTATCTTTGGTAATTTTTAATTTATCGGCATTATTGCCAACAAGTAAGCTCTTATATTCTTCCGGGAATTGTCCACGCTCATCGTAGAGAGCTTTAAACCTAACCTCGTCAATCGCTCCAACACTGACAAGTTTCGCGCCGAGGTCGCCCCACGATACAGGAAGAATCACACCAACGGAAGGAAGCACGGCCTCCTCAAGCGCTGAAACAGAAACATTTTGCGCCGTCGCGATTTTTTGATTTTTTTCTTCGGAAATTTTATTTGGCGGATTTTGCGAAATGTATAACCAAGACCCAGACAACATTGCTCCCGCGATTACAATAGCTATCGGTATTGCGTAAGAATTATTTTTTTCTTTTTCCATATTTTTATTTTTTAAATAAAGAAGATTAAGATGCCAATAATAATCATAGCCGAACCAGCCCAGAGTCGCAGACCTTTCAAATTCGTTATTTTCCATTCTTGAACTTTATCCACAATCACCTTATCAGCCGCAATCCAAAGCACTACCACCAGAGGCAAAATGAGAATCAAGTTATATAGTGTCAGATAGCCGAAGCCGGCGAAATAAGTCATCTTGTCGTGAAGTAATCCTATTATCATCAGGTAAGGTCCGCCCATACAGGGAAATTGGCAGACACCGACTAGAAGTCCTAAACCAAAAGCAGCTGGAAATGACGCTTTTTCCATCAGCCGACCCATAGCGGTGTAAGACACCGAAGGAATTTTCAGTTTAATCGGAAATTTCGGAAATAATTCATTGATGATATTCAGCATGCCAAAGACAATAAGTAAGGTCGCGCCCAGCTTGCCCATAAAGTGCGGCACATTGAAAAGGTGAAGCACTTTTAGCAAACCGATGCCGATGGTGAAGTAAGCGGCGAAAATACCGGCGATGTAAAGTCCGCCAATCTGCAGGATTTTCTTTCTGGTCATCTGCATCCCGAACAAGAAAGCGATGGTGATAAGCAAAATGGAAAATGAGCAGGGATGAACGCTGTCCAAAATCGCGGAAATTAAAACCAACGGCAAAAGCCAAATACCGCCTTGCGACAAATTCCAGATAAAAGTAGACATTCCGGGAAGGTTCTTCAAAAAAACCACGCCAACGATGGCGGCTGTAATTATCGCCAGTATCGTTATTATTCTTTTCATAATGTTAAGGGGTTACTAGCGCTTTTATTTCAAGTTGAAGCTCTCCACCCGCCGCGTCGGTAATGTAAACAAGACGGCCAATGGCGCCGACTCCCGCCGGACCGTGAGCATTGGGGTCATAGACAACTTTGACATTTCGCGATTCACCGGCCTTGATGGTTTCATTGGCTGGCGGAACATAACCCATGCCTTCCATGCTAAAAGGTCCTTTTTCTTTGCCTTCGCTTTCAATATAGGCCTCGGTGCACATACAGGAAGTGACAATTTTTTTCACCAAGACATCTTTGTCCGAAGAATTGGTAATCTTAAATATATGATTGACTAAGCCGTCCTTCATTGAGATTGAACCGAAATCGTATAATTTTTCCGATGCCAAAAGAGCGCTTGCCGCTCCGTAGTCCTTTGGAATGTCGGCAGTTTGATTGCCCCAACCCCACCACATTAAACCAATAATACCCAAAACGATAACCGCACCGATAATAATTGTTTTTGTTTTCATAGATTAAATTAAATATAAATGATAAAAAATCTTATAGCGAGACGACAAAACTAGCGCGCGAAAAAACTCTCGCGGACACTATTTAAAAGGAGGGGCTGTGCTCCAAAAAAGCGAGCCAACGCAAAAGTTGATATTTGTGAAAATGTTCCCTGCTTCTATTATTCTTTATATACGCTAAAGATAAACTGGCTGGCGGATAATATATTCTGTCAAACAACAGAAAGACCGCGAGCGCCCAAAATAATAACAATAAAAGGAAAAAAGCCACTGGCGCTAGCGGTAATGAAATGAAAAGAGCTTGAAGCGGCGCTAGATGATGAAAGAAGAGGGCTAATTGATTAATCGGGCAATCACCACCAGTAACAGCGGAAGCGATACAGCCATTATGATTCATCATAGAATCGTTGATAATAATCGCGCCAAAAACCGCCATACTGATGAAACTGATAAGAATTAATATTGCCGCAAAATTTTTCATTGACTTATTATACATCTAAGTTTACTCTCCGCAACCGCAAGGAATTTAAGACAACGCTAATACTGCTGAATGCCATGGCGGCGGCGGCAAAAATAGGATTGAGCAAGATTCCGAAAAATGGATAGAGGACGCCTGCCGCCACCGGGATGAAAGCAACATTATAGAAAAAAGCCCAGAAAAGGTTCTGTTTTATTATTCTCATCGTTCGCCTTGAAATCTTTATCACCTCCGGAATAAGCATCATGTCCCCTCTCATCAGCGTGATATTGGCTGACTCCATGGCAATGTCCGTACCTTCGCCCATGGCAATGCCGACATTGGCTTGCGTTAAAGCGGGCGCGTCATTTATACCATCGCCGATCATCGCCACAATTTTCCCCTGATCCTGAAGCTCGCGCACCTTTTCCGATTTCTTGTCAGGCAGGACCTCGCTCATCACATTGTCTATACCCGCCTCGGCCGCGATGGCGCGGGCGGTGCGCTTGTTATCTCCGGTTAGCATCCAAACATCTATATTATTTTTCTTGAGAACTTGGACCGCTTCAATTGACTCTCTTTTCAACACATCGGCCACCGCGATTAAACCAATGAGCTCGTTATCAACCGCCAGAATCATTGCGGTTTTGCCCTGACTTTCTAAATTTATTATTTTTTCTTCCCATGCTACAGCATTAATTTTATTGTCAGCCATTAATTTTCTTGTGCCCAGTAAAATTTTTTTATTTTCAAGCGTCGCGGAAACACCATGGCCAGAAATGGCTTGGAAATTTTCCACCGGCGACAAGCTAATTTTTTCTTCCTTCGCTTTATTAACTATTGCCTGTGCCAAAGAATGTTCAGATTTGTTTTCTATACTCGCGGCAATTTTTAAAATGTCGTTGGTCGTTAGTCGTTGGTCGTTAGCTATTATTACATCCGTCACCACCGGTTTGCCTTGAGTAAGAGTGCCGGTTTTATCCAAGATTACTGCGTTTATCTTGTTGGCAATTTCAAGGGAAGCGGCGTCTTTTACCAAAATCCCCCTGCTGGCGGCGCTACCAGAGGAAACCATAATAGCCATGGGCGTGGCGAGACCAAGCGCGCATGGGCAAGCGATTATGAGGACTGCCACGAAGTTTATAAGAGCAAAAGTAAAAGCCGGAACGGGTCCAAAGAAAAACCAAACGATAAAAGTCAAAACGGCAACAACAAAAACCGCTGGGACGAAGTAAGAGGAAACGAGGTCAGCCAGCCGTTGAATCGGCGCTTTTGAACCTTGGGCTTCCTCCACCATTTTAATAATCTGCGAAAGCACCGTGTCTTTGCCTACCTTTGTTGCTTGAAAAGTAAAAGCTCCGAATTTATTTATGGTACTACCGATAACCGCGCCGCCAGCCTTTTTGTGAACCGGCATTGATTCTCCGGTCACCATTGATTCGTCAATTTCCGAGTCGCCCTCGGTGATTTTTCCGTCAACCGGAATCCTTTCTCCAGGCCGAACAATTATCAAATCTCCAACTTGCACTTCAGATATAGATATTTCAATCTCTTTCCCATCCCTCAAAATTTTTGCGATTTTTGGTTGCAGACCAATGAGCTTCTTAATCGCTTCCGAAGCTCTGCCTTTCATCAAGACCTCAAAATATTTTCCCAAAAGAATCAGGACAATAATAATCGCCGAGGTGTCAAAATAAATTGTCGGTATCAACCCTCCTTGTGTAAAAAAAGAAGGAAAAACCGTAACTGCCACGCTGTAAAAATAAGCGGCTAGTGTTCCGATGGCAATCAAGGTGTTCATATCAGCCGTGCGGTATTTTACAAGAAGCTTAAGCCCGCTGTAAAATTGAAAGCCCACCCAAAATTGAACTGGCGTCGTCAGAAGGAGAAGTATCCAATTATTGTTTAAAATCTGCGGCGCAAAAGAGAACCATTGCGGAAAACTGCCCAAAAATATAAAAAGTGAAAGAACGCCGCCGACAGTAAGCTTGCGCTTCATAATTTTCATTTGCTTTTCTCTTTCAACTTTTTCCTTATCCAAAATTTCTTCCGCTTCGCCTTCTTCCACAATCGGTTTATATCCCGCATCAGTTATTACTTTAAAAATTTCACTGGCGGTGAGTTTTTTGGAATCAAAAACTACTTTTGCCCGCTGGTTTGAAAAATCAACATCCGTGTTTTTTATGCCCGACAATTTTTTTATCGCTCCTTCCACGACCATAGCGCAATGGGGAGAGTCCATTCCCAAAACTTTTACTGAAATTGTTTCAATATTTCCACCGACAGTTGCTTCATCTTTTTTGGGGGAATCTGTCTTCATATTGTTGGAAATGAGATCATACCCCACTGATTCTACTGCTTTCACAAGAGCCGACTCGGAAATAATATTTTCATCAAATTCAATCAAGGCCGATTCTGAAGCAAAATTTGCCGAAGCCGAACGCACGCCAGCCGTCCTTGAAAGCACGCGCTCAATCGTTGCCACGCAACCGGCGCAATGCATTCCTTGTATTTTGTAAACGGCTTTCATTTGACTAAGCTGGAATTATGCATCCAGACCATATAAGCCCCGAAAACAATCGCAAAAACGGCCAACATAACCGCTCCCCATATCACACTTCCCAATGTAAGCCATGTGAACCCCGGCAGTGTTTCAAACAGCGCGTGGTGCAATTCAATCCCCCGCAAAGAACGCCACGGTAATAATCCGCCAACGAGACAGAAAACATAAATAACCTCCGCGCCAAGAACGCACTTGGAAACATAACTTTTATATGCAAGCATAATAATTTTTATGAGCTGATAATTTTAACTCGACGCAATGTCTCTTTTCTTGGACTCGAATTCTTCTTTGTTGATTTCCCCTTTGGCGTAACGCTCCTTGAGAATTTCAAGAGCGGAATTTGAATTAGGTTTTTCATTATTCCTTCCACTAATTTCTCTCACTAACCAAACAACAAAAATAATTACTGCCGCCCAGAATAGAATCATCATAAAACCGCCGCCGAACCAGCCCATCATATTGCCCGCGCCCCAGCCCCCAGAGTCGCCATATAGTCCATACATCATATTAGTTAAATTAATTGATAATTATTTTATAATTTATTTTCTTTTTAATCTGTAGACCTTCAAAATCTCACTCACCGCTTGTTTTTCTTTGCCCTTTTTTACTTGATGAGTCAAACACGAGCCCAAATGATTCTCCATAAGAATATCTTCAACATTAGACAACCCCTGCTTAACCGCCGATGTTTGGGTAATGATATCTATACAATAAGCGTCTTTTTTCAACATTTCCTGAAGGCCGCGGACTTGACCTTCCACGATTTTTAGCCGGCGAATGAGCCGATTTTTATTTTCATCTTTCATAACCAGTATCCTATACCCCCTTGGGGTATCTGTCAACTGGGGATAACTTTGAGACCCCCGAGAACTGATTGATAATATTCGATGGTTATATTAATCTATTGAGGTGGTGCCGATGTAGTTGTTTTGATAGGTCGTTAAAAAATCTATACGCCGATGTAGCTCAGTTGGTAGAGCACGATATTGGTAATATCGAGGTCTCCGGTTCAATCCCGGACATCGGCTCCAGTTTTGTAGAAAAAGATACAGAAGCACCCAGAAAGTGGGACGCGCGAAGCGCGTCCCACCAAAAAGTTGGTCTTTTGTCTGAAACTCGGATTCTTGTGTTTTAAAAATATGTTAAAATAATACAAGCGATTTATCTTATGAAAAAGCAAGAATTGGAAAAATTTAATATGCTTTACACCAAGCGCAATTCGCGAGCACGAGAGAGAGAGAGAGAGAGAGAGAGAGTAAACCCGCCTTTCCAAAAATCGGGATAGTTTTTGTATTACTTCTACTCGTATTTAACCTAAGTTATCCACAAGTCGCTAGCGCGACAATATTTTAGCCGGGGCAAACTCTGGAACCCGACTGCGCTCCTGGCTCGGAGAATTGCGGAGTTGCTGTCTTGAGTTTAAACGGCCAGTCTGGTTCTACCCAGACATTAGTCGCTAGCAGTACTGGTACCGATTTCGCAATTTCCTCAATTGGCAACATCCATTCTTTCAATATTCCATCGGCTTCTTTGCTCAATCGTGGACTTTTGACAACAGGTGATTGGGGTATTTTTAATAGTAAACAGGATGCTCTTGGTTACACTTCAGTCCCCAATACTACAACCATCAACGGCTTTGCCTTGACTGGAAATATTTCCTTTTCTACCGCTGATATTCTGGATAGCTTAAATAAAAGATACGTCACTGATGCACAGCTCATAGTGCTTGGCAATTCTTCCGGTACGAATACAGGAGACCAAACAACAATATCTGGAAATGCAGGGACTGCAAGCGCATTTCAAACAGCACGGACCATCAATGGAGTATCTTTTGACGGAACAGCGAACATCACTGTCACAGCGTCAGCCGGAACATTAACAGGAACTTCACTGGCTTCAGGTGTGGTTGATTCGTCATTGACCAGTGTTGGAACATTAGGTTCGTTAGCATTAGGAGGAGGAATTACCGGAACAGGCAATATTGGTTTGCAGATTGCTGGTACTGAAACAACGGGAAATGTGCAGATTGGAGCCGGTGGTAGCGGTTCAGCCACACCCGATTTGTTGGTAATGGATATAAAAAGTTCATCCGGTGATCCGACTGGAACCAATGGAGCAATATACTATAACTCAAATACGAGCAAGTTCCGCTGTTTTGAAAATGGTGCATGGTCAAACTGTATTACGCCACCAGGTGGAGATATTCAACACGTCGCCTCGTATGATACAACCGAAGCACTTACAAATATCGGCTCAAGCCAAGTGACCGTTACCTCGGTGTCAGTTACACCATCAACGGCAACTGGCGATGTATATGTGCGTGGAAAAGCAGAAATTTTGAGCAGTAATAACACGGATCAAAGTTTTGTATTTTCGATTGAAGATGATGCAACTTGTACGGGTAGCACTCTTGCAACAAATATAATTACCATCACGTCTAATTCTGGTACAGTTATCGGCGATTTTGAAATCGCGGCCATTGAGGTGGACGCGGGTGCGTCATCGCAGTCATATTCACTCTGTGCCTCAACAGCAACAGGAGACACTGATATTCGCCTTTATGAAATGTTTGCAACGGTCATTGATACCGGCGCTGACTTGGCCGAAATATATACCACAAATGATGAGAGTGTAGAAGCAGGAGATGTTGTCTCACTTGATCAAAGTCTCAAAACTGGAATACGAAAGAGTATAAATACTTACGACCAACATGTACTGGGCATCGTCGCTACTAGACCGGGGATACTTATTGGAGGCGTGGAAAAAGAGGGAGTAAAAGCTTTGCCCGTAGCTTTATCAGGAAGAGTGCCGGTGAAAGTTGTAACAGAAAATGGCGCTATTGTGCCGGGTGATTATCTCTCGCCTTCTTCAATACCAGGTGTCGCTATGAGAGCTATGGATGGAGGAATAGTAGTAGGACAAGCGTTGTCGTCTTACGATGGTGAAGGTGTCGATATGGTTTTAGTTTTTGTGAAGCATTTTGTTTTTAATGAAAATAACACCTCTCTAGAAGACATTACCGCTATTCAAACCGAAGTTGGTCGTAATCCAATTCTTATCATTGCGGACAAAATTTCTACTGGAATAAAGTTTCTCACCGATCTTGTTGTTGCACGCATAACAGCAATCCGTGGATATTTTGAAGAAATATTTACTAAAAAATTCCATACTGAAGAACTTTGTATTAAAAAATCTGACGGGAGCGAAGTCTGTGTAAATGGCGATCAAGTAGACATACTTCTACAAAAGAACGGGGTCACTCCAGCAATAAATACACCAATTCACACATCTCCTGAACCCGAGCAATTACCAACACCAACTACGCCTAACGAAACTTCGACCACCACTTCCGAAATAATTACTTCCCCAACAAATGAACCAACTCTAGCAGAAACCCCAACAGACATTCCACCAATATTACCAGAGGCAATATCTCCGATCGTGGATGAGCCGACTCCAGCATCAATAGAAGCAGTCAATACCACAGAATCTCAACCAGAGGCTGTTCTGCCTCCGACTGAAACCCCATAATTATTTTTATGCTAAAGCAAAGATTAACAATTTTTATGTCTATCCTCACCCTGTTTTTGCCTTTGTCGTTTGTTTCGGCCGGTACGATTACAAGTCCATACAAATACGCTTGGAGTAATAATGCTGGCTATATTAACTTTGAAAATGTGGTAGTGGATGATGGTGCGCTTTCTGGATACGCGTGGTCGGCCAATTACGGCTGGATAAAATTTAATCCGGCTCAAGGAGGGGTTTTAAGTGACGGCGCGGGTAATCTTTCCGGCTCTGCGTGGGGAGAGAAACTAGGCTGGATTGATTTTAACAATGTTTCCATCAACCCTTCTACTGGAAGATTTTCCGGTACCGCAACTGGCACATTAATTGGGACAATTACCTTTGACTGTCCAAACTACTGCGATGTCCGAACTGATTGGCGACAAGCCACAACTCCTGCTGTTGTGTCATCTGGCGGTGGAGGGGGTGGAGGAGGTAGCGGTGGCACAATTATTCAAACTCCGACCCCAATACCAACTCTGCCTGTGGAAGACCTTGCAATGTCGGCGCAAGCAAAACTGATAGATATCCAAAAAGACGGCGTCATCAACATTCTTGATTTTAATTCTCTGATGGTTAATTGGGGTAGAGCGGAGAATCTCGCTAACGTGGGAAGTACATTTAGTGTGGATGTTCTTAACTTCAATGCTCTCATGGTCTATTGGGGCATAACATATCAAATATAACTATGAAATTCTTAACCCCAAAATCATTTTTTGCCACATTCGCCATCTTGCTTGGATTTATGGTTATACCCTTAGGAGCAGAGGCCAGTTCGTTTATTTTTCAAAGCAAAGTTATTACGGTTGAGAAAGGCCAAACTTTTACGATGCCGGTCGTGATTGACCCTTCCGGTGAGAAAAATTATACAGTGCGGTTTACACTCGGTTTTCCTCCTGACATTCTGGAAGTAACCTCGTTTGCACTTGCTTCAAGTTGGCTTGCCGTGCCACAGCCGGGCTACGACCTTATTGACAACAAAAGCGGTCAGTTTATAAAGACCGCGGGTTTCCCCAAAGGATTCTCTGTGCCGGAGGCCTTTGGCACCGTTACCTTCCTGGCTAAAGTGGCTGGAGAAGCTATTATTTCTGTCGGACCGCGATCTTTTATTTTGAATGCGCAAAACAAGAGTACATTAGAATCCAGACCTCAAGTCCGAGTAGTTGCAACCGTCGGGTCGCCCCCAAAGGCATCGTCCATAACACCGCTACCCGACCTGCCACAAGGAGAACAAAATATTTTTGACATCAGTCTCATACCTCAAATCCAAACCACTGGCGCTGGGCTAGCCTCAAAAGTCGCACCAGGCGAGTTTCTTCCACTTTCAGTCAAGCTACTCAACTTTGGCAATAGAAACAGGGTGGACGTTACCATAACGTACGAAATTACTGACCTTTCGGGCAAGACAATATATACATCTACAGAAACAGTAGCGGTCGAAACAACCGCTACATTTGTCAAGACAATCCAGATTCCTTTTGAGACGATTCCTGGACTATATATCGCCAAAAGCTCCATTGTCTACCAAGACCAAGTTGCTCCCGCTACCACGGAGTTTCCTTTTGTCGTAGAGAGAAAACTTTTAGGACTTTTCCAAAGTGATTTCCTTCGATATGGAGGCATAACTCTCCTTGTAGGTATTCTTATGGTCTTGTTAGGTCGCGCACTCATCAAGCGTCGGCGTAGTGTGAGGTTCGCTCCATTTGATTATTCCGATATTCCTCATGGAGAGCGTACTTTCTATGAAATTTTAAGCGACACTATTATGGAAATGCGTGAGCGTGTTGGCGATGACGCGCTTGATATTGCGGCAAATATTGACGGACTCAAAATTGATAAAGCAACTGGTCGAGTGCTTGCTTTGACAGAGCGTCCATCAAAGATTATCGCCACCCTCGTATCCGAGTACGAGAAGTTACTTGGTAAAAAGGTGTCTTTCTCATTTCGTCGAGAGAAAGCAGATTTATAAATTAATTAATCTAAAAAACATTATGAACACACAAAAAACAATACTGATAGCAGAGGATGAAAAGAGTTTGCGCGAAGCGATTGCGGATATACTTCGCCTCAAAAAGTTTAACCCCCTTGAGGCAAAAAACGGCAAAGAAGGAGTAGAGATTGCACTCGGAAAGCACCCCGACCTTATCTTGCTCGACCTTGTGATGCCGGAAATGGACGGTATGACTGCTCTCAAGCATATTCGTGAAGACGCGTGGGGAGAAAAAGTTCCCGTTATTATTCTCACGAACCTAAGCGCGACCAAAGAACAGCTGGTAGAGGATATAGTAACGCATAAGCCAATGCACTACTTGATCAAATCAGATTGGAAGCTTCATGATGTCGTTAAGAAAATAGAAGAGATATTGGAAACACAAGGTACTAAAGGTTGAAATAAACATAGTTAAAAATGGTGGAACTCAAAAAAGAAATTGAGGAGCTTAAGAAAAAATAATTATATGAATAAAAAAATTATTATATTAGTTGTTGCAGTAATTATTATCGTTGTTGTCGGTATCGTGTGGTGGCAATCTAAGTCAATTCCAAAATACACCGGCCCGATTGAGAAAATTACTGTCGGTGTGGAGAAAAGCCTTTTACCCTCATTGGTGTGGGTGGCCGAAAACAAGGGCTATTTTCAGGAAAACGGCACAGAAGTAACCATAAAAGAATTTGATTCCGGGCGAGCCGCTTTTACATCCATGTTAGACAAAGGCGGTTTGGATATGGTGACTGTGGCGCAAACGCCGATTATGTTTAATAGTTTTACGCGCAGTGACTTTGCGATTACCGCGGGGATGGTTTCTTCTTATAATGATGTTTTTGTGCTTGCTCGAACCGATCGAGGCATAACCAAGCCAGGAGATTTGCGCGGCAAGAAGATTGGCGTGACCAAAGGCTCTACCGGCCACTACTTTCTCGGTTTGTTTGGCGTGACCAAAGGCTCTACCGGCCACTACTTTCTCGGTTTGTTTTTGGATACTAACAACATTCAGTTTTCTGATGTGGAAATAGTAGACTTGCCAACTGGTCAATTGACTCAAAACATAGCTGCCGGGGCCGTAGATGCGATTTCTACCTGGCAGCCGAACATTTATAATGCTCAAAAATCATTAGGAGCCAAGAGTATTACTTTTCCCAATAACAAAATTTTCCGAGAAGATTTTTATTTTGTTACTAACCAGCAGTTTCTTCAAAATCATCCCGAAGCAATAATCAGGTTTTTGGAAGCAATTAAACAAGCAGAGGATTTTATCCAAAACAACAGAGACCAAGCTGTTGCTATTGTTTCTCAAAGATTGGGCATAGACAAGAATTTCGTTTCTTCGGTTTGGAACGATTTTCAATTACGGCTTTTTATGGATCAAACCATAATTCAAGTAATTGAAGATGAGGCCCGCTGGGCTATTCAAAATAAACTGACTAACAAGACGGAGGTTCCGAATTATCTAGATTATATTTATTTGGACGCTCTCCAAAAAGTAAAACCCGAAGCAGTTACAATAATCAAATAATATGAAAGTAAGCACAAAACTTAGATTAAGTTCTAATATCCTGATTATCCTCGCGATAATTTTTATTGGCGCGACGCTTCTTTTTGTTTTTAATTTGCAAAGATTGCAGCAAAAACAGCAACTGGCGCAAAAAATTACAGAGAATTCGTTCCATCTAATATCGCTTCAGCATGAGTATATTTCACATTCATCTGAACGGCCAAAAGCCCAGTGGAATATTGTGTACCAATCTTTATCAACATATTTGAACGAAGGCAAGCCTATTTTTACCACGCCCAAAGAAGAAGCATTATTTGAATATACCCTCCAGGTTTCCTTAGACACCAAGACGCTTTTTGACCAGCTTGTTGGAGCTGTTGAACAAGGCAAGAGCGAAACAATTATAGGGCGGTTAACAGACCAGCTTTCGGTGAAAACTCAAGAGCGTGTTTCAAATATGTTGGTTTTATCTGAATTAAGCCGCAAAGGTTTAATTTTAGCCGGATATTTGTTTGAATTTGTTATGGCTATTTTGGCATTTATCATTAGCGCAATTTCAATTTGGTCGTATTCAATAAGCCGCTCAATGAATGGTTCGTTGCGCAGACTTAGCGAAGGAACAAAAACTATTGCCGGCGGGAATCTCGATTATAAACTTGAAATAAAAAGCAAAGATGAGTTTGGGGCATTGGGGAAATTATTTAATGAAATGGCGGGCAAATTAAAAGAATCCTACGCGGGGCTGGAACAAAAAGTGCGTGACCGGACACGAGACCTTGATGCTGCCAATCAGCAATTAAAAGCCTCTAACCAGCAGATTCGCGCATCAAACCAGCAGCTCAACGCAAGCACCCAACAGCTTCGAGCCTCTAATCAGCAGCTTACCGCGGCGGAAAATCTTCTCAAAGAGCAAATACATCAACTTGAAGTATTTAACAAAGCGACTGTGGGGCGAGAGCTTAAAATGGTCGAGCTCAAAAAAGAACTTGAGAAACAGCGTCCGTCAGACAAAAAGGTATGAATACACTTACTGAAACAAAAGAAAACAGGACTATCGAAGTCGCCACGGGCGAAGTGAAGGCCATCAATACCCCTGCCTTTTTGCAATGTCTGACATTGGGAAGTTGCGTGGCAGTAATTCTGTATGATGAGGAAAGAAAAATCGGCGGCATTGCTCATGTCATGCTTCCTTCTTCACCGTCTATTAATGCCGAAGACGCAGATGCCTTGAAGTATGCCAATCATGCTATACATGAGCTTATCAAACAAATGCTGGAATTGGGCGCCAGAGGGGTTGCGTTGACTGCTCGTCTTGTGGGTGGCGCACAGGTTATGCCAAACACACCTGATATTGGAAAAGAAAATATTGTAGCAATACGAAACACCCTACAGGAATTAGGCATCAAGATTACAGACGAACAACTCGGTGGCGTTGTAGGTCGGTCGGTTCTTTTTGATGTGACTACTGGTATGTTATTAATTAATGGAAAATCATCACCCATTGAAACAACGGCGCCTTCCTCTAAAGAAGAGAAAAAAGAATCCGAGAGTGACTCGTCCGAGTATATAAAAAGATTGGAGGAAAATGTTGCTGAACAAACTAAATCCCTAACGGTACGGGTCGAAGAGCTTAATAATATGCGCAAGGCAGCCTTCAATCTTTTGGAGGATTTGGAAAGAGAACGAGATAGAATTGCCGAAGCACAAGCAAAAAACGAAGCTATGCTTGTAAGTATTGGCGACGGGGTAGTGTTCTCAGGTCAGGACATGAGAGTGGGGTTTATAAACCAAGCGGCAGAAGTAGCTACGGGTTGGAGTAGCCAAGAAGTACTTGGTAAGATATGGTCAGAGGTAATTGCACTCGCAACTGAAAATGGCAAGCTAGTACCGCCAACTGAGGGACCGCTTTTCCTCGCCCTCCACAAAAGAAAGACTACTATCACAGACGCCACTAATACCACCGCAACTTATTTTTATACCCGGAAGGATAAGACAAAGTTTCCGGTTGCATTTACCGTATCTCCAGTCAAGATAGGAAGCCAAACAATCGGCGCTATTAGTGTATTCAGAGATATTACAAGAGAAAAAGAGATTGACAAAACCAAGAGCGAATTCGTCTCTCTTGCCTCGCATCAGCTTCGTACTCCGCTGACTACCATCAGCTGGTATACAGAAATGATTTTAAAGGGAGATGTTGGTACGGTTATTCCCAAGCAAAAGAAATATCTTGATGAAATCTATCAAGGCAATCAGCGAATGATCGAACTTGTCAACACTCTTTTGGACGTTTCTCGTCTTGAGCTCGGGACATTTAAGATGGAACCAAAGCCAACCGATGTCGTTGCACTTGCTGGAAGCGTGCTCAATGAACAAAAACCTAAAATTGAAAAGAAAAAGCTTGTACTTATAGAAAATTTCAGTAAAGATATCCCACCGTTCTTGACCGACCCGAAGCTTCTCCGTATGGTCTTTCAAAATCTTCTAGCCAACGCCGTGGAATATACGCCACAAGGTGGGAAGATTGAGGTTGTTATTTCTTTTGATAAAAAGAACATTCAAATCAAAGTTTCTGATACGGGCTATGGCATCCCCAAAAACCAGCAAGGTAAGATATTCACTAAGTTCTTCCGAGCCGATAATGTGAGAGAGAAAGACACCGACGGAACGGGTTTAGGTCTTTACATTGTCAAATCAATCGTTGAAAATTCTGGCGGAAAAATATGGTTTGAGTCTCCCGCCTCCGCCGTCGGCAGGACGGAGTCTGCCTCTGGCGAGACGAAGTCCGCCGAAGGCTACGGCGTGGCAAAGGAAAATCCAGGTACGACTTTTTTTGTTACACTTCCTCTGGGTGGGATGAAAAAGGAGGAAAGGCGTTACCAAGCGGCTCATTAAGCCTGAACGACGGCTTTGAATTGCCGGACTGTTGTGGTAATATTTCAATATGAAAGAAATAAAGATAAAAAAAGGTAGTTTTGTTACATCCAAGAAAAAACTTCGAAGGTCTTTTTATGGTGAATCGCGTCGAGTCATAGGTGAATCTGAATTTTGGAAGAGAACCGCTTTACAACAGCAAGTGATTATTCATGCAAAAAACAGAACATAAAAACATACGAAAGGGAGATGTGTGGCTTATTGATAATGCGAATGCAGTGGGGCATATACAAAAAGGAATTCGGCCACATGTTATTGTGACACAAGTAACAGGCGAAACTGTTACTGTTGCCCCGTGTACCTCTGTTCAAAAGAAAACTCATCAAAAATACGTGATAGAAATACTGCCAACGAAGCACAGCGGGTTAACTACGATTTCTTTTGTTCTTCTCTACCAATCATTTGCTGCTGATATAAGCCTCTTGCAGGAGAAAATAGGTCATCTTGATGAAAACGAGATTGCTCGTATTCAAGTTGAGTATATAAAATATGTCACCGATTGATTGCGGAGCTTCTTTTGATGGATAAGAAAAACATCCTCTTGTTTAAAAACTATTAACATTTGAGCTATGACCGACGAATTAAAAGACAAAAAAATACTGGTGATTGAAGAGGTTGAGGATGAAAAATCGCTACGAGATGTGCTTCATGACAAGTTTGTCAAAGAGGGTTTTAGTGTTCTTGAAGCAAGGGATGGTGAGGAGGGGTTAGCGACAGCGCTTCGCGAACGCCCTGATATTATTTTACTTGATATCATAATGCCCAAGATGGATGGTTTAACGATGATGAAAAAGTTGCGAGAGGGCAATGAGTGGGGGAAGAAAGTTCCAATCATACTACTGACAAATCTTAGTGCGGATGATGACAAAATTATGGCGGCAATCACTAACGATGAACCTGCTTACTATTTAGTGAAATCAAACTATACAATCGAAGATTTAGTAGAAAAAATCAGAGAACGACTTTCTCGGCAGGTCTAATTTTGAGTTAAGGGAGTCTCCATCGTGCGCGCACGGGTGGGCAAAGCGTGTGCGTACTCGCACACGCTGGGGTAAGCACGATGCATTTGAGCCTCGGACATTTCCGCTAGGGTGAGAAGCGAAGGCGTGGAGCTTCGCAAGGTCGGAGCGCGACGGCGCGAGATAGGGCTGAAAGATTTTTCAGTAGAAAAATACTTTTGGCTCCATGACTAAAGGATGAGCGCCGCCGTAATCTTGCAATGCAGAAATCCGAAGCGAAAGCGATACCACACACAGCCGATATGAAAACGAGAAAGGGGGTTGGCTGAGCCGGTTGGTCGAGCCCTGCCGAGACGAGGCGAAGCTGGGGGAAGGATTCCTTCCTTCCCCCAAACAGTATGGCGCCCGAGCGCCCGCTCCGCAGAGCGGGAATGGCGAGGATAAGCAGGAAACCTAGACATCTAGGTGCGAGTAGCCCTAGCGGAAATGTCCGAGGCGAATGCCGAGGATGGCCCCTTTTAGTCACGGACGAAACAAATAGCGATGAACGAGGCACAATAAATCCATCTTTTTTCTTTTCCTAAATTCCGCTTGCTTCTTCCTTAGAAGAAGCCCCGCCCCTCTCGCCCGCTTTTCCATACTGAAAAAAACACGCGCGCATTCAAAAAATGGAATTGCAAAGCAGGGCGAGAGGGGCGGGAACGCCGAGGTGAGAAACGAATACTTGGAGCTTCGCAAGACCTTGAGCATTTTGTCTTCAAAATGCGAAAGGTGTACAGCTTCTGTAAGAAGGTGCGAGGCGTTGGCGGAATGGTTAGAGTTGGCACTGAATCGGAGCGTAAGATTAAGCTTAGAGTTACCACGCACGCGGAGCGTGCGAATCTCAGGAATTTTTGATAAAGTAGGTTCGAGTGAAATCGTAAAGACACTTCCATTTTTAACTACTATAATTAGAATTTTTCAACTTACTTCCGTTTTTTAATTTGACTTTGGTCGCTTAATAACATATCATTAGTATATGTCGAATCCAAAAAAATTGAGAACTTCGTGTCTTGTTTGTGGTGAAGAACCAGCTCGCGCCAAGTATAAGTATTGCAGTAATACCTGCCAGCTAGAATATCAATATCAATCTTATATTTCGGAATGGAAAGCTGGGAAAGTTGTTGGGTTACAAACGACGGGCACTGTTTCGCCTTACATTAAGCGATATCTGCGTAGAAAATTTGGCGATAAGTGTCAGCTATGTAGTTGGTCCAAAATTAATCCGAGGACAGGTGTTGTTCCATTAGTAGCTGATCATATAGACGGTAATTGGCGCAATAATGTTGACGGTAATCTGCGTCTGATTTGCCCAAATTGTGACGCTTTAACTCCTACATTTGCAGGTTCAAACAGAGGAAATGGTAGAAAGGGACGAGTAGTGAGTAATCGAGTGAAAGAAGGTCGTTTATTAATTAAAACCAAGCCGAAGTAGCTCAGTTGGTAGAGCATTCGCTTCGTAAGCGAAATGTCGCCGGTTCGATCCCGGCCTTCGGCTCCAAAAAAATTATCTAAACTTCGTGAGTGATGGCGATGTTGATGAGTTCCCGGGCGATTTTGTCGGCGGCGTCGGTGGCAGCAAATTCTTTAGCTCTTTTGCCAAGCGCTTCTCTTTTTGCCGGGTCGGCCAGCAACCGACTGATTTCCGACTCAAACAAATTGGGCGAGAGATTATTTTCTTCAATCACCGTAGCGCCAGTTTTACGGGCGAAATTGTAGGCGTTTTCCCTTTGATGATTTCCATTGGATTCAGTAATAGGAATAACAATCGCTGGCTTGCCCCAAGCGGCGAACTCGAACAGCGCCGAGCCGGCGCGGCTGACAACCACATCAGCCGCGCCGGCCGCCATCTTCAACGGCAAATCATCCAGATATTCGTAAACCTTATAGCGCGCCAGCAACGAACCGCCTTCGCCGAGCGCCACGCTGACCATCTCTTTCGCCAAAGCAAATTGTTTTTTGCCGGTTTGATGAATAATTTGATACTTTTGCAAAAGCGACGGCAAAGCCCCGAGCACGGTGTCATTGATCAGTTCGGCGCCTTGCGAGCCGCCAATAATAAGAATTACCGGCAAATCCGATACAAAATCAAAATAGGCGCGCGCGTCCTCCGTCGCCGGACTCTTGATACTTTCCCGAATCGGGTTGCCGACGCAGGCCACTTTGTCGGCCGGAAAATAGCGCGCCGCCTCCGGATAAGAGACGGCAACTTTGGCGGCGAATTTACCCGCCCAAAGATTGACCTTGCCCGGCACTGAATCGGACTCATGAATAACCACCGGGATCCCGAAAATCCTCGCTGCCAAAAGCGCTGGAAAACTGGCATAACCGCCCTTGCCGAAAACCACATCTGGATAAATGCTGTAGACAACAACGACGGCTTTGAGCGTACCGAAAAAGGTCTTGAACAAATCAGTAAAGTTCATCAATGAGAAGTAGCGGCGGATTTTACCGGCACTAATTTTCTTGAAAATTATCTCGTTATCATAGAGCAGTTTCTCGTCACGGGGCAAATCGGACATAAAGTATAATTCCGGCGCGATTAGTTTTTCCACCCGAACCAGCTTGTGAATCGCTTCCGCCACCGCGATTATCGGATAAAAATGCCCGCCGCTCCCTCCGCCTGTTAAAAGTATTTTCATAAAGGTTTCTAATTAAAAACCCTCAAAGCAAACGGCAAAAAATACTGCTTGAGCGCAATATAGCTGACAGAATATCGGCGTTTCGGTCGGCAAAAATCATTAATGACATCGGATAAAAGACGCACCTCTTTTTTGCTTGGTTCTGTTTCCAAAGATAATTCAATTTCGCCAATAATTTTTTCCGAACGTATTCTGGCGCTTTCCGACAATTCTTTGTCACCTTTTTCCAAAGCGCTCAAAAGCCGCGTCACTTCGCTACCAAGATTGGCCATCAAAAAAGCTGACGAGTGTTTAGTGTTCATGCAATTTTTGAATTAACAATTTCTTTAACTTTATTCCGAATTTGCTCGTCGCCAATCATCATATCAAAATTACCGTCGACTGGTCTAATGTTTATCAACGAAATATATTCCAGCCAATCCTCGCGCGGTTTTTTGAAATAGACATTGAAACCCCACAAATTGGATTGGCCCGAGCCGTCTTCAATCAGTATCATGTTCGCTTCCATATGATACTCGCCACCGAAAGCCGCTACGCCGCGCTCAATATCAGCGACACCTTTTATCATAGCGCCGTAAAATTCTTTCGCTAGTGTTTGCAATTCCTCCAAACTGATTTGGTCTTTAACAATTTTAATCACCGCAGCCCTTATATAATAACATCAAAAATCATTTCCTGATATGCCTGGAAACGCCCAAAATCATGCCGGCTTCGGCGAGAGCAAACAACAAGGCAGTGCCGCCCTGGCTGATGAACAACAGCGGCGTGCCGGAAAGCGGCAAGATATTCGTCATCGCCGCCATATTAATGAATGATTGGGACACGATTGTCGTAACAATACCAACGGTCATTAAGCTGGCAAAAGTATCGGCGGAACGATTGGCAATCCAAAGCCCCCGCCAGGCAAAAGCGGTGAAAAGGAAAATTAAAAAGACGGCACCGACAAAACCAAATTCTTCGCCAACCACCGCGAAAATGGAATCGCCCATTGGCTCCGGCAGATAATTAAATTTCCTAATGCTTTGACCAAAACCGCGGCCAGTCAAGCCGCCGGAACCAATGGCAATAAGTGACTGGTGAATTTGATAGCTGGCGCCCCTCGGGTCGGCATTCGGATTAAAAAAAGTTTGGAATCGCTCCATTATATAAGGGCGCGCAAAAGCTAACGCGATAACGCACAAAATCGCCACAAAAAAAAGCAGAGCGGCGTACCGCCACTTACCGCCACCAGCTAAATACATCACCAAACCAGTCACAAAGAATACCATAAAGGTGTCGGTGTCCGGCTGGGCGATTATTAGCGCGCCGACTACTGCCAGCAAAATTATCAGCGGTAAGAGACCAGATTTGAATTCAGCGGCGCGCGTCTTGACACCCGACAGCCAGGCAGCGAAATAAATCACGAAACCGATTTTTAAAAGTTCGGCCGGTTGGAATGATTGGCCGAAAATCAAAATCCAACGGCGCGCGCCGCCGTGTTCTATGCCCAAACCGGGCACAAACACCAGCGCCGCCACCGCTAGTGAAATAATGAAAATATAGAAAGCGTTGCGCCGCCAGAAAACAGGTGGGACTTTGGAAACGCCCCAAAGCAAAAGCAAGCCGGGCAACAAACCAACTAAAATTTGCTTCAGCACCACCGAACCAAAACTGGCGCCGTTCTCCCTGACTAACAGCCCCATGGCGGCGGACAAGAAAATCAAAAGGCCGGCGGCAACCAGCAGCCCGACAATAATCAAAAACCACTTATCAACTTTTTTCATTTTTTCATAAAAAACTTTTCAAAGATTTGACGGATGTCTGACATCCGTAACATCCGTAATTCACAATTTTTATTTCTTCCTCTATAAAATTATTTGTTTGTCTCTGTATAACATCGGCAGACAATCCTGCTTCATGCGAAATTTTGTGCCGTGATTATGGCCAGTGCGCGCATCGAAATCCACTAGAATTTTACCTTCCTCCAATGCTTTCAAAAATCCTTCAAAACTGAATTTTTGTAGCATCGTCACTTTCGTATAATGATAATATTCTTTCCCTCGTTCCTTTTTAACTTCCGCTTGAACATAAAAAGCATTGAGAAGTTTTGTTCCGGCCTTATGTTCTAAATCATCAAAGCCCCAATATGGTTGCGGATTAACTTCGCCAAGCCCAACGTGCTTCTTGACCAGTTCAAGCCATTTCTTATGTCTAGAGTCGACACTTCCAGCGTCAAATGAAATCAAGATTTTTCGTTCCTTGCGATCAATTACAATTTTGAAACCCCTGTCACTTCGCGATTTTCCGTGAATTGTTTGCCGGAAACTCATTTCACCCTTTGGATATTTCTTGCCCGCTTCTTCGTGTGTCCAACCATAAACTGGTAAAAATATTTGTGGTACAAAAAGGACAGCGCGTGGCGAAGGTTCAACATGAAAAAGCGTTGTAAGCGAAGTTGAGTTAAGCCGTTGAGCTTTTAATTCCCATTCCGCGGCATTCGGTATCGGTAGGTTGTTTTCTTTGATACCAAGCAGGTCTTCAAGTGTGTTGCCAATCCCTCCAGAATTTTTCCGGCGCGCGTTCGGGACAAAACCCATTGCTGAAATTTCTTTCAGTTTTGCGATAAGTGCTAGTTTTGTGTAAATAGCCAGTTTGTTTTTCATGGGGTCTTGAATAATCTTTCTTGTGGTAATTGGAATTGAAAGAAATTGCTCCCGGGCGAATGATTTTTTATTCTCTTTCTTGCCATCTCACAATATTCAGGTGAAATATCAATTCCAATGTAATCTCGCTTGAAATTTAGCGCGGAAATCGCTGTTGTGCCAGAACCCATAAATGGATCCAAAATGACTTTAGCGTCTGTGGCAGAAACAATTCGGTCAATTAAGTCAACCGGGAAAGCGGCCGGATGTTCATTGTTCATTTCTTGTGTAAATTCCCAGATATCACCGTAGGCGTTTGCTTTCGGAATAAGCTTAAATTCTGGTTTAGCAATAAGATAAATTACTTCGTAAGTCGGCAAAAAATAGCCGGGGTTGAAATTGAGACCACCCTTTCTTTTCCAGATAATAATTTGACGAACTGGAAAACCGCTTACAATATCTTGTCTGTCCTGTAATAAACCACCTTGCACGCGCCATTTGTGATTGTAAAAAATCGCGCCGTGCTCGGGAATAATTCTCATCATTTCTTTCAAGCAATCTCTTTGCCATTTCACATATTTATCGTGGGGCATGCAATCGTCATAGTGCGAATATCCTTTTTGTAATCCCGCATTGGCCCATTTACCACCGCGGCCATTCTTTAAGCCGTTGCCGGTAGAATTTCTTATGTTATAAGGTGGCGAAGTAATCACCAAATCAACCAAATTGTTTGGAATTTGCCCCATCGTTTTTACAACATCACCGCAAATGATTTTATTTAGAAATTTTTTTTCCCATTCCATATCCAAATCCTACCACACATTCGGACTGACGTCCTCAGTGTTTCGTTGCCAAAACTCCTCAACTTTTGGCGTGGTTTTTGAAGATGAAAATAAGAGATAAAGGCCTCGCCTTTGCAACCCAAGGCGAGGCCTTCTTCCGAGAACTTACCGCAAGAGGGCGACAATCGCGCCAACGATGGCGAAGACGACGCTTAAAATCCAGAAACGCATCGTTACTTTGTAGGGCGGCCAGCCGAGCGCTTCAAAATGATGGTGGATGGGCGCGACCAGAAAAACTTTTTTGCCGCGATATTTTTTGGACAAAACTTGGATAATGGTAGACAAAGTGGTAGCTACTAAAGGCAGAGCGACAATCGGCAGAGCGATTAAACCGCGCCCTTCACCGAGCGAATCAGTCATAAAAGCGACCACGCCCAAAGTAATGGTTAAGCCCATAGTGCCGGTTTCCGACATATAAAAACGCGCCGGCGGGATATTGAACCAAAGAAAAGCCAAAATGCCGCCGACGAGAACAGCGCAAAAAGCCGCCAAGTTAATCTGATTTTGTTGAAAAGCGATAATAGCATAAGCGGAAAACATCGCCGCAAAAACACCGCCAGCCAAACCGTCAATGCCGTCAATTATGCCGCCGGAATAAAGTCCGAGAATGACTAATACAAATAATGGAATGAACAGCCAACCGATTTGGAAATCGCCGATATAAGGCAGGCCAATGGCGGCAACGTCTAATTTGAAATAAAACCAAAAAGCGGCGGCCAAAGCGATTAAAGAAACTAAAATCAAACGCTTTTTAAGCGATAAACCGCCGGCAATATGAGAACCATTGCCTCTGATTTCCAACCAATCGTCCACCAAGCCGATCAATCCGCCCAATAATAGAGTAAATAAGGGAATCCAAGTTTGATTGCGGCTCATAAAATCAATTTTGGTGCTGATGTCGCCCGGAAATATTTTCGCCAAAAGCCAAAACAACAACATCGTCAAAGCGGCGGAAAACCAAATAATGACGCCGCCCATGCGAGGTGTGTTTATTTCTCGGTCTTTGTGAAGTTCATTAAAAATTTTCGTTTCTTTACCGTCTAAATCAATTTTGCCGGCTTTCTTTTTCCACATTTGCCGGCGATACAAAAAATTAGTCCACAGAGGCGTCAAAGCAATACCGATGAAAAAGGCAACGGCGGCGGGCAAGAAAACTTTTACAATGTCTATTATCATAAAATTGGTAAAATGGCGGAAAGAACAAATTTTAAAAATTCTAGGCGGGGGCGTGCCAAATTACGAGCGAAGCGAGTAATTTGGGGTTAAGGAATTTTTAAAATTTCGTTCTTGAAGCTATTTCGTAATCATTAATCATTTAAAAAACTCATCGTAGCGGATGCTAATTTTTCCACATCACTGAATCGACCTTGCTCGCTGGAACCCAAAACCACAACCGCCACTAAGTGACCCAAACCAGCATCAAACAGCACCGCCAGATTACCGCCAGCCAAATCAGTGTAACCGGTTTTGGAAGCAAGTAAACCGGGAATTTTTGCCGCCGCTTCGTTAGTATTTTTTGCTGTCCGACTTTTACCGTCCAGCGGCGCAACCTTAAATACCGGCTGACGCGTGGCTTCAAATAAATCCGGATATTTGGTCGCGGCGTAAGTAAGCAAAATCGCCACATCCCGCGCCGAACCGTAGCCGCCGCTGACCTGCGGCTGAAGATCCAAACCGGTTTCGTTCAGAAAATAGGTTTGGGCGAGACCGAGAGAGCGCGCCTTTTCATTCATTTTTGCGGCAAATTGATTTTCTTTGGCAACCAGTTCATTCACCACTCCTTCCGTATTCTGGCCGGTGCCGACAAAAACCGCGGCGGCAGCAGCGGCCAACGAAGCGGCGCCATCGTTGGAAGAAACCAGCAAAGTAAAATCCAAGAGATCGCGGGCTCGCCATTTTTCGCCGGTGCGCAAGCCGCTGTCGCCTTCCTTTTTAACGGAATCGCGGTCAATCGTCACCGTCGCGTATTCCGGCAAAATTTCCCGCGCCACAACCACGGTCATAATCTTCGTCAACGAGGCCAGAGGCAATTGTTCTTCGCTGTTCAGCGAGTAAATAATTTTATTTTCCAGTGCGTCAAAAACAATCGCCGCCTTGGCTTCTAAATTTATCTCATCGAAGGGATTCGGGGTGGGGGGTAAAGACGGTGGCGGTAATTTAGTCGACAATGTCGGTATGGCGGACATCAAACTCAAATTTACTAAAATTATCGCGGCCGCGGCCGAAAGTAAAATAACCGGAAAGGCCGCTGAAATTCCTCGGTAAATTTTTGACCACCAGTTAGTTTTCATTTGATAATTCTTCATTTTTTATCTCCTCCCTAACCATTTGATAATCAGGTAATTCTTCAAGCCGCTTGATACCCATATATGATAAGAGTTCAAAGGTTGGTTTGTAAAGGTAAGTGCGCCGGTCAGTGGGATTTTCCAAACGCTCAACCAAACCGCGAATCAACAAACCGCGCAAAGTGTAACCGGAATTAACACCCCGAATGTAATCAATTTCCTGTTTACCGACCGGCCCGCGATAAAGAATGATTGTTAATGTTTCCAAACTGGCCTTGGAAAGTTCACCGGCCAATTCTTCTCTGGCTAGCGTTGCCATCAATTCACTCAATGCCGGCGCAGTGCCTAACGCCACTTCATCGTCTTTTCGTAAAAGCGCCACGCCCCGCTCGGCCAATTTTTCTTCCAGAACCCCAAGCGCCTCCTCCACCTCATTTTTCGTCACAGTCAACCAAAACGCCAGTTTCTTCAAAGAAACTGGCTCGCTTTTCCAAAAAAGAATCGCCTCAATTTTCGCCGCCAAATCCATTTTGACATTTTAACACGGAAAAGAAAAACAAAATAAAAAGGGTCGAGAGACAAGCTCCCGACCCCACCAACGAATGAATCCTAAGCAAGTTGCGATCAATATCACAACCAACCAGTTAAAATTATATCCAGTTGGTTTCAGGACACAAGTCCAACCTGTGGATAACTTTGTTTCCTTCTTCGCTTGACTCTCAGCCATTTCTTGGCCGTGCCCAAAGAAAACAGCCAAGGTTTGGCCGGTTCGTTGCCAATCTGCCGCCAGAGTTTGAACGGAAGATTAGCCGCCTCTCCGGCTTTCGCTAATTGGTCAACAAATCGAAGGCTAGTCGCCGCCCAAAAAACTCTCGGTGCGCCGTCAAAGCACGGCACATTAGGCCTCTCATTGACATATTTATTTTCTGCAAGCTCTTTGGAGACATACTTATTCGTGTCCGGATGTTCCGGCTCAATAAACCACAGGCATCGCCGTTTTTTTCTTTTCATAATTCTGCCTTTCCGTATTCACTTTTTCTCCAAAAACATTAACACCAAAATCCCCATCGTCAAAACACAAAAACGCAATCTGGACAAAAACGAAAATAGCGCTATAATTCCACTATGACTACCTTGACTGTTTCAAAAAAGGAATTCAAAAGCGTAATTCGCGAAAGCATTCGTGAAGCGCTGGTCAGTGAACTGGCGCAAATCCGCGCCGCTTTTTTGCCATTTGTTTCCGATAAAGAACAAAAAGAAATTGAGCGACAATATGGGAAACCAACTCGCAAGACCGCCAAAAGTTATATCGCACGAATATAATATGATATGGGATGTTGATTTTTCCGCCGCCGCCTTGAAATTTCTGGCGAAAAATCATATTGCCGAAGAAAAAATTTTGGAAAAAAATAATTATTTTCCTAGTTTAACACAAACTTTCAAAAATTCCGTGAACAGCGGATGCGGCGCCAGGGGACGAGATTTGAATTCTGGGTGGAACTGGGTGCCGAGGAAAAAGGGGTGGACCCTGCGTGGAAGTTCGGCTATTTCCATCAATTTATTGTCGGGTGATTTACCCGAAAAAACCAAACCGTTTTTTTTCAATTCTTCAACATATTCGGGATTCACTTCATAACGATGTCTGTGTCTTTCACTAATCAGCTTACTCGCCTTGCCATCGGGCAGGTAGCTTTTAACTTCTAGCTTATAGTCCAACGAATTAGAATAAGCCCGGTGCGCGATAGTACCAGGGATAAGTTGCGCCGGATAAGCGCCGAGCCGCATTGAGCCGCCGTAATTACCTTCGGCTAATTTTTTCTTTTGGTCCGGCATAATGTCAATGATTTTATGCGGCGCCTCTGGGTTGATTTCGGTTGTGTTGGCATCTTTGAGCCCCAACACATTGCGCGCAAATTCCACACACATTAATTGCATACCATAACACAAACCGAGAAACGGAATTTTGTTTTCCCGGCAATATTTGATAACCGCCAGTTTACCTTCAATGCCACTCTCGCCGAAACCACCCGGCACAATCACGCCGGCGTAATTTTTCAGCGTTTCTACTTTTTCCTCGCCCGTTTCTAGCTTTTTAGCGTTAAGCCAAGTCAGATTCGCCTTAATGCCAAGTTTCGCCGCCGAGTGCTTAATTGCTTCAATCACCGAAATGTAAGCGTCGGACAAAACGAAATCGCCGCTGTCAAAATATTTGCCAACAATCGCCACTTTTGCTTCGCCCTTAGGATTTTTTACCCGCGCCACGAAATTCCGCCATTTAGCCAAGCCGTCTTTGCGCACTCGCGACTTCAAACCCAATCGTTCCAAAATTAGAGCGCCGATATTGTCGCGTTCAAAATTCAACGGCACTTCATAAATGCTTTCAATGTCCGGCGCCGAGACCACCGCTTCGGCCGGCACATTGCACCAAATAGCGATTTTTTCTTTGCGCTTGGCGTCCAATGCCACCTCGCTCCGAGCGATAATAATGTCTGGCTGGACACCGTAAGAATTAAGCTGACGGACGGCATTTTGGGTCGGTTTGGTCTTCATCTCGCCGATTTTATTAGGAATCGGCAAATAGGTAACGATAATAAATAAAACATCGCCGGGATTTTTTAATTTCATACCCCTCGCCGCTTCAATAAACATAATATTCTGATAATCCCCCACCGTGCCACCGATTTCAACCAAGGAAACATCCGAGCCACTAACTTCCGCCGCTCGTTCAATCCGCCGGCGAATCTCATCGGTAATGTGGGGAATCGCCTCCACGCATTTTCCTTTATAACCAAGCGCCCGCTCTTTTTCAATCACCTGCTTGTAAACCATACCGCTGGTGATGTAATCTTCGCTGCCCAAATTTACTTCCATAAATCTTTCATAGTTGCCCATATCCTGGTCGCATTCCATTCCTGAATCCAAAACAAAAACCTCGCCGTGTTCGGTGGGGTTCATTGTGCCGGCGTCAACATTCAAATAGGGATCAACTTTCACCGGATTAACCGAAAAACCTTTGGCTTGAAGAATTTTGCCGATGGCCGAAACCGCCACGCCTTTCCCCACGCCGCTCATCACCCCGCCAATAACGAAAATGTATTTGTGATTTTTCTTCTTCATTAAAAATTTTCCTAATAGTAGCAAATTTATTTCCCACTTGTAGAGTTGACATTGAACAATGAATGTTTAATATAAGAAATGGAGAAAAGCTTATGACAAACATACCTCTTGAACTATTACTAGACCTAACATCAGACCCTGAGCAATCAACTAAAGCACAAACCGAAATCCTCCGGCGGTTTAGGGAATTGAAGCAAAAACTCAAAGAGTCTGAGGCAAATGCTCGACGCAGAAGTGGTCAGAAATTTGACGGCCCCATTGACGGTCAAGCCGGCGAAGCGGATTGAATCCTTCCCCATTTTCCCAAGCGAGGCGCGAGCGCCTCGCTTTTTTAATTGCTAATTTTCCGGTGGTTGTTTTTCTATATACTCAATAATATACTTCATATACTCCACATATTGGCCAATACCGTTTGAAATATCGTCCAACATTTTTTTCTTTTGCACTTTTTCATAACCATGAACCATACGGTTGCGTAAACCAACCGAGCTGGAAATCTGCTCACCTAAACCCAATGGAATTATTCGGCTTTTACCCAAGACACGGAAAGTCCCTTCGTAATCATCGGGCGATTCCAACCTATTACGGGTAATTATGTGGGTATTGATATCTATCGCCGCATCAGCTAAAAGTTGGAACATTCGTTCAATAATATGTACTTCGGAACTATCAAGCGGCATTTCTCCTCGCCGATATTTTTCAACAAAAGGCATCAGCTCCTCCATGTAAGAACTCATCGCTGCCAATTTGCTTTTTATCACATTGCTATTGGGCATATCTTTGTAAAAAACTTTTGATGTAAGTTAATCTATAATCCCTTAATGATTTTGTTTCCATGTAAATCCTATTGGCGTGAATTTTAAATAAATCAAAAACCGATTCGTTCCCATCGTACAAAACTATACCGGTATCGGCAATTTGTTTTTTGAAATCGGGAGCAACATTATAAATATTCACGAGTTCCACATCGGGATTTTTGAAAATTCGCGCCATTTCCATTGATATTTCATAATTCTCACGATAATCAATCTCTTTATCAGCAACATAACCAATATCCACATCGCTTCGTCTGTGAGTGTGTCCGGTCGCCTGCGAACCGAAAAGCACCACCAACGCAAGTTTATGGCGTTTGGCAATTTCCGCAATTTTGTTTTTTTGTTCGTTGGTTATCACAACGACACTATACCACTCATTACTCAAGCATTCAAATATCTTCTCACTGCCAGAAAACTGGAAACGACGCCGAGGACAATGCCGGAACCAAAAATGAGCAGGAAGATTTGCGGAAAATTATCCAAGTAATAACGAAAAACATTAACGCCAAAGAAAAAATCGGCGGTCTTGGGACCGAGCCAATAAGTCGTCGGGTAAAAAACCAACAAAGCGATGGCGGCGGCGGCGATGCCGTAGAGGGCTGCTTGAAGAAGAAACCGGGCGCTGATATAGCGGCCACTGGCGCCCATTAGCCGCATTACCGACACTTCGTCGCGGGAAATAAAAATCGTCAACCGGATAGTATTGTAAGTGATAAGTATGGAAACGGCGGCGAAAAACAAAATCACAAATAAACCTAGCGTCTGAGCGGAATTAGTCACCCTGATTAATTTATCAATGGCAACTTTGTTCTGATAATAATTCACCTTATCAATAATCGACATCTTGCCGTCACCAATTAATCGGCTACCTTGGTCCAAAAATTTGGCGATGCTTTCGTAATTAGTGGCATCTTTGGCTTTAATATTCAAAACCGCGCCCAGCGGGTTATCGCCCAATTCCCCCAGTGACTGTAAAGTCAACTGGTCGTCCTGGTGACGATTTTTGAAATCCGCCAACGCTTGCTCGCGGGAAATATATTCCACCTTCGCCACTTCCGGCAAGGCCTCCAGTGATTTTTTCAAAGACAAAATCTCTTCTGTCGGCGCCGAAGTGACGAAATAAACATTAACATCCACTTTGTCTTTGAGCGCTTCAATGGAGGTCCTCAATAAAGCGCCGGTGAAAATTAACGAACCGATGACAAACAGAGTCACGGTCATCACCGCCACCGCCGCCAGCGACACGAAACCGTTGCGCCAAAAACTAGCGAAACTCCAGCGGATTACTCTTTTAATTTTGGTCCAAAACATTTTCTTAAATCTTGTAACCTATAACCTTCTGACATTCCGATTATAAGTTGTATTATATTCACACCGTCGACAAAATACAAGCGCGCGTAGCAAAAATCTCCCATCGGACAAACTACTAGATGCAAACATACATTGCGCCTAGAGGGAATCGGACCCCCGACAGCCGTGTATAAGACGGCGGCTTTACCACTAAGCTATAGGCGCGCCGATATCATACTAGTTTTAGGTTCTAGGTTCAAATCCTAGCGCGCGCAAAAATTGGGAATTGGGAATTTTCTAGACCTGATGCTCAATGTCCTGCTTCTGCTTGGGTGTGATGCCGTTGGCAACGAGCAGTTTTTCAAAGGCCTCGCGTTCAATGGTTTCGGTTTCAATGAGACGGGTGGCGATGGCGTTGAGCGTCGGCCGATGTTTAGTTAAAATTTCTTCCGCCTTTTTCTCCGCCTCGGACAAAATCCGCGCCACTTCGTCGTCAATGACAGCGCCAAATCTTTCGGAATAATCGACTCCCCCTTCAAAACCATAACCAAACATTGGCCGACCCAATTGGCCTTCAAAAGCCATTGGTCCAAGTTTTTCCGACATGCCGTATTTCGCCACCATATCCCGTGCCAAACCGGTCGCTACTTGCAAATCGTTGGAAGGGCCAGTTGTCAAATCGCCAAAAATCATTTTTTCCGCCGAGTAACCGGCCAAAGAAACGGCAATATCGTCCAAAAACTCTCGGCGCGACTGGAGTTTCCGATCTTCAATGGGCAATTTCAAAGTGTAACCGGCTGCCCGACCACGCGAAATGATGGAAATTTTATGGACCGGGTCGGCGAACGGCAGGACCGAAGCGGCCAAAGCGTGGCCGGCCTCGTGGTAAGCGGTAATTTCTTTTTCTTTTTTTGAAAGCAAATGGCTCTTGCGCTCGGGACCCAACATTACTTTTTCAATGGACCGAATCAAATCAAATTGGGAGACCTTTTTGCGGTTTTCCCTCGCCGCCAGAATTGCCCCCTCGTTCATCAGCGAATACAAATCGGCGCCGGAAAAACCGGGAGTCCGTTCGGCGACTACGCGCAAATTAACATCTTCGGCAAAAGGTTTTTTGCGGGAATGAATTTTCAAAATTTCCTCGCGGTCGTTGCGATCCGGCAAATCCAAGACCACTCGCCTATCAAATCTTCCCGGCCGCAACAACGCCGGGTCCAAAACATCCGGCCGATTAGTCGCCGCCATAATAATTAATTTTTCATTGGGCTCAAAACCGTCCATTTCCACCAAAATTTGATTTAGGGTCTGCTCGCGCTCATCATTGCCGCCGCCCAAACCGCCGCCGCGCACCCGACCAACAGCGTCTATCTCATCAATAAAAATAATGGCTGGCGCCGATTTCTTCGCCATCTGGAATAAATCACGAACTCGCGAAGCTCCTACTCCCACAAACATTTCCACAAATTCCGAACCGGAAATGGAAAAGAATGGCACGCCGGCTTCGCCGGCGACAGCCCGAGAAAGAATGGTTTTGCCGCTGCCCGGCGGCCCCATCAATAACACGCCCTTGGGAATCCGCGCGCCGATTTCCAAAAACCGCTTCGGGCTTTTTAGAAAATCCACAATTTCCAGCAATTCTTCTTTGGCTTCTTTGACACCAGCGACATCTTTAAAAGTGATTTTCTGTTTTTGATCATCAGGGGCAGTCAAGCGCGCTTTGGATTGGCCGAACGATAATGCCTGCATGCCAGCGCCACGCATCTGCCGCGTCAGATACCAAATGAAAAAAGCGATGAAAAGAATCGGCAACAGAAATGGCGCTAGGCCGAGCAGCCAATAGCCAGTACCAGATTGTTCTTCAATGTTAATATTCACTTTATCCAACTTGTCTTTCGGCACCCCGAGATTAAGCAATGTTTGCGACAAGGCAGTGCCAGTTTCTTTTTTAGTTTGGGCAACTTTGCCGGCTTCAACATAATCAATGGCTACCACTTCGCCGTTAACGGTTACCTTAGCCACGAGACCTTTGGTAATATCAGCCGACAGTTCTGACAAAGAAATCTCTGGCACATTAGAGGTGCCGCCAACTAACCAAGAATAAACAGCTGACAGCAAGAAAAAAACCATTAGTGCTCCCAGCGCGTTTCGCAAAAGATTTCCTAACGGCATTTTATTCGGTTCTTTTTTCATAATAAGTTGGTAATGTCTCTATTTTACCAAGCTCGCACCTATTTTCAAAATCGCTGAATGAATTGCCCCACCACCGCTCGCTCCGCTCGCGTGTCCCGCAAAAAAATGTTCTCCGCTTTTCTGATTTGGCGCGCACCTGTTTTTTCTTCTAAAAGGATGAGAACATTTTTTGCGGGACTCTGCCCTCAATGCTTCGGGCAGGTGGTGGGGCTTCAATACGGACTCGGCAAAGCGAAAAAGCTATTTTCTGGGGAAAAGGATTTTTCGTTTTGCCTCGACTGATTTCCCGCCCGCAGAAAGGGGTCTGGGGAATGAATGCGGGCGGGGTTTCGTTTCGGATTTTTCGCGGCTTCTA
>Ga0209542_10003446_pt1 | contig 33860 bp, 33 predicted proteins | sample RifCSPhighO2_01_FD_184028 | JGI IMG/M metagenome (GOLD analysis project Ga0209542, IMG submission 184028) | Soil microbial communities from Rifle, Colorado - Rifle CSP2_plank highO2_0.1 (SPAdes) (version 2) | ecosystem: Environmental > Terrestrial > Deep subsurface > Rock core/Sediment ... | reverse complement strand
ATCATCCCCGTCTTTGGTATCTATGGATTTTTTTATCAACTCTTTAACTACTTTGCCAACGATGATTTTTATCCGCCGGCGTTCTTCAAGAGTGAACGGCTCGAGAACGTAAATATCGCCGGGAATACGATTGATCTTGGTGCGATTGTCGATGCCGATGCGAACTCTCCAGAAGTTGGGAGTGGTTAGGGTTTCCTCGATGGAAGTGAGGCCGTTATGGATTTTAGGACCCTTGGCAAAATGGAATTTGAATTCTCCCAAGGGAAGGTCGAGGTCGTCGTGGATAACCCAGAGTTTTTCGGGGCTGAAACGAAAAAATTTTAAGATTTTTTGGACGGCACGGCCGCTTAAATTCATAAAAGTTTGGGGTTTGGCGACCATTGCTCCTGGGAGACGGGCAATTTCGGCGTCGCATTTTTTTAGCCGTTTAAAGTAACCATCCAAATCATTGACTAAGCGGTCGGCTACCATAAAACCGACGTTGTGACGAGTGGTCTTATACTGATCGCCGGGATTGCCTAAGCCAACGAGTAACTGCATAAGTGTTTAGTGAATAGCGATTGCGCTAGTTGTAAATCCTAATTTTTTGCTAATAACTTGATTACTTCCTCATCGGTGACTTGGTCGAAACGCTCATAGAATTGGCCGATGGCAGTTAGGTCTGAACTTTCTTCAAGGCAGACTAATTCTACACCAAGAGCGCGAATGTCGGTGGCGGCGTTGCTAGCGGCAACGGGAACAACAATAAGGTAGGTGGTAGGTGATAGGTGATAGGTTTTAGAATGTGTTTTCTCTTGGCCTTGAAGCCAAGCGATGGCTGCTTTCATGGTTTCCCCAGTGGCCATGCCGTCGTCGACGAGGATAGTAAGATGAGCGGCAAGGTTGAGCTCTTTATCCTGCCTGAATTTGGTCTTATACATGGCGATCTTGGCGCGGACACGGTTGATTTCTTCCCTAAGATAACTATCGTCAACGCGGATTTGATTGACCAGGGATTGATCAATGAAAGGTTGGCCGGTTTCGGCGATGGCGCCGATGGCCAGTTCGGATTGAAAAGGGGCGCCCAACTTTTTGACGAGAATGACGTCGTGGCGGCTGTTTAACTGGATACTGATCTTTTTACCGATAACCACGCCGCCACGGGGAATGGAAAGAACCAGCCGGTCCGCTAGGGCAATCTTCTGGACAAGCGGGTGATCTTTCAGGGCTTGGGCTAATTTGGTGCCGGCGTCAAGGCGGTCGATAAACATACCTTATTTTAAAGTTGAGTTTTTAACTTTACCTAATCAGTATTAATCCGGAGATTACTATGAGCGCACTGAATGCTTTTATGCCTAATCTTTCTCGTTCTCTCAAAAAGACGGCTGCTAAAAGTACTGTCAGGATGATTTCTGCCCGGAATAAAGGCGCCATTTGGGAGGCATTGGCCCCGTAATTTAAAGCTAAATAGTACGTTATTGCTTGAAGGCCGTAGAAAAAACTGTATAAAAAGATATTTTTCAAGTATTTTAAGTTTGCAAATTTCTTAAACCTGCTAATAACTTTTGGATTAGCGATTAATAGTATTACTCCTGGTAAAAGGGAGATAATGGGTGTATAGGAAATGGCGTCATAATTTTTTAGAATATGGGTATCGCTGACAACAGCCAGACCGTAAAAAGAAGTTCCTAAAACGGCATAGAAACTTCCGACGTTCTTAGAGAAGATAATTTTCCCTTGAGCCATTATCACCGCTCCCAATATTAACAACGTGGCGATAAACTGTCTTAGGGTAAAAGTTTCCCCCAGAAATACAACTGCTCCGACAATGGTGACTATCGTGCCTAGCGAAGTTAAGATGGTTATTTCAGAAGCGCCAATTTTTTTAGCCGCTTTAAAAAACGAAAGTGTTCCTAAAGCGTAAAAACAACTACTGACTACGAAATTGAGTGGATACTGAAAAATGGGTGGTACGGTAAACCCTTTTAGTAGTGCAAATAAGCCGGTAATAAAAGCGAGTATAAATTGAAAAAATATTGATGAACCTAAAGGGTCACTTTCTGGCTCTTTCATTACCACTCTTTGGAAGAGATTGGCAATGGAAATTGTCACTATGCTAATAATGGCAAGTAGAAACCAATTCATAACAGTGAATCAAAATAAACCCATTTGTTGTTGGGTGGTTTCCTGCTTTTTCTCGCCCCAGATTTTGACAGTACCAAAGACGCCATCGTAGCCGGGGTCAACGACAATGTCTCCCCGCCTCACCCTCATCACTGCCTCGGCAACTCTAACGCCGCCGGCAGCGTGAAGCTCACTTTCAGTTGCATCTAGTAAGGCAGCGAACTCGCTACCGAGGGCTTGAGTCAAACCGCTATAAGCCTCTTTGATTTTTTTACTCGCCACTGAAGATTCATAGACTTCGGCCATGATTTCTAAAAGAGGGACCAGTTTGACATACGGCGGACGAGTGGTGTCGGTGGGATGAAAATAGCCAACCAGACCTTTGGTATTTGGCTTGGTAACTGGTTGGAGGTCTTTAAGTTGTTTATCTGCCAGTTCGTCTACCCGATACTCAACGCCGACGGTGAGGGGGCGGCCGCAAACCGGACAGGTGACTCCCCTATCCCGGGTGTCTTGGGGTGAGTGAACCACGCCGCAGACGCGGTGGCCATCCCAGTGGTACTTGCCTTCTTCGGGATAAAACTCGATGGTATAGGAGATTTTGAGATTGCCGTTGTTTTTACCTAAGAATCTCTCGGCAATGGCCCAATAAATGTCGGAATAGGAATAGTTCGTAGTACGTAGATCGTAGTTGGTAGTTTTGGGGGCAAAAACGGTGGCCTCGCGGCCGAGTTTGGGTGGGGAATGGGCGTCGGAGAAGCTGACGACGGCCCGGTTTTCCAATTCTTTAATGCGCCAGTTCATGGCCGGATCGCTCGAGAGGCCGGTTTCGATGGCGTAGATTTGGTCGGTAAAGGGTCCAAAAGCGTCGGTTAGGGAGTCAAATCCGCCTTTGGAACCGTAGACGGAAAACCATGGTGTCCAGGCGTGTGCAGGAATGACTAGGCAGCGGTTATCGATAGTAAAAACAATGTCGGCAATAGCTTGACAGGAAAGGCCGACGATGGGGCGGCCGTCAGAGGAGAGGTTGGCGCCGCGGCGACGCAAAGCTTCGTTGATTTTGAGACAAGTATCAATACTCGGAGAAAAGACCAGGGTGTGAACCCGGTAGGTTTTTCCAGCTATCGAGAAGATGCTACTAATCTCGGCGGAAAGAAGAAATTTGGCGCCGTCGGGGTTTTCCTTGGCGGCATAAATGCCTTGGCTCCACTCGGTTAGACCGGCTTTGACCTCACTCATCCATAAAGGGTGCATCCAGTCACCGGTGGCGAGAAGGTCGATGCCTTTGACTTTGGCGGCAGCGCTCATTTTAGGCAAGACCATATCTTGGCTGACGGCGCGGGAATATTTTGAATGTAATTGGAGATCAGCAATTATTTTCATCTCTTAACCGCTATGGTAGCATATCAACCGAAGCGGAAAATGATGAAACTGGATCGTGTTACAATCAGGGTAGATTTTCTCGTATGAAACCGAAATATTTTTTTAGTGTCATCATTCCTACCCTTAATGAGGAAAAATACCTGCCGAATTTGTTAGACGATTTGAATCGTCAAACTTATCGCGACTTTGAAGTGATTGTGGTCGATGGTGGGTCGGAAGATAAAACGGTGGCGGTGGCACAACAATTTGGTAACCGATTGACGCTAATGGTACTGACTGCCAACGAGCGGAACGTGTCAAGCCAACGGAATCTTGGAGCTTTGCGGGCGAGGTCGGGGTGGTTAATTTTTATGGATGCTGATGATCGATTACCTAACTATTTTCTGGAAGGCATCAAATATCGACTGCTCCTGACCCAAGCGGACATATTTACCTGTTGGCTTAAGCCGGACTCCAAACGGGCGGGTGATGGGGCGTTCTCGACGCTTTTTAACCTGGTTTTAGAAGGAACTCGGTTGACTGATATACCGGCTGCTTTGGGAGCATTGATTGGGATTAAAAAATCAGCGTTTAAAAAAGTAGGTGGTTTTAATCCGACCATTGCTTTTGCCGAAGACAGAGCGTTTGTGCAGGCAGCGGTTAAGGCCGGGTTTCGGTTTAGGATTTTTCGCGATCCCCAATTTATCTATTCTTTACGGCGATTCCGAACCCTCGGTAACCTTAAAGTGGTGCAAAGGTATGCCCGACTTAATCTGAAACGGTTGACTAAAGCGCCAATCGAACCAGAAGAGTATCCGATGGGAGGAAATGCATTTAAAGGAGCAGATGAGCCGACTCGACGACTACTTGATAAAATTCAGCAGTATTGGATTCGGATGGCTAAACAACCTAGGGTGTTAAAAAAGTTACGGGCTCTTCTCGAACAAGTGCAGGATTCCGTTTGAGTTGGTCGTTTTACTCCCCTCAACTAAGAAAGGTTTAATTCTTCTTGACCCGAAAAAGACGATAGAGGCGCTTTACTCCACTGTGGGGCAGTCTAGACATCGAAAGAAGCCCCGGCCTTTCAGGCCGTGGAGACTTCACTGGCGATAAAATTCGGCAATGGCGAAGAGGAAATAAATGGCTACTAATAAGATGCCTTCCCAGCGCTCGAGAGTTTTTTTGGAACGGACGAATAGCCAGAAAAGACTAAAGACAATTATGAAGGTGATGGTGGCGAGTAAGTAAGCTGGTAAACCGCGTTCCAAGTGGAAAGGTTGAATAACGGCTACTAAGCCGACAATAAGAGTGGCGTTGGTGACGATTGAACCCAAGACGTTGCCTAAAGCCATCGTTGACTGGCGGCGTTTGATAGCAGCAATTTCAAATGATAATTCGGGCAAGGTGGTGCCTACAGAAAGCAGCAGCATGCCGATAAGGAGAGCGGGTAATCTGATAAGGTAGCCTAACTCCTGGGCGAGCCGGACAATCATATCGGAAGAGACAATCAAAAGGATTAAGCCAAGAATAAAGGGGCCGAGCCAGCGCTCAACGGCCTCATTGTTAACCCTATACCAGAGGCGATGCAGCCAACTTCCCTGCGAGCGGAGTTGATGGATAACTAAACGGTGGCGGCCAGCTTTGAGAACAGTGAGGTTATAAATAACATAGACGATGATGAGGATGAGTCCATCCGTTCGGCTTAAGGAGCGATCTATTAGCAAAAGTAGGGGAAGGGCGCCGGCTAAAAAGGTATGAAAGATTTCTTCTCTTAGGAACTCGTCGCTAGCACGGACGACGCCGGCGATAACCGCGGCTAAACCAATTACCAACGAAAGATTGGCAATGTTGGCACCGATGACATTGCCTAAGGATAACTCGGGACGATGATGGACGGCAGCGGTGATGCCGACAAAAAGTTCTGGCAGGCTGGTAGAAAAGGCTAAGAGGAAGGCGGTAAGGCCAAATTTATCAATATTGACTGACTGCGATAAACCCTGGAGGCTAGTGACCAACAAACGGGTGGCCTTAACCAAAACAAAAGAGAAAAAGAATATTAAGAAAATCAACGAGACGGCAATCATTTATTTATCCTAACACGACTTTGGCAGCGGTTGAGGAAAATTGACGACGAGAATTAAGCAAAAATAGCCACTTGGTAAATTCGATAGCGATAACAATGCCAAACCCAGACAGGAGAATAACTAGCCAGTCTGATAGTGTAAGCGGGTAGGTACTAAAAAGCCGTTGGAGGGGGGGCAGATAAATGGCAGCCAGCTGCAGGAGAAAGCCAATGATGACGGCAGCGACTAACCAAGGATTTTTGACTCTTTGACGCCAGATAGGATAATGTAGGTTTAGGGCGGAAAAGACGTAGAGGAGTGAATCTACACCGAGAACAGCAAAAGCTACGGTTCGGGCATAATTTAGATCAAAGTGACGATAATACCAGCTAAAGAGACTAAGAACGACAGCCGCAGTTAAACAGGAAATGACGGTTACCAGAACTTTAATTTGGGTATCAACCAAGGGCAGAGTGCGCGGGTGGGGAGCCTGATGAAGGAGGTTTTTGTCTTTGGGGTTTAGCGTCAGGGCAATGTTGGGAAAGCCGTCGTCAATTAAGTTGACCCATAAAATTTGAGCGGCGGTAATGGGGAGGGGCAAACCAATGAGGCCGGCAACAACAATTACAATGACTTCGGTAAAGGAATCAGATAAGAGATAAAGGATGATTTTTTTTAAATTTTCAAAGATGCCTCTCCCCTCTTCTACGGCCGCCAAAATGGTGGAAAAATTGTTGTCTAATAGCACCATATCGGCGGTTTCTTTGCTGACATCGGAAGCGGTGGAAACAACAATACCGATATCTGCCTTTTTGAGGGCGGGGGCATCGTTGACGCCGTCGCCTGTCATGGCTACGACTTCTCCCCGATTTTGGAGAGCCTCAACGATAGCCAATTTTTGAGCAGGAGTGGTACGAACAAAAAGGCCTATATTTTTTACTCGTCTGACGAGTTCGGCTGGGGTGAGGCGAGCCAGTTCTGGGCCTTCAAGAATATGGCTTTCTTCTAGTTTCCAACCCAGTTGAGTCATAACAGCTTTGGCAGTCTCTCGGTAGTCGCCGGTAATTACCTTGACGTCAATGCCGGCGTGGTAAGTCATTTCTAGAACTTGATGCATGTTGGAGCGGAGGGGATCTTCGTAGGCCACCAAACCAAGCCAAATTAGATGGCTAGTGACGGTTTTGACGGAAAGATTAGTTTCTTTTTGGCGCGGACGGTAGGCGAGGCTGACTAGGCGCAAACCCTGACGAGCATAGTGTGATATTTTGGCTTGCCAATCTTTTTTCTCTTTTTGATCGAGGTGACAGTAGGATAAGATTACTTCGGGGGCGCCAGTAACAAACAACCATGGTTTCGTCAAAACAGCGCCAAAGCGACGCTCGGAGCGGAATGGCAGTTGATCAAGGATCGGATAGCGTCTCTGGATGGCTTCAACTGTATTTAGTTTTTGCTTGCCATGATGGTCCAATTCGTCAACGGCCCACTGCCAAAGGCTGACTTCAACAGGGTCTTTTCTGCTGTTGCCGACGATGGCGGCGATTAAAAGTCTATCTTTGTCGATGGTTTCGGCAGCAATGACCCGCAGGCGGCCCTCGGTGATGGTGCCGGTTTTGTCGACACAAATTGTAGAAACAGAACCGAGAACTTCGGCGGCGACTAGTTTCCTCACCAAAGCCTGGCGTTTCAAAATTCGTTGCATACCCAAGGCTAAGATGATGGTTAAGGAAACCGCCAAGCCTTCAGGAATGGCGGCAACAGCAATGGCGACTGACAAGGTAAAAATTTCGGTAAATGAATTGCCAAGAAAGAGGCCAAAAACAAAGATGCTGCTTGCGGCAACGGCGACTACGGCAGCTAAGAGATGACTTAGGGATTTTAAACGTATCTGTAAGGGTGTCGGTGGTTCGGTGGTGGTAGTGAGACTAGCGGCAATTTGGCCCAGTTGAGTTCTGCCACCGGTGTGGACGATAAAGAGATGGGCCAAACCGCTTTCAACGATGGTGCCCATGTAGACACTGGCGGTGGCTGCTTGAGGTCGTTTTTCTAAGGGAAGAAACAGTTTTTGAGCCCAGCTATTGATATCGTTTTTAGGGTCGGACAATTTGGCGGCGACTGATTGTTTGGCAACTAAGCGGCTTTCGCCGGTCAAAAGCGCTTCGTTGACCAACAGGTCGTGGTGATAAAGGACGATGGCGTCGGCGGGGATCTTTTCACCTTCGTGAACTATAATCAGGTCGCCGGGGACGAGCAGGTGGGCTTCAAGTTGGTAATCTTTGTGATCGCGAATAACCCGAGCCTGGGGTGATAAAACTTTGGCGAGGGCAGCCAGGCTTTTTTGAGCTTTATATTCTTGGTAGAACCCTAACAAAGTGTTGATAAAAACGGCGGCAGCGATGACGACAGCGTCGAGGTAGTCGCGCAGCAGTAAAGTAATGATGGTGGCTGCCAAAAGAATATTGATTAACGGTGAGGTAAATTGTGAGAAGAACAAACGAGTAAGAGAATATTGGCGTTTGGAGGGTAAAACATTTTCGCCGTAGATTTGGCGGCGGAAAGAGGCTTCAGCGGAAGTGAGGCCAGAGTAACCAACGCGATTGAGGACAGGTATCACCTTACTATCCTAGCAAAAAATTTAGCAAATGGGACTAACTAACCTGGATAGGAAGAGGTTTAGGCTCTTTGGAGGGAGTAGAGTTTCTTGATCTCGGCGACGGTGGTAATTTGACTGGCGCTTTTATCGAAGCGAAAACGGACTAAGCGAGGGAACCGAAGTGCAAAACCGGCGGAGTGACTAGGAGATTTGGTGATTTCATCGGCGGCAATTTCAACAATCAGCGAAGGCGTAACCCAAAAGTCAGGAATTAAAATTTTATTCACCAAACTGTATTGTTTTGGTTTAGCTTTCACCCCTAATTTTTTTAGTCGCTGGAACATGTTGCGAAACTGTACGTCGGTCAAGCCGGTGCCGATTTTAGTTATCGATTTAAAAGTATCGCCGTCTCCGACTCCGACCAAAAAGCCTCCCAAGCCAAAACTGGCTCTTTTGCCTCTACCGGCATAATACCCCATGACAACGCAATCGACTGTATCGGCCAACTTGCCAACGGCTAATTCTGCCTCTTTCATCTTGACCCAACGCCAGCCCCTCCGACCGGGGACATAGGCGGTGTCGTATTTTTTGACGATAACTCCTTCTAAACCTTGTCTGATTTTGTCTCTATATTCTTGATTGATGACTTCGGGATCGTCGGTAACCGTCGCTTCGTCAACTAGTAAAAGCTGGTTTGCCTTGATAGCTCTTTTTAAGATTTCTCTCCTTTGGTGGTAAGGAGTATCCAAGTAACTTTTTCCGTCCTTGGTAATAATGTCGAAGACTTGAAATCGAAGTGGTATCTCTTTGACTTTGGTGTCAATCTGGTATTTTCTCCGCCTTCTCATGGTGGTTTGGAAATCAGCTAATCTGACCATTTCGGGGTCCATGCCGACGGCTTCGGTGTCCAAAATTACTTGGCGGGCATTGATATAATTGCCAATATCTGTAAGTTCAGTAAACATGTTAGAGACGTCATTGAGATTACGGGTGAAAGCCTTGATAAAATTGGTTGGCTGGTTTCGTTTGAAGTGAATCAAGACACGGAGCCCATCGAACTTAGGCTCAACAAAAACCTTGCCCATTTTTTCAATCATTTCTTTTGGCGATTTAAGACGTTGCGCTAACATGGGGAGAACGGGAACGCCAACAACTGGCTGGATATCTTTGGTTGCCTTGTCAATCCCCAGGTCTTTTACCCTTTTGGCAAGCAGGCCAACGTCGGGCACAACCTGATAGGATTTTTCGAGTCTGGCTTTGGCACTTTTGTCTCCCCGTTCCAACCAAGATAAGGCGTCAAGAACGGTTTTGTCGGAAAAGCCTAAGCGCAGTTTGCCGAGGGGGATACGGATGACGTACTTGGCGCTTAAAGGGTCTAGCTCCTTTAGAAGCTTGGCGAAGTGGTTGATTTTTCGTTCTTGGCTATTTTCACCTTCGTCTTCGGCAATTTGACGCAGGGTTTGATACACTTGGCTGACGGTGACGCTTTCACCTTTCTCTTTAGCTAACTCGGCAACGACGGTACCAAGATCTCCTTTGCGCTGATAGAAAGCTTTGGTTTTTTCTTCAGATAACTGGTAGGCAAGGCTGACCGCGCGAATTAGGAGGCGATCGGCGAGATTAAAAACCAAGCCCTCATATTGGGGAGCCAGTGAGCCCAACACCAGATAGACAATTTTATCGATCTCGTCGGCATCGGCTTTCTTAAAAAGCTCTGATAAAATTTGAGTTATAGCTAAACGGGAACTGGTAGATTCGAGTTGTTGTAAAAAGTTGGCAAGTTCGGTAAGGAGCATAACTAACCTGATAAAGCAAAATAGGTAAGCCAAACGGTGACTAAAAAGGCGAAGCCGAAAAAGGCGCTTACCCAACCGATAGTCTTGTGGCTCAATACTTGGTTTAAGCCTTCGAAAATGAGAATGGCGGCAAAAACTGTGGGCAGAGTTAGGGTAATGTAGAGCGCGTGGGGTTCGCTAAGATTCATATAACCAAAGCTACTCGACTAGTTGGTAATGGGCGCCTTTGGTTTTGCCTCTCTTTTTAATGAGACCCTTTTTAATTAAATCTTTGAGGTCCCTAAGAATGGTGTCGACGGAAACTTCAGGTAAGATTTTTTCAAGGTCGCTACTTAAGATTTGGCCGTCATTACTCTCCATAGTTTCCAAAATTTTGATTTGACGTTCGGTGAGGGCAATTTGCTTACCCAATTTTTTCTTAAGGCTTAAATCCCGAGAGAGTTTGAGGACTTGTTGTTTAATTCGATCGAGCTCGGCGGCCAGGCCCAAAGTAAAGTATTCCAGCCAATAGGTTAGATCAAATTCTTCGGAACTGCCGACGCTTTGGAGGGCTTGGTAATAACTGGCGGCGTTCAAGTCGAAGTATTCCTCTAGAGAGAAAAAGCGTTTGACGTCGTAGCCTTCCGAATACAAAATTAGAAAAGCCATAGCCCGAGCGGCGCGACCATTGCCGTCGATGAAAGGATGAATGCGAACAAGCTCATAATGGGTGATACCGGCACGCAGGATGGGATGATGTTGTCTGCCTGCTTCGCTATTTAGCCAGGAAAAAAATTCATCGATTTGGTAAGGAACTTCGATATAAGGTGGTGGTTTGAAACTCACCTCACCGGTACGAGAGTTTTTGACTACTACCGCTACTTTGCGGTAGACGCCGCTTCTTTCTGAGTCTAATATTCTGTCGACTGTTAAACGATGAGTTTCTTTGAGCATGTCCGGAGAGTACTGTCGCGGTTGGCTGCCAGACTTACCGTGCTGATCAATCCAATCAATAACTTTGCGGTAGTTGATAACTTCTTGGATGTCGCGTTCCCGACCAACGACGCCAGCCTTCTCCCCCGCTTTGGCGGCGTCGGTGACGTCAACTGCCACTAACTTTTGGGCTTGTTCTAAGCTTAAAGCATTGCCTTCTAAATGGGTGCCGTGGTGGACCATGCGACTGACGGCATCGGCTCTAAATTTAGCTTCCCAGGCTGGAACAAGAGCAGCGTTGGTAATCATTTCCCGAGCAGCATCAATTTGGCCGATGTATCTTAAGATATTATGGGTGATGAGATAACGAGGTTCGTACACAAGTTCCTTTTTAGTTTATTAATAGTACGCAGTCCCGTCCTCTAACCTGATTTTTGATACGGCCGAATAGGCAGTTAGCAAAAAATCAAGTTGGAGGATTGGGATAATCAATCAATTTCTACTTTTGATGTATTGTTGCACGATTTGCTGAAATTAACAAGTTGGGTTTATCCCCTCTCGTGATACAATTTGATGATATGGCGAAGTTATCGATGTCTCAATCAACTAAGGAGTTGCCGAAAGCGGTTATTAAACAGATGTTGACCTTGTCGACTTCTGGGCTGGGATTGGTAGCGGCGCTGGCGTGGAATGAGGTGGTCAAGGAAGCGATTGGGAGTTATGTCAAACCTTTGATTGGTGAGAGTTCGGGCTTAGTATCCCTCTTCCTCTACGCTCTCATGGTAACGGTACTGGCGGTGGTAGTGACGCTTCAATTGACTAAATTGGAGCAACATTTGGAGAAACGGTAAGTGTCGGATCTAATTATTTAAAGTAAAAATCCACGGGCTAAAGGGGACTATTTTTATCGCTTCATCTCCAGACTGAGGCCAGAGCTTTCGCTATCTTGCAGTAAGCTCTTTAAGAACAAAGGGTATTTCTTGTAATAAATCGCTGGCGTTGAAGTAGGGGCCGACTTTTTGGTAGAGATTATCGCCGGCAGTTTTATTAATTAAACTGCCAGCCTGGGCCGCTAAAAAGGCGGGGTTTTTGCAGTAGAGGGCGGCGACGAGGCCGGCCAAGACGTCACCGGTACCGCCTTTGGTCATGCCGGGATTGCCGCCGGCAACCCGAACGCAATAGTCTTTTGAACAAATAGTATCTTCGACACTTTTAAGAAGGATGGTACAGTAAAATTTCTGTGCCATTTTTTGCGCTTTTTCCGGTGTGGTTTCAAAGTTAAATAGACGGTGAAACTCGCCGGCATGGGGGGTGATAATCATTGACTCGGTTAGGAGTGAATTATTCATTTCCTGGAGGGCACCACCATCAATTACCCAGCGTTTTTTTGGGTATTTTTCAAAAAGAGGGTTGACAATGTCGGAGGTAGAAGTCTCCCCTCTTTTTAAGCCTTCCGGTCGAGGTAAACCGGGACCGATGAGAATACAGTCGTCTTCTTTAACATAGGTATCTATCTCTTCCCAGGGAACAACGATGCCATTCCAAAAGCCGGTTTTGGCTTTTTGGCGAACGAGGTCATTATTTTCCATGGCCGGAGAGCTAAAGTGGACGAGGTCAACAATACGACTGGCAACATCGGCGGCCCAAAAAATGCTGGCGTGGAAGAGTTTACTGCCGCCGATGACTAAGAGTTTGCCGTTTTGGCCTTTATGGGAATTTTTAGGTGGAATATACAAGCCTGGTAAATCTTTTGGGGTAAGTTTTGGAAACATAACTCTATTTTACTCTATTCGTATCTGGCTGAGTACTCCGGTCTTTAGACCGGAGATGAAAGCCAGAAAGATCATTAGGTAGTAACATCGGCCAAGTCTGACTTGGCGTAGATATACTGCTTCCCCGTCAGGGGAATACTACGGCCTTTAGGCCGTAGTAGTTTATTTTCCTGATGAACTTAGGATTATTTCTTGCAGCGGATAATAAATTGAGCCTTGTCTCGTTAACTGACTTTCGTAGATGACAACCCGATCAACCCGCCACGGTGTGCTGATTGATAGCTGATGAAGTTTCCCTATCCCGCTACCAATGGTCTGGAGAAACTTGCGCCTGACTCCCTTTTCAACCCTGCCGAGGGTGATGTGGGGTGTAAACGGGCGTGACTCGAGTTTAAAACCAACAGTTTCTAGTGCAAGACGAACGTTTTTGTAAAGACCTGATAAATGGTACAGATCGCCTTTTAAACCAAGCCAAATAACCCTGGGGGTAACTAAGTCAGGAAAGGCGCCCATACCTTTATATTCAACAGTAAATAGTGGGAATCCATCAACGGCTTTTCGGGTAGCCTGGTTAATGATGGATATTTTTGATTTATCTAGCCAACCAATGAAGGCGATGGTTAAGTGGAGCTTTTCGACTGGTTCCCAACGGACGGGCCAGTGTTTTCGCGCTAAGAGCTTAATGACTTTTTGAAGGCTTTTTTGGCTATCATCATCAAGAGGAGTAGCGACAAAGACTCTGGCTTTTTGAGTCATCTTCTAAACTCACTGCTATTAAATTTTATTTCTTTGTATTTGTCCTGGTAATTGAGATGACAACGAAGGGCATACAAGTAATCACTTAAACGGTTGAGGTATTTTAAAATAAGGGGGTCAATTTTTTGATTCTGACTTAAAGTGACAACCAGACGCTCGAGACGACGACAAATAGTCCGGGCGAGATCGAGGCGGGCGGCAACTTCAATGCCACCGGGAAGAATAAAACTGGTTAGCCATTGTTTACCGCTATGAGATTGGTAAAAATCAATTCTTTTTTCTAGAAAGGTAACATGGTTTGGTTTGAGTTTGACCTGACGACTGCCGCTAACGACGGCACCGATAACTAAAAGCAGGTTTTGAATGAGAAGGAGTTCTTTTTTGGTGGCTGTCTTCGCAATGACGGCAACTAAACCGAGGGTGGCGTTAAGTTCGTCAAGGGTACCGACTACTTCAAAGAGGGAATGGTCTTTGGCAAACCTGCCCGATAGGGTGCTGGAGGTACCTTGATCGCCAGTTTTGGTATAGAGTTTGAGTGGCGGTTTCTTCTTCATACCGAGTGATTAAGATTGATTTGATAGGACTTGGTAGTTTTCATTGAGGTTGATAATTCGGTAGTGGTAATAACCGTTTGGGGGGTAGAGTCAGAATCGCCGGTGACTAACTGCCAAATTAGTTGGCGATTATCTTCGTCGAGCTCACTTAATATATCATCCAATAAAAGCAGCGGTATTTGACCAGTCGACTGTAAACTATAGGTAAGCTCGTTGAGTTTAAGCCAGATGATGGCTAAACGCTGTTCTCCCCGTGAGCCGTAGGTGGATAAATCTTTGATTTGTTCGCCTGCCTTTTTTTCTACCCAAAAATCATCTTTGTGAGGGCCAACCAGCGTGAAACCGGCGGCGACTTCTTCCCGCTCATATTCTTTTAATCTTTTTTCGGATATGGCAGAAAAATCATAGACAACGCGTAAGTCTCTCCCTAAGCCGTGTTGGACAGTGAGAGAGTCTATAAAATGCCGTCGTTTCTCGGTGAGAATAGTGCCGTCGCGAATGAGCAACTGATCCCAAAAAGTGAGGACGGTGCGGTTGGCTTCGCCTTCGCGAATTAAATCGAGGAGTTTGTTGCGACGAGTGAGAGCTTTTTCGTAACTGGCTAGACTGCGACTATAGTGGGCGTCGACTTGGCTTAAAACGTTATCAAGGTAGGCGCGACGACGGCCGGGTGAGCCGACGATTAAGTCCAAATCTTCCGGCCGAAAAATGACGACAGTCACCAAACCGGTAAAATCTTTTTTTCGTTTGGCAACACCATTGACAGCGTATTTTCTTTTGGGAATCTGTTGGCCATTGAGGATTCCCCTAGTTAAGGAAACAGCGAGGGTGGTAGCTTCTGATTTATCAGTTTTAGCGGCTTCGGTCACTTGAGCGGTGATATGGGCTACGTCTTGCCCCCACTTGACCATTTCTTCGATGCGTTCAGCTCGAAAACTGTCTCCAGTGGCTAATAAGTAGATGGCTTCTAAGAGATTAGTTTTGCCGCTGGTGTTTTCGCCAACGACGACGGTGAGTTCAGGATTAAAGGTAAGGTCTTTTTGAGTGTAATTGCGAAAGTTTTGGAGAGTGAGGTGGTCTAATTTCATGATAAAGGTTGGCAGTGTGGACAATAGTAGGTACCGCGACCAGCTAACCTAATTTTTTTAATTATGGTTTGACACCGATGACAAGGTTTTCCGTCCTGTTCGTAAACCAGAAAGTGTTCTTGGTATTTACCGCCTAAGCCGGTGGTGTGGACGAATTTATCATCGGAGGCGGTTGCGCCGCCGTACTTAATACCTAGCTTTAGGACTAATTTAAGAGCACGGTGCAGTTGGTTGATTTCGGAAAGATTTAGAGACTTGGCGGGGCGGCGAGGATGGATTTTTGCCTGCCAAAGCGCGTCGTTAGCGTAAATATTTCCGACTCCGCCCATTTTATTTTGATCGGTGATGGCAATTTTGACGGGACGACCGGTGCGAGCGAGATAATCAGTAAAGTATTTAAGACTAAAGTTGGCATCGATGACGTCTGGCGGCAAGCCTTGATTCAATTTGTCTAATTCCTGATTGGTGATCACCTTGATCCAGCCAAAAACTCGCATGTCGTTGAAAAAAAGCTTTCCTTTAGTCAACTGAAGTATTATCCTGGTGTGATTTGATGGGAGTTTTTCAACCCAGTCTGGGGTGGGGTGACCGCCGACAATGCGGCCGGCGAACTTAAAATGAGGTTGATGATTGGAGAAACGTGCTTTTAGGCTGGTGGCTGGTGGCTGGTGGCTCGTGGCTTGATAAATGAGTTGGCCGGTCATTTTTAGATGGATGAGTAAAGCTAGCTCGTGGCTCGTGGCTCGTGGCTCGTGGCTTAGTTCGATGATAAGCATTTTGGCCCGGCGATCAATGCCGGTGATTTTTTTGCCGATAACGTCCTTGGGATTATCTTGAAAACTTTTGGCGCGACGAACTTCAACGGCTTTAATAGTTTGACCGATTAGTACCTCACTTAATTGGCGCTTGATGGTCTCGACCTCTGGCAATTCCGGCATGAGTTCTCTTTATGGTTCTTGCCCCGCACTTGAACCTGATTTTCGAAACGGCTGAATAAGCAGTATGCGAAAATTCAAGTAAATAGTGCTGTGGTCAACTTCGAGCAACTCAGGCATATTTTTTTTGATGTTCTTCTAATTTGGTGCTAATAAAAGCGCTTATTTTTTTCTGAAAAATTGTTTTGGAAAATTTTTGGGCTTGTTGCTGACAAACTTTTTTGTCAAATTTCATGGTCTCGAATTTTTTTATGGTTTTGATGAGAGAATCTGAGTTTAATTGATTAAAGAACAGACCGGTTTTACCATCTATAATCGTTTCGAGGTATCCCCCACCCCGATAGGCAATGACCGGGGTGCCGGCAAGCATGGCTTCGACCGGGGTGATACCAAAATCTTCGTCTTCGGCTAGAGCAAGGAAGGCTTTGGCGCCGGCATAGAGTTTAGCTAGCTGTTGATCGTCGACGTAGCCAACGAACTCTACGGTTTTGCCAGCGAGGGTTTCGAGGCGGGCTTTTTCCTGACTCCAACCAGCGGGGGCACCGACCACTTTGAGGGGAAAGTGTAATTGATTGGCTGCTTCAATTGCAAGCTGGAGACCTTTCCCTCCAACAATTCTGGAAATAGTTAAATAATATTTCTTCTCCGGCTGGTAGCTGGTAGCGGTTAGCGGGTAGCGGGGTAAATCTACCGGCGGGTAGATGACGGCGGCGTCACGGCGGTAGAATTTTAGGATCCTTTTTCTGGTATTTTCGGAGTTGGCAATAAACTCATCCACTCGCTGGGCAGCCAAAAAATCGTATTGGCGAAGGTAGTAGTTGACGACTTTGGCATACTGGCGGACGAGCCAATACCGCTGCCACTGGACGCTAGTTGGCAAGCCATATAAGTAATGTGGTGGAGTATGGCAGTAGCAGATATGAAGGGTTTCGGGACGGGTAATGATGCCTTTGGTGATGTACCAACTGGCAGAGCTCACGACGATATCAAAGTCGTCAAAATCGAAGCTTTCCCAAATTTCGGGGGCTAAAAAACGTAACGGGGAATGTAAATAGGGTACAAAGCCAGGAATTTTCTGGGCCCAGCTAGGAATAAGGCGTTTGTTTTTAAAACGTTCATGGGCTGGTGAACCTATTTGGTAAAAGGCGGTGTAGATGGGGGCATCCGGCCAGATTTCCGATAAGGCCATGAGTACCCGTTCCGCTCCGCCGAAATCGACGAGGTAGTCATGGACTAGGGCGACTTTAAGACGGTTACTAACTGGCTTTGGGCTATTCATATGCTTCGCTTTAGTGTATACCCCTTGGTATCAGATTTCGCACAGAGGATGTCAGATGCCCCAGACTGTCTATTCTCTACAGAGGCGGGCAAGCGGCCGTTTTCTTCCAGGGGCAGACGGATGCGAATCTGGATACTTCGAGGTATTACACACTGTATTGAGATTGCAAACTGAGTAAGATGAGTTTACCATACCAGAGTAAAACAAAGAGGCATGAACATACTTATTGACGCCCACGGGTTAGTGGGGCAACCGGCAGGCAAAGCCTTCTACACCAAAACCTTGATTTTAGGGCTAGCTAGATTACCAGAAAGTAAACGACATAAGTTTGTGCTGATTTCACCCCGAGAAGTATCCTTAGGAAAATCATTACCCAAAAATTTTAGCTGGCAGATTACCGGTGCCGGTTTTTCGTTTTACTGGAAGTTACTGAGAATGATTAGGAGTAAAGAAGTTGATGTCGTCTGGTCGCCAACCAGTTACATTACCTCTTATGTCGGCGGTTCGAACGTGGTAAGCGTTGTCTATGATCTGGCAAGCTTTCAACATCTTCCATTTGAACCGAATAGCAAAGCTAAGATAATTGAAACCATCTTATTAAAAAGGCTGCTTCATTCGTCTCGTCACTTTATTACCCTATCTACATTTACCAGTCGTGAGTTACAACAACGATTTAAGGTACACGGTGAAAAAATATCGATTATTCCCGGTTCACCCCGTCAGTTTCCCCACCCTTCACCCCTAACTACCATAAAAAAACGATATAAAATTAAACTCCCGTATCTTTTGTTTGTCGGCACCTTGGAACCCAGAAAAAATTTAGTCAACACGTTAATTGCCTACCGCATGTTTCTCGATAGACTAAAGCTGTCAACGTCAGACAAACCACATTTCATCCTCGCTGGCGGTTCCGGCTGGGGCCATACCCATCTTTTTTCATACCTGAAAAGGCTGAGACTGCACCGCTATGTGCGCCTGGTTGGCTATTTACCAGAACAAGATCTAGCTGCCCTGTATCAACATTGTTTGTTTTTGGTGTATGTGCCCTGGTATGAGGGCTTTGGGTTGCCTATTGTTGAAGCCTTTTCTTTTGGAAAAGCAGTGGTCACGTGTACCTCTTCGTCACTCCCCGAAGTGGCGGGACGAGCAGGATTGTTAGCTAACCCTGTTAATCCCTCTGACATCGCTAATAAACTATACCAACTCTTTACTGATATTCAGCTCCACCGGACTTTGGAAGCGAGTACCGGAAAAGAAGTTCAGCGATTCTCGACAAAATTGAGTGCTAAAAAGCTTTTGGCAGTGTTAACTACTTAAAACAATACTTCTTGAACCTGTTGCTCAAAAGCGTCGTTGGGAAGTTTGTTGATGAGACTTCTAAATTCTAGCTCTTTAAATAATTGAACTACTTTTTCTTTGTCGTAGTTTTCCACTTGACAATGTTTCATATCCAAACGGAGAGGAACATTTTTTATGATGGTGGCTAAGTGTTTACTTTGGAAAGCTGACTCTTTACCGGCAATTAATTTTAGGATAATGGTGTCTGATAAGGATGATCCTTTTTTGGAAAGGATCATCTTTTTTGGATCCTCTAAACTCTGATAAAGGTTTTCGATTGAACCAAATTGTTTAATTAATTGAATGGCGGTTTTGGGGCCGATGCCTTTGACGCCGGGGATATTATCTGATTGATCTCCGGCTAAGGCTTTGTAGTCGATGAGTTGCTCGGGCTCAAGTCCCCCAAAACGGTCTTCGACGGCCTTTTCGTCATAGGTTATGGCAGGTTTTTTACCACGAGCGGGAATAAAAACTTCAACTTTACCCTTCCCCTTTTGAGGATCGTCGTCGACTAATTGCAAGGCATCCAGGTCGCCAGTAACAATAGTGGTAATTACCTCTTTTGTTTTGGCCTGTTCAGCTAAGGTGCCGATGACGTCGTCGGCTTCAAAGCCAGCCTGTTCGTAAATAGGAAGGTTGAGTGTAGTTACTACTTGGCGAACTCTAGCTTCTTGGTCGATTAACTCTTTAGGTGTTTCGGCGCGTTGGGCTTTATAGTCTTTAAAAGCCTCGTGGCGAAAAGTGGGAGCAGCTAAATCAAAGGAGACAGCCAGGTGGGTGGGTTTTAATTCTTTAATAACAGTGAGAAGAATGCTGGTGAAACCGTAGACGGCGTTAACTAATTCGCCTTGACTGGTGGTTAAAGGGGGGAAGGCATAGAACGCTCTGAAGAGGAGAGCGTGGCCGTCGATTAAAATTAGACGATTCATGAATTAAGAATTATGTATACGGAAGTATTTTACTTCAAGAAGTTGACAAATGCACCCATACTCGATAGAATTCGCCACTATGGTTGAACAGGATGTTTACGCTCAAATTGCTGTCCTTCACGTAGCGGCAGCTGACTTAAGAGTCAGGGCTGTAGAAAGTGTTGCCGATACATTGGCTGATCTCAGAGGTTTAGCATTGTTTGGAAAAGGGTGGCTTGACGGTCCTACTTTTTCCAATAAACTAAAGCCAACTCAGACAGTCGGAGAATATAGTGATTTGCTTGCTCAAACTACGGCTCGGGCGCATGAAATGATTGAAAGTGGAGCTTATTCTCCAGACCAAGTCTCTGATTTGAAATTTGAGCTTTCGTTGCTTCGGAATGTTCTTTTTAAACCTTTTTAATCGCTCTTTGTTTTCGTTGCTTCTTCTATTCTGATTTTTTTGATGCCGATTAGTTTTTCGAATTCCTCGCCGTCGATGGTTTCTTGTTCGATTAACTTCTTGGCGATAAGTTCGAGTTTGGCGCGGTGCTTTAGCAGAGTGTCTTGGGCTAACTTTTGGGCCTGACCTACTAACTTTTTGATAGCGGCGTCGACCTTGGCTTGGACGGCGTCGGAAATACGGGTGGGTTCTATATACATGTGGCCGAAGTCGGTGGTTTCGTATTGAGGACCGAAGTTAATTGGTCCAAGTTCCTCGTCCATGCCAAAGTCGACCACCATGGCCCGGGCGATTCTAGTGGCTTTGTCGATGTCGTTGGCGGCGCCGCCAGTTAATTCTTTAAAGACCAAATCTTCGGCGCTACGGCCGCCTAAAAGAACGGCGATTTTTTCCAGGAGTTCGCTTTTAGTTTGTTGATATTTATCTTCTTCGGGAGGAGTAAGGGTAAAGCCTAAGGCCATGCCGCGAGAGACGATACTGACTCGGTGTACCCGATCAGCCTGCGGCAAAAAGTGGGCAACAAGAGCGTGACCGGCCTCGTGGTAGGCGGTCATTTTCTTTTCATAATCTGATTGAAGGCGTTTTTTCTGGGGACCTAATTTAACTTTGGTGGCGGCTTCCTCGATGTGTTCCCAGCTAATTTCTTTTTTGTTCTCACGGGCGGCTTGAATGGCAGCTTCATTGAGCATATTTTCCAAGTCGGCGCCGGAGAAGCCAACGGTGCGTTTGGCAACCCGATCCCAATTAACCACTTTGGTAAAGGGCTTACCTTGAGAGTGAATTTTTAAAATCCTTTTTCTCTCTTCGATGTCGGGTAGAGTTAAGGTGACGCGGCGGTCGAAGCGGCCGGGGCGCGTCAGGGCGGGATCGAGGAGGTCTCCCCGATTGGTAGCGGCCAGAACGATGACGTTGTCATTTTGAGTAAAGCCATCCATTTCTACGAGAATTTGATTGAGGGTTTGTTCGCGTTCATCGTGGCCGCCGGCAACGCCTAAGCCCCGGACGCGGCCGATGGCGTCGATTTCATCGATAAAGATGATGGCCGGGGCATTGCGCTTGGCTGTTTGGAAGAGGTCGCGTACCCGACTGGCGCCGACGCCGACGAGCATTTCCATAAATTCGGAACCGGCCATGGAAAAGAAGGGGACGCCGGCTTCACCGGCGACAGCCCGGGCCAACAGAGTTTTACCCGTACCCGATGGGCCGATGAGGAGGACGCCTTTGGGGGTACGGGCGCCCAACTGGCGATACTTTCTAGGATGTTTAAGAAAATCGACGACTTCTTCGAGTTCTTGTTTGGCTTCGTCGACGCCGCCCACGTCTTTAAAAGTGATGTCTTGCTTACCTTTGCTAAAGACTTTAGCCCGAGAACGGCCAAAGCCCATGATGCCGTCTTGGGCGCCGCGGGCTTGGCGGATGAGGAAAACGAAGAATAAACCCATGAGAACCAGGGGCAAGACGGTACCGATAATATCAAAAAAGAGGCGGCCGGTGGACTGGTCAACCACTTGGATGTCAACGCTAGTAGGGTCGATATCAGCGGCCTTTAAGGTGGCAACCAAGCTTTCGTCAGATTCTTTAACCACGGCCGCAGGCTCTTCAGAGTCCTGGTATTTGACTTTCAGTTGATCGCCTGTAACTTCGATTGTTTGCACACGTTTGGCGCGGATGTCTTCAATAAGCTGGCTTAGACTGACTTGTCTGGGAGCGGAAAGGCCACTGACTAAGTTGATGAGAAAGGGCACGAAGAGCAAAAGGATAATGATCCAGACAACAAAGCGTTTGGGGTTTAAGTTGACGCGAAACTCCATCTTCTTGATGGGAGCTAGTGGTGATGGAAACGGACCGGTCTGCCGAGGCTTTTCCTCGGGTGGTTTTTTTTCCGGATTTTTGGGTTTTGTTTCGGTCATAGCACTCTATTCTACCTCGAAAAGGGGTAAAAAAGAAGGTAGAGTGTAGAGATAATCTAGAATCAAGAATTATGTATCATGACGAAGGCATTGGGCGAGCAGTCATTCTGAACTTGTTTCAGAATCTTACAATTTGAATTGCCGAGTACTAGCGAATTTTTGAGCCGAGGGGCAAGTGATTGACTTCAATAAACAAAGGTTTGACAGAACCGTGCTGTTCAAATGGTAGCTCTAAGCCGTCCACGGCTAAGATCATCCCCTGAGATTCCTCGGTCATGATTTTTTTAGACTCTAGGTTGGTGACGAATAAGAATTGTTTGCCGATGAAGTCAGCTGGAGAATAACCGTATGAGCGGACGCCGGTGAAAATAATTCTAGTGCCAAAGTCTCCTAAGTCGACATGAAGGCGAATGAGTTTGGTGCTGTCATTAACGTTTTCGGCTTGGGTAACTTTGCCGACCCGAATTTCTATTTTGGCGAAGTCTTGGATAGAAATTGTCTGAGAATTAATGTTTTGGGGAATAACAGTCATATACTTTAATATTATATCTACGCTTCGCCTTCGGCTCAGCCGATGTAATTCGCTTTGCTCATTATAATATCAACCCGTATACTTGAAGAAAGAGTACTGGTTGGTGAGGCCGATGGCGTCTCGGACTTCGCTCATGGTTTTGGTGGCTTCTTGGCGGGCTTTGGCAGCGCCGCTTTCCAAAATGGCTTTGACTTTAGTCGGATTGGCTCGGAGTTTGGCGAATTGTTCCCGCGCTGGCTTAAAAGTATGGAGGAGTGATGCAAATAAGTATTCTTTGACTTCAACGTCACCCACAGTCCCCTGCTGATATTTTTCTTTGAGTTCCCTCACCCGAGCCGACTCGCCAAAAAAGTCCAGGTAGGTAAAGACCATGTTGCCTTCGATGTGGCCGGGGTCGTTGGCATGAATCCGAGTGGGATCGGTGTAAGTGGAATTAACCTGTTTTTTAATGGTATCTTCTGACTCAAAGATGCTGATGTAATTTCCCAGCGTCTTACTCATTTTTCTTTGGCCGTCGGTGCCTAAAATCACGGCTACGTTTTCCGGAATGTGCGGCTCTGGTAATTTGAAGACATTTGTCTTAAAGGTTTTGTTAAACCTTTCGGCAATGTCACGCGTTATCTCGATATGTTGTTTCTGGTCTTTGCCGACCGGCACTAAATCCGGCTTATAGAGAAGAATGTCGGCGGCCATGAGAATGGGATAATTAAAAAGGCCGAGGTTAATTTCATCTTCGGCAACTTCTTTGGTTAATTTATCTTTATAGGCATGGGCGCGCCTGAGTAAACCTAAAGGGGTGACGTTATTTAAAATCGTTTGCAGCTCGGCGTGTAACGGTACGTCTGATTGGCGGAAAAAAGTGACGTTGGGTAAATCTTCTCCCAATTCTCCCATTAGCAAAGCTAACTCATTGAGGATGAGGGTTTCGGCGTTTTGCTGAAGTTGTTTTTGGTTCTGAACGGTGGTTAAGGCATGTAAATCCGCCACGAACAAAAAACATTCATGGTCTTTGGCGATGTCGATGAATTGCTTGACTGCTCCTAGGTAGTTGCCAATATGGAGCAGGCCGTCGCCTGATGGGGTGATGCCGGATAAAATGCGTTTTTTGCCTTGATTTTCGGTGCTAGCTGCTGCTATATCGATAACACGGCTGTTGGGTATTTTTTTGAAATCGGCAGTTCGATAACGGAATGTGCAACTAAAACTTCCCGTGCCGCCATTAAGATATTCCTGATCAAAAAGGTGTTTATCCAGGATTGTTAAAAGACCTGGATTTAAGATTCGGGCAGCACCAACCGACACGCCCGTGACTTTTACAAATTCATCTTTGTTGGCTAACCGTAGATTTGATACTTTTAGGCTTTTCTTGATTTTTCCTGAGTCTAAATGCGTACCTCCTCGCTTGACCACAGCGATAAATTGGTTGTCAGCTTTCATAATTAAAGTGGGACAACTTCCAGACACAGAATCATGTAGGTACTGCTGGACTGCCTCAACAGTCGTTAAGTGAGGATGCTCAATAATCTGGTGCTTAATACCGACTTGGTTAAGCTCCTGACTGTATTTTTTTACTTGGGCGTTAATCATTTTTCCTCCTTCATATAGTAACGTTTTAATAAAACTTTGGCTAGAACGGTGAGGGAGTCAAAAACTGGCAAATAATAATGCTTGGGAAAAACTAAGGGTAGCTCGGTGCAGCCAAGAATAAGGGCAGTAATGTTCTGTTTCTTTATCGATTCGGCGACTGCCAATGCCTCTTCTCTACTTGATACGATATCACCACTCACTATCTTTTTGACCACGTTACCCAGGCGTTTGATGTTGGTATCAGTTGGGGTAACCACCTCAATTCCTTCTTCACTCAAAGCATTCTGATAGAGACCGGTGGTAATAGTTATAGGAGTGGCGAGTAAACCCACCCTGTGATGATTGTTCAGTTTGACTAAACGAGCCACTTCGTCGGGAAGATCGATGAAAGGAATGTTGGTAATTCTCTGCAGTTCTGGTAGAAGAATATGGACGGTGTTACAGGCAATACCGAAGCAGCTGATAGGTAGCTTCGAAAGTTGTTTAACGCGTTCAATGAGCATGTTTTCGGCGACTGATTTCTTCCTGGTATCAGAAATAAAGTCCGGTACCGGAATAGAGTGGATGATGACTTCTGGGTAGTCGTGGTTGGCTTGAGCATGATATTCGGATCGAGCCAGATTAATAATTTGTTGATAGAGCCGCGCTGAGGCATCGGGTCCCATACCACCTAAAATTGCGATTGGTTGTCCTTGTCCGTTTTTCATACAAAAAACCGTCCTTAGCCATAACAATTATTATGGACAAGGACGGATTAACCGTGGTGCCACCTTGATTTGTTGCCTACTTGCCGTTAAAAAATCCCTCTAGAGAGGGATAACATCGTGACAAATAAGTAATCTTATTCGTGACGTGCTCCGAATTTCTCCGACACACGTTGCTGACTTTTGACGGTTTCGCCTCCGGCCGATATTTTTCGGCAGCGTTCTCCTTCCGTAACTTTAGTGAAGGAGGATCCCCGGTTCCAACCACACCGGATCAACGCTTTTATTGAGTTGTGGGCGGATTGTATCTAACTTGATTAAAAAAGTCAAACTTGGTACAATATCCAGGCTAAATTGACGTGCGGGGTAGTGTACGGTGGCACGTGAGGCTCATAATCTCACAGACAAGGTTCAACTCCTTGCCCCGCAACCAAATAAACCGCCGACAGGCGGTTTTTGCATGCTACTATTATTCTTGACATGAAACTAGTCATCCCCCAGGTGCAGCGCCGTAACGTCCTTTTGTTTTATCTTTTAACCGCTTTCTACAGTTTGTGGTTCGTGGAAGCGGTCTGGTATTTTTATTGGTCGAAATTCGCGAGCTACACCGTCATTGGTCTCATGTTTTCTGTGTTGACAATTGTTTGGATTGTGGCAGAGATTCCGACCGGCGCTTTTGCTGACCGATACGGCCGGAAGTTATCAGTCAACATCGGCGCCTTTCTTCAAGCTATCGGCGCAGTTTTACTTGCCGCCGCCCCAAATATCTGGTGGTTATTCTTAGGCGGCTTTTTAGAAAATATCGGCCGTGCCTTTATCTCCGGTTCACTAGAGGCCTTGGTCTTTGACGACCTAAAAGCCGATAAAAGCAACCAAGAATTTGATAAAGTTATGGCCTTTAAAGCCCAAGTCGCTTTAATCGCTTTTACCACCGGCGTTTTAATCGGCGGTTTTGCCTTTCTCATTTACTTCCGTTTACCGCACATCCTTCAGGCCAGCCAGATGATTCTCGCTTTCCTTGTCTCCTTTGGGCTAAAAGAGAGACTGCGACCTTCGAACGGGAAAAGTCTTAAAAACGTCCTCAAGCAAAATCTTGTCGGCTTTCAGCAACTCGGCAAGATAACTCTTCGCCCCTTTTTACTTCCAGCTCTTACCCTAATGCTCTTATTTTTCCTCTATGACTGGGGATTTTCTAAACCGGCCTTGGCAGTTCATTTTGGCCTCTATTCCCGCGGCCAAGCCATTCTTTATGCCGCTATGGCAGTCATCGCGGTTGGCGCGGTTGGTTTATTGCCTAAAATCAGGCGAAAAGTGGGTGATACGATTGCCTTACCGCTGTTGGTTGCCGTCGCGGGACTGGGGTTTGTGCTCGGCGGCTTGCCCTTGGGTTTAATGGGCATTGGTACTATCCTAGCCATAGATCTTTCTGGCAATATCGGCGAGCCCTGGATATCGATCATCGTCAACAAGCACCTCGAATCTCAATATCGCGCCACTTCTCTCTCTACCCTCCAGTTTCTTGTCCGAGTTCCCTTCATTTTCATCAATATCATCGCCGGCCGCGCCATCGACGCTGGCTGGATCAACTCCTTTCACATTATCATTGGTATATCGGCGCTTGCTCTAGCGCTAATAAGCCTTAAGATAAGAAAAATCGCGACTGAAGTCAGGCAAAACTGATTTCTATCTGGTACAATACGCTTAAGGCAGGGTAGCTCAATGGTGGAGCAGCGTCTTCATATCGACAAGCGCTCCGCGCTTATTCGATGTAACTACGGCTGCGTAGCTCAGGGGCAGAGCAATCGTTTCATAAGCGATGGGCCGGTGGTTCGAATCCACCCGCAGCCACTTGTCAATACAACGCTCCGCCGCAGGCGGAGGTAGTTATAAGGCGACGGTTGTGGGTTCGAGCCCCACCCCTGCTACTTTCAAAAGAAAAGACTCCACCACTTTCGCCAAGTGGGAAGGTCTTGCGGCGGCTGATCTTTGGGTAAATTTAAGGCTTCATCGCGCAAGAGCTCTTCAGGAATGATGACGGCGGTTTCGTCGGGTTTGGCCAGACCTAACTTATCCCGAATAAGGCTTTCGATGGCTAAATTGCCACTGGGGTCGTTTAGCTTGTCTTCGAGAGTCTGTTTTTCTCCTTTCAGTTTGGTAACTTCGCTTTCCGCCTTGACCAAGCGTTCGCGCAGGCCGATTAAGTCGAAGGTGCTTCGGACTAAGTTAACGATGAGGAGGATTAACAAAATGGTGGTAACTGCCAGCGATAAGCGGCGGAGGCGAATTGACATATGGCCTCTCTGGTGTTATTATGAGACACGCTGCCCCGGTGTCGGGGCATTTGTTTAGTGACTTAATTTTATCACCTTTATATCTAAGCCTACGGCCGATATATCTAAGCTTGCAAGCTCAGCAGACGTTGCTCTCCGCCAGTTGGCGGACCGCAATAACGCTAAGGAAAACATCTATCTCTTAATATGGTAGACACTGATAGTTCTAACCTTTCCTTCAAAGATTCCCTGGATAAGTTTCTGACCTTTCTGAAACAGAATAGGCGGGCTCACGCAACCATTCTGGCCTACGGTAAGGACGTGGAGCAAATGGAAGAATATTTGGCCGAGCGGCGCAATAAAAGTAACGCCGGTGAAGTGACCACCGAGGATATTGAACAATTTAAAATCCACTTAAAAAACCAAAACTACACGGCCAAATCGATTAGCCGCAAAGTCAATTCAATCAAGTCTTTGTTTCGATTCTTGAAAAAGCAAGGTTTGGTAAGCGACAATCCGGCGACTCTAGTGTCCCACCCTAAATATGAGATTACCCCACCCCGGGCGCTGTCCAAAATGGAGTATCGGGCGCTAAGAGATGCCTGCCGGGATGATTTGCGCTTGTCGGCAATTATTGAACTGCTGCTTCAGACCGGAACCAGAATTGGGGAACTGGCGAATTTGACTATTGAGGACGTGGATACAGCCCACAAAACGATTACGGTAAAAGCCTACGAATCGCATCCGGAACGGATAATTCCCATGAACCAGGCAGCGGTGAAAGCGCTGTCGGCATACCTAAAAGTGCGTCCTAAAGTAAGGGAAACGACGCTGTTTGTGACCAAAACGGGTAAACCGTTTTTAGTACGTAATATCAGAACAGCGATTGACCGTTACTACAAACTGGCAGGGATAGCTAACGCCAAGGTGAATGATTTGAGGCATACCTTTATTATTCAGCAACTTTCTGCCGGGGTGCCACTCACCTATTTATCCAAGATTGTGGGCCACAAGCGGATTTCGACCACGGAAAAGTATCTCAAATTGGTAGAGACGAAGCTCGAGAAAGAAACGGTGAAGATAGAGGAACTTTAGGCGAGCTATTAGCCACTAGCCATTAGCGATTAGTCATAAAAACGTTAGAGAAACTTATGGTAAATGATTCACAAGAAATTTTTTTATTTGATAAAGCTCCTGTTATTGTTTCTGGAAATGATAAGTTGACTCTGGATGAATTGATTCAAATAGTTGGTGGGGGAAGATCTGTATTTAATCATGATAGTGCATTACCTCTTGTTTTTGGCTGGTTTATTAATGAGGGTAAATTGGCAGATGAATCTCTTGAAGATGCTTCAACACATTATATCGCTTCAACCGATGCTTTTAATGAAGCGCAAAAGCGTTTGTGCGCTTTGCATGGAGAGCAAGTAGTTAGAATGATGAGCCAAGAAGACTATCAGGATGCTCTAGGAACGATGTTGCAACAATTGGTTGCTGAAAATTGGACTTTCCAGAGCTAAAATTAATCCGCATTGCGCTGTTTGCGAACAAGGCGGACGTGTTTGAAGGTTTTGGCTTTGCCGCTGACCTCATCGGTAATGGTGATGGTATAGCGGCGCTCCCGATCTTCTTCTTTTTTATCTTCCTGGAGAAAAAATTCGTCCCAGAAGGCGGCGTCGGCTTCGTCGGTGGCGGCGAAGGCGGCTTCGGGAAGATCGTCAATGAAATTGTCGGAGAATTTAGTCGCCATGAGAACCCATCATAACATCAGATACCAGCTAGCGCAAGCTTTGGTGGGAGCGCTAGGACTCGAACCTAGAACCCTCAAGGTATAAGCTTGATGCTCTGCCAATTGAGCTACGCTCCCCTTCTTAAGCTATATTGATTGGATGGCTGTTTTAGTGCTGAACTATGAGTGATTGAAAGAATTTTATCACAGCTTTAGGTCTTTTACGGTATTTTTAACGGTGGTTGGGTTGGAGGAAGTTTAAGATTTGTAGAGCTTCTTCGGTTAGAGCCCGGTCTGTCCCGACAAGGTCCTGAATTTCTGTTATTCGTTGGTCATCAGCTTGTAAGAGAGTAGTAAGGTGTTGTAGCTGAGAGACTAATGCGGCGGCAACGATAGCGCTTCTTTCCATGCTGCTGGCTGCGTTTTGATAGAGCCACTGATTTAATTCGTCAAAGGAGGCTCCGGGCATGAGGTTGGCGTATTTGTTAATTTTCCCGGGGTCTATGGTTAATCTGTCAGCTTCGGAGCCGAAGAGAAGTTGGAAAAGGGCAGTCAATTCGTCAGATACAGCTTCGTTATTCCTTGACATATGTTCTATTAGGGAATTGTACTGCGAAGAGTCAAGTTAACCTAAAGTTTGGCGCGACGGGTGATTTCGTCTTCGATGATGACGTGGTTTTTGCCGTACTTTAAGCGCGATAAACTTTTTATCATTTCGGCTAACTTGGGGTTACGCCGTTTTTTCTCGGCCTCCATGTCTTTGGTTAAATCCATGCTAAAGGGAATGACCGGTTCGTTGTTGACGGTAGTCTTAATATAGACGTGGAAACGCTCGACGTTGGTGAGGTCGGTTTCGGTGAAGGTGGGGGTAAATTCGTGCTGGAGAAAATTGGCGTCGGAAACGCCAATGCGAAAGGCAATCAGGGTGCCGACGTTGCCAAAGACGGCTTGCTTGACTTCTTCTTCGACCTGGCCGATAAACTGGTTGGCGACGGTTAAATTTAAGTGATATTTTCTGGCTTCTGACAAAATGGTGGCAAAGTCGGGAGTGGCAAAGTTTTGGAACTCGTCGACGTAGAGGTAAAAGTCGCGGCGGTTATCCTCGGGAACGTCCTGGCGGCTCATGGCGGCGATCAGGATTTTAGGGACCAGAATCAGGCCTAAGAAATTGCTGTTTTCCTCCCCGATCTTGCCTTTAGCTAAATTAATAAGGAGGATTTTGCCATCATCCATGACTTTTCTAAAGTTAAAGGCACTCTCACTTTGACCGATAATGTTACGCATCATTTTGTTGGTGACGAAGCGACCGAATTTAGAAACGATGTAGTCCAAAACTTCGGATTTATGAAAGTCGGCAGTTTGGGCGATTTGGTCAGTCCAGTAACGGCGGATAATGGGGTCTTTGATTTTGGGAAGAAGCTCCTGAACGTAGCGAGCGTCTGTTAAGGCGCGGACGACCTCGACAAAGGTAGAGCCGGGTTCGCTCATAACGGTTAACATGGCGTTTCTAATGGCGTGTTCGAAGCGGGGGCCAATGATGCCGGTTTTATGAGGGTCGTAGAGCTTGTACATCAAGCCGATAATTGAGGTAACCACAAAGTGCTGCTGGGCTTCGGTGCTAGCTTCAAGCATGTTTAAACCCATGGGTCGGTCGATGTCAGAGGGGTCAAAGTAGATGACGTCTTCGGCGCGGCTGGCAGGAATGAGTTCCAAGATTTGCTCGACGGTATCATGGGGGTCGATAAAGCAGACGCCCTTGCCGGCTTCAATATCCTGCATAATCATTTGCTTTAGGAGTTCTGATTTGCCGGTGCCGGTTTTGCCGATGATATAGATGTGGCGTTGGCGGTCGGTTTCAGAAATGTGGACGGAACGGGTGATGCCCCGGTAGACGGATTTGCCAAGATATAAACCCTCCTTGGGAATTTCGGCGGGGGCGGGGGCGGCTTTGGCGGCCAGCCAGTGGATATGGGGAGTTTCGACTAACTTATTGGGAAAATGGAAGACGCCGGCTAACTCTTCGCTACTTAAGACAGTTCGAGAGCGGCCAAAGAAAGATTGGTAGCGATAAATGACGTTAACCATGAGCATGGATTTAAATAGTAAACGGAGTTTGGTTTTGGTAAAGCCATTTAAGGCGGAAGTAAATTGGGCGAAGGAACCGACAATGTTTTTTAAATGGCTGTCGGCGGCGTCCTGAGTGGGGGCGGAAACGACAATGCGAATTTCGGTTTCAAAGCCGGGCTTACCGACTTTGTTATCGATGAGTTCGTAGGTTTTCTGGTCGGATTTGAATTTGGCGGTTTCGGGGTTGGCCTCCTCTTTCTTGGTGGAAGATAGGTAGCCTTTACCCTGCTCCTGCCATTTTTTGCCAGCCGGGATGGTAAGAAATTGGATGAGGGCGCCTTCGCCGGTACCCATTTTGGCCAGAGAGGAGGAGAGGCTACTTAAGGGGTCGGTGGGGAGTTCACGATAGGTTTTTATCGGTAAATAGGAGGAATTTTTGAGTTTCAAAGCGGCAAAAGCAACCTTGCCAGTTTCGGTGAAAATGTTGTATTCGTCGACCAATTTGACCTGCGCTCCCGGGTAGGCACCGTGGATTTGTTTTTCGACCAGGTCGTGGAGATCTTCGTGGCAGGAAACGTAGAAGCGGATATCTTCTTTTCTGGCCACAATTTCGAAAGCGACATGATCCTGGGCTTTGAACCATGATCTTAATCCCCCACCGGCGTAGAGGTTGTGAAGAGAAGCAAACATTTGTTCGGCGGCGTCGATTTTAATTTCGTTGCCGCGGGGAATGGATACTTCCAAGAGGATTGATTTTAAACTTTTTTCTTCCCGGTCGCGGTACTTGAACCATAAAAGCAGGACGAAACCGATGGCGGCCAGACCCCCAGCAGCGGCCAGCATAATGATCACTAGGACCAGAAGGTAGGTGAGGAAGCTGGTGAGTTGGGTAAGTTGGTCCATGAGACATGAATTATGAATTATGAATTACGTATTAAGTATAGAGGATAAGGAAGCCTGTGATTTTTTTGCTTGATACTTGATACGTTATACTTGATACTGATTTGTGTTTACGATGGACGGTACACAATAGCAGAGCCAAACTTTTTAATCAATCTTAGGCACCACTCGGCTAACCAACGGACACTATCGCTAACTGAGGCTTTTTGGCCGGTAGTGACTGAGTCTTCACTGACAGGCAGAACGATTTGGTCCTCAGTGACGTCTGGTTCGGCAGAACTAACGAGAGTTTGGCCTTGATCGTCGGTGACGGGTTGAGGGAGTTTGATGTCCTCACCCCGTTCCAGTTTTTCCAACCAGCTTTCGACTTCCTCTGGGACTTTCTCTGGCTCGCGGGTCTCAACAATGGGAGCGGTTTCAGAAGGATCAACTGGTTTGGCTTCAACAGTCTCTTTGGCGATGGTGCCGGATGCTGACGCGGGTGCGTTAACCGGTTGAGATGGGGGTAGGGACGATGATGTTGGTGGGGGTGGCGCTGGTTGGTTTTGGCCTGATGTGGGCAGTTGGTTATCCATAAGTCTATCTTAACACGAGATGAGGAGGTTTGCTGATGGGTGAGTTGGAGTGATTAATTACCGCAGAATTGCCGCAGAATTTCCGCATCTTGAGGAAGGATCAACGATTAGTGGCCCCGTCAAACGCGGTAAACTAGTCACTAGCTGGCTAGTAACTAGTCTGGAAAGCCGGTTTTAGCCAGTACCACTTCTCTAACATTAACTGGAATTATTAAACCCATGGTTTCGAGTAAGTTGGCGGTTTTTTGGAGAGGCAGGCCGACGACACCGGTAAGGCTGCCCTCTAGATTATCAAGAAAGCGACGGGCGTGACCTAAGATTTGATAGGAACCGGCTTTGTCAACATATTCTTTGGTTTGGAGGTAGAGAGACAATTCCTGATCGGAGAAATTGCCAAAGGTGACCAAAGAGCGATCAACTTCAACTACTTTCTCCCCGGTTTCCACGTTGACTATGGCCACGCCGGTATAGACTTGGTGGGTTTTGGCTCTTAAGGCGGTAAGCATGAAGCGCGCTTCCTGTTCATCTTTAGGCTTACCGAGAATTTGAAGAGATCCATCTTCCCTACTAACGACGATGACGGTGTCGGCGCCGATGACCAGAGTGGGTTCGTAATGTTTGCCTTCTAGTTCGGGGTGAAGGCGTTTGGTTTCTGGGTGTGATTGATGACGAATAGCTTCGGTCACCACTTGGGCTTTGGCGACGGCTAAACTAGCGACCAGTTCTTCCGGATCGTTTGAGGTAATTGACGTTTCGTCGAAATCGCTGACGATGACTTGAAAGGGAAGGTTAAGCCAGGATAAGAGTTCTTTGCGCCAGATACTCCCTGAGGCTAAAACTAGATGCATATTTAACTATTCTACCAGAGGTTTAAAACCCAATCGCCCGTAAAATAGATGGTGAGAGATCCACCATCACCACATCGTCCCGAGCAGTCAACTCCAGCCCTTTCCTCAAAGTGTTACCGAAGATAAACAAATCAACCGAGACATCATCCAACGGTTTAACCCCTTGCGAAAGGACGGGGTGGGTAAACGCAAAAATCGATCGAACTGCCTTGGGAAAGCACTTCCTAACTAAAGTTGTATCTTTTTTAGCAGTGAGGCATGAGTCTGCCATGTCATCGGTTAAGATGACTACATATTCTTCATCATCTGGCGCTTCGGTGGAAGGAATCATCATTTCAGTCACTTTGATTAATCCATCACTTTGTTTTTTCCACTGGACCCGTCTGGATAAGGTGACCTTTTCAACTGCCCCTGCTTGCTTTCTGAATTTATCTATGTAGAGTAGTTCTACCTGGTGGAGTGAATTTTTGGGGTGATTTAACAGTTGGAGGGCTATTCCTTCAGCCCTCTCGATTGCGCCCTTGTCGCAGGCTACTACCACCAACGGCTTATCAAGTAAATTCTCCTCCTCTAAATATCCATATATTGACGCTGCAAATTCTGGAGCCGGGTTGGCTGAAATAAATTCAAAACCCATCTTTTCAAACACTCTTGCCGGCAATTCGGGGCTATGGATGTCCACCGTCACTACCTTTACCTTAGGAATGGTTTGTCCCAGTAAAGCCTTAAACATTCCTACCGGATTAGCTTCTACCAGTGCTCTCAATGTTTGTTCCTTTCGTAGCTCCCTTAACACATCTTTCGCTGGGAAACCGAAGG